>Ga0126384_10000361_pt1 | contig 24563 bp, 14 predicted proteins | sample PanSoiMetPlot_36_FD_92543 | JGI IMG/M metagenome (GOLD analysis project Ga0126384, IMG submission 92543) | Tropical forest soil microbial communities from Panama - MetaG Plot_36 | ecosystem: Environmental > Terrestrial > Soil > Tropical forest > Bulk soil | place: Panama | collected 2016-02-17 | reverse complement strand
GTGGCTATGGCGGCCTCGCCTGCACTGCGATCCCTTTGGGCCAGCGCCGAGCGCGCTCATCGCAGTGCGCTGCGCGAACTGTTGCTCAATCGCCCCGCCGCTGACACCGGGGAATTGGCCGACAGCGACGCAGCTGCTGCGGCCGCGATCGACCTCTGCGACACACGCCCTCGCTTTGCGCATGCGCTTCACGCCCGCTGTGCCAGGTCATTGGGTGTTGCCGGGGCCGCAGCCGGATGGAAACAATCTCCGAGCCGCTTCGCCGCCGGCCGTCGAACCCCGATGCGCCCCAGAGCATCCGCGCCGCCTTCGACTTCCAAGGCCGCTTCGCCGATTTGCAGCCGGTTGCGCTCTACCGTCGCGCCGTTTGCTCCGGGTAAGGTTACTTTGCAAGACGGTGCCGCGGTCACGTCGCAACCGACCCGGCCGGCCACTTCTATGGTCTATGAAGTGATCGATCCGGTCCCAAGGTCGCCCATCGCCTCCAAAGTGAGGACATGCAACCGCGCGGAGGGCTGAAGTTCACCAGCGAACGCGGCCGTCCCGCAGGGGCCGTGCTGCCTCCGCCAGTGAGCGCTCACACTGTCCGCCAATGCCAGAAGCTGGAAATTACAATGGACCTGAAGGTAACTGAGGCTCGAACGGAAGCCGCGCCGGCCCAAGCCGTGCCCCTGCCACCCGCGCCCGAGCTGCCGCCCGAGGTGGGACAGCAGAAGAAACCAGCGTCGCATCTTATTCCGTCCATGATTGTGGCCTTGACCATCGCGGCGGTGGCGTCGCTTTCGATCTGGTATCTGGTACGCGGCCAGCCCCTGCTGGTACAGGGCGAGGTCGAGGCGACGCGGCTCGACATCGCCGCGCGCGTAGACGGTCGGGTCGGGGATGTGCCGGTCGTACGCGGCCAGAACGTCGATGCCGATGCCGTGCTGGTGCGGATAGACAACCCCGAAAATGTGGCCAAGCACGAGCAGGCGGTTGCCGCCAAGGTTGTCGCCGACGCGCAACTCGCAAACATCAAGGCCGGCACCCGGGCCGAGGTGATTGCGGCGCGCAAGGCCGAGCTCGATCGGACTGAGGCGGCTGTGGTGCTGGCGCAGAAGACTTATGAACGCGTCCGTCAGTTGACGGAGCACGGCAATGCACCGCAGGCGCGACTGGATCAGGTGACCGATAGCTTGCATGAATCCGAGCGCGCCATGGATCAAGCTAAATCGGCCCATGAACAAGCGGTCAACGGTTATACGCGTGAGGAACGCGAGATCGCGGTGGCAAACGTCGCCAAGGCGCTGGCCGACATTAAGGCCATTCAATCGATCCTCGATCAGATGGTGGTCTATGCGCCGGTGGCTTCGCAGATCTATCAGCGCAACGTTGAGCCGGGCGAATACGTGTCGCCCGGCGTGCCGTTGGTCACGCTGATCGACCTCAAAGATCTTTGGATCCACTTTGATTTGCGCGAGGACTTGGTGCGGACGCTCAAGCTCGGCGACCGTTTCGACGTTCGCGTCCCGGCGCTCGGTGACCGCAGCATCACGGTTGAAGTCAAGTTAATCGCCACCAAGGGCGAATATGCGAGCTGGCGCGCCACCCGCGCCACCGGCGATTTCGATCTTCGCACCTTCGTGGTTCGTGCCTACCCAGTCGATCCGATGCCGGAGCTGCGGCCAGGTATGAGCGCCTATCTCGACTGGCCGCGATGAGAGCCGCCTCGAAGCCCGGGTTCTGGTTGGTCGCCAGGCGCGAATTGCGATGGCTGTTGCACGATCCCGTGGCACTGATCCTGATGTTTGGCGTGCCACTGTTCGCTTTCGTCGTTTTGTCCGCCGCCTTCAGTCACCCGGTGATGCGTGGTCTCGGCGTGGTGGTGGTCGACGAGGACCGTTCCGAGGTGTCGCGCGCCTTCGTGGAACAGGTGGCAGCCTCGCCCAATCTCGGCATTGTCGAGCGTACCGGAGATCTCGCCTCCGCGGCCAAGGCGATCCGTAGTGGTGAGGCGATCGCGGCGGTCTACATCCCAGCCAATTTCGAGCGTGACCTCAAGGCCGCGCGCCGCCCGCAGGTCGTCGCCTTCTATAACCAGCAGTTCCTGACCGCTGCCGGCGTCGCGTCTTCGGGCCTGACCGACAGCCTGTCCGCCGCCACCAAAAGCGCCACCGAGCTGGTAACCCCCAAGGCGGCTCGCATTGGATCCTTGGTCCCCGAAACGATCGTGCTGGTCAATCCGGGGCGCAATTACGCCCAATTTCTGCTGCGCGCGCTGCTGCCGGTGATCGTTCACGTCGTCGTCGCGCTTGCGGCCGGCTATTCGGTCGGTTCCGAGTTCCGACGGCGCAGCATGCGCGCCTGGCTGCAATGCGCCGGCGGCGATCCGGTGGTGGCGCTCGCCGGCAAGCTGGCGCCACTGTTCGCGATCTTCTTTCTGATCATGCTGTCGGTTCCGTTGATCCTTGAAGGCATGTTCGGGATCTCGTTTAAAGGCGACCTGCCCATGATCGTCGCGGCCGGTTCGCTGATGGTCATTGCCTACCTGGCGCTTGGAGCCCTACTGCAGCTATTGGTGCTCGATCTGCCGACCGGGCTTGGCCTCACCGGCCTCATCATCTCGCCGGCATTCGGCTTTGCCGGGGTCGGATTCCCGATCCTTGGCATGAATGCGTTCTCTCTCGCCTGGGGCGCGATGCTGCCATTGCGCTGGTATATGGCGGTGCTGCTCGGGCAGGCGGCGCGCGGACTGCCGGTAGAGGAATCCGCGCGCCAGTTCGCAGCCTTGGCGGGACTGGCTGTGCTGTTCGTGTTGCTCGCGGTCCTTCGTCTGCGCTCGGTGGCGGCCAGCATGGGCGCTGAAGCGCCGCCGCCGGAACCGGTGCCGCCCGCCGCCGCACCGCGCGGCATCGGCGAGGCCTTCACGGCGGAATGGAGGCGTGTGCTGGCCATGCGCGGCCCGTTCGGCATCCTGATCATGGCGCCACTGATCTACGGCCTGTTCTATCCGCAACCCTATCTGGGTCAGATCCTGCGCAAGATTCCAATCGCGGTCGTCGACAACGATCTCAGCGATCTGAGCCACAGCATCGTTCAGACTTTGGATGCGAGCGGTGCGGTCAGTGTGGCGGTGCGGGCCAACACCCTGGCTGAGGCACATGCCGCGCTCGACCGCGGCCAGGCGTTCGCGGTGGTCGGCATCCCGCCTGGCACCGAGCGGGACGTGCTCAAGGGCCTGGCGGCGCATATTCCAATTTACGCCGATGCCACCTATCTGTTCCTGTTCCGGACCACCGGCAACGGCATCGCGATCGCGATCAATACGCTCTCTTCCGAGCTCGCTGCCGCCGGCGCGCGCACGGATGGCAGTCTCGTCAAGGCGACGCTCGCGGCCAGCAGCCCGACCGACACCTTGCTGCAGCCAATCTTCAATCCGGTCGGCGGCTACGCCAGTTATGTCGTGCCGGGGGCGTTCGTGCTGATCCTGCAGCAGACACTGTTGATCGGCACTGCCGTGCTGTCTGGCCTGGCGGTGGCGCAGGCGGCCGGCGGCGCGTTCTCGAACGTGCTCGGGCGCGGCATCGCCCACCTGACGCTGTATTTCACGCCGCTTGCGCTTTATCTTATCGTGCTGCCGCGCGTCTATGGCTTCTCCACGCTCGGCAACCCGCTGCAGCTGTTCGCGCTGGCATCCGTGTTCATCCTCGCCACCAGCTTCTTGGGCCAGGCAGCCGGTGCCTGGTTCAAGCGCCCGGAAACCGCAACGCTGATCTTCCTGGGGACCAGTCTGCCGCAGCTGTTTTTGACCGGCTTTTCCTGGCCGCGCGAGGCAATCCCCAAGCCGGTGCAGGCGTTCGGATACATTTTCCCCTCGGATTTCGCGATCGATGGCATCGTGCGCATCGACCAGCTCGGCGCGGGGCTGTGGGAGGTGGCGCGCGACTGGCTCGGCTTGTGGGCGCTGGCGTTCGCCTATTTCGCGCTTGCCGTGATGTCAGCGGTTTTGGTCAAGCGGAGGCACGCCCATGGCTAAAGCCGTTCGCCGCACCGTCATGCTCGGTATGGTCCTGGCCGCAGCAGCCGTCGGCGGATACCTCCTGTTGCGCCCCGCGCCGGTTGCGCCGATCACCGGCATCGTGCGCACGACCGAGATCCGGCTTGCGCCCGAGGTTACCGCCCAGCTTGCAAGCATCAAGGTGGAGAAGGGCGCCCGCGTGCGCGCCGGCGACGTTGTGGCCGAGCTGTCGGCGCTTGAATTAACCGCCGCGGTGGCACAGGCGCGCGCCGCTCTCAATGCCGCCACCGCCTCCCGCGACAACGTCTATGCCGGGGTGCGAGCCGAACAGGTCGCCGGCCTCGCGGCCGAGATCGCCAAAGCCAAGTCGAAGCTAACCTACGTCGAAGCGCAGCTGGTCCGTGTATCGACGCTGGTGCGCGGCGACAATGCCTCGCAGCAGGCTTTCGATCAGGCCACCAACGACGTCGCCGCCGCGCGAGCCGATGTTGCCAAAGCGGAGGCCAATCACGCCGCCGCGGTCGCTGGGCCGACGCCAGAGGAGCGCGCCATCGCGGATGCACAGGTGCAGGCCGCGGGTGCGGCGCTGGCTGTGCTCGAGCGGCATCTGGGCAAGACCGTGCTGCGCTCCCCCGTTGACGGCGTGGTCAGTGTGATCGTCGCCGAGATCGGCGAGAACGTGCACGCCGGCCAGCCGGTAATCGCAATCGCGGCGACCGACAAGCCGTGGCTGTCGTTCAACGCGCGCGAAGACCTGTTGCACGGCCTGACTGTTGGCACCGCGGTCCAGGTCGCGCGCGCCGGCACCGCCGATATGGCGCCGGCTATCGTCACCGAGCTGCGGCCACTCGGCACCTTCGCGACCTGGCAGGCCGAGCGCGCGGTCGGCGATCACGACCGTAACACCTTGCGGCTGCGCCTCGATCCACAAGGGGATTCGAGCATGTACGAGCCGGGCATGACGGTCTCGATTGTTCGCTGACAGTGATCAGGCTAAGACGGGTCCGGCGCCGAAACGCCGAGGCTGCCCGCGGCCTTCGCCGCCGGCGTGGGCGCCGCGGCAATGGCATCACGCCAGAAATTGGCCACCATCAACCGACAGCGTCTGTCCCGTCACCCACGTTGCCGCGTCACTACACAGGAACACGGCGGCATTGGCGACCTCCTCGGGCGTGCCGAGCCGCCCCCACGGGATCGAGCGCAGGATCGCATTGTAGAGTTTTGGATCCGAAGTCTTGCGCCGCTCCCAAGTGCCGCCCGGAAACTCGATCGACCCAGGCGCGATCGCATTCACCCGGATTTTCTTCGCGGCCAGGGCGAGTGCCTGTGACATGGTGTAGCTAATCACCGCGGCTTTCACCGCCGCGTAGGGCGCAGTGCGTGCGCTGGCCCGATAGGCCGAGATCGATGAAATGTTGAGGATCGCGCCGCCACCGGCTTTCTCGATCAGGGGCACCGCGGCGTGCGAGGCGCGCACGGTGGCCAACACGTCGATATCGATGCTCTTGGCCCAGCCAGCTTCGTCGTCGCTGCCGCCGAACCCGGACGCATTATTGACCAGGATGTCGATGCCGCCGAGCGCCGTAGCTGCCGCCGCGATGTAGGCGGCAATGGCGTCCTTGTCGGCGAGGTCGCAGATGCCGGCGTGCGCCTTGACCCCGTGCGCCAGAATCTCGTTGCTGGTGGTGTCGAGTGCTGCCTGCCCGCGCGCGCAAATCGAAACGGCCGCCCCGGCCCCCGCGAACGCCAGTGCGATCGAGCGCCCGATACCTCGGCTGCCGCCGGTGACGACGGTGCGCTTACCCTTTAAGCTGATCAGCATCAAATCCTCCCCTCAAGCTTGCGCAAATTCTGACTCCTTGCCGCAACATGGCCCTGCGGCGAGAGCGCCTGCGGCCGCCACCAGGTGAGCGCGAGACCTCAGCGGAACATTGGCATCACCTCCTCGGCGACGCGCTGGAACTGTTCGAGCATCACGGTTTTCGGCGTGCACAAGCTGGTGCTCAGATTGATATGCTGCATGCCCGGAAAGCGCGCTTCGAGCCGCTTGAGGTGTTCGACCAGCTGTTCAGCCGTGCCCGCAAACCACGAGCCAAGCTTCATATAATGGTCGAGCGTCGGCACACCCGCTTGGCTCCAGCCGCCCCGCTTGGCCGCCGCCGTCACTTGCGCTGAGGTGATACCCGGCACAAACCCGAGCGGGGCGAACATCTTCACGTGCTCCTCGAAGTATGGCGTGAGTTCGCGGATCGCCTTGTCACGCGTATCGGCAACATAGAAAAAGATGCCGACGGTCAGGTCTTCCCCCAGCATCAGCTCCTTGCCGGCGCGTGCGGCGGCCTCGCGATAAGCCTGGATCGGTCCCTCCGCCATGGTGGCGGCGCCGCCGCCAACGGCGCCCTTGATACCGTGCCGCACCATGAAGTCGAGCCCACGCGCATTGGCGCTGACTATCGGCTGCCAGCATTCGACCGGGCGGTTGATGGGGCGCGGTACTAAGGTGAGCTGTTTGAGATCGTAGCCGCGATAAGGCACCGATGGCGGTAGCGTGTAGTGTTTACCCTTGTGCGAGAAGGACTCTTGGTTGAAGGCCTTGAAAATGATCTCGACCTGCTCCTCGAAGAGCTCGCGGTTGGCATTGGCATCCTGCATCGGCGCGCCGAAGCTCTCGACCTCGCGGGTGTGATAACCGCGCCCAACCCCGAACACGGTGCGTCCTTTGGTCAAGATGTCGGCGACCGCAAAGTCCTCAGCCAAACGCAGCGGGTGCCACATCGGCGCAATGTTGAACCCACAGCCGATGCGCAAGCGCTTCGTTACATGCGCCAGATGCACCGCCAACATCAGGATATTGGGAATGCATTCGTAGCCTTCGTGCTGGAAATGGTGCTCGGCGAGCCACAGCGTGTCGAAGCCCAGTTGATCCATCTTGGTGGCGACCGCCTCCGTCTTGTCGAACACGGAGGCAAGCTCTTCGTTTGTGTAGCGACGCTCGTTGGCAGGCGTTGCATCCTGGCCCATGTCGGGCAGATCAATATGGCCGGGGTACACGGTAACGAATTTGGTGATCATTATTGGGTCACTTTCATTGCGCGCGCCTTCTCCGGCAGCCAATGTGCCACAAGGCGTCGTACTGCGCGAGGCTTGACCATGCCACCGCCAGGGCGCGGCGTGATCCCGGTTGCCTCGGCGAGGTAATCAAAGGCTGCGCCCGAGGTAAGGTTGCTGCCGCGAGCTGGCGGCCGCCACCGGCAGCACAATGCTGCTGCGCCCCATCGTTGGGGGCCCGCGCGGTTCGCTCAGTAACCGGAGGTATCGCCATCATCAAAGTCCATCTGCCGGATGACCTGGAGGACCTGGAGGCGATGCTTTGCGTTGGCGACGCGATGCTTGGGCTGGCGCCGGTTCGCTGCTGTAAAGGCGGCCCATGTTGGGGCCCCTCACAGCGCCAGCTGTGGCGCTGCCGATCTCGATCGGGCGGGGCCAGTACAGCACGCGGGGGCGCGCGGGGCGAAGCTGACCTTGGCCGCTGGCGCCTGCCAGGGCGCGCGTTAAACTTTCCCTATCGGTCCACCCAGCATCACTGCCGGTTGGAGGCTAATAGATCGAGCGCCCGCTCCAAGCCGCTGCGGCTGGCGGTGGGGATCGGCAAAAAGCGCTTGTTGAGGCGATGGCAGATGGTCTTCGCCATCCGACAGGCGCCATGGCTGATGCAGTCGACCGGACATATGACCGCATCGCAGCCCTCGATCAACTCCGCGATACGGTGCAGGCTGTCTTCCTGTCCACCGTCGTGGTGAAGGAACTGAGCTACCCGCGCTTCAGCAGCCGTTCGCAGGTGTGGCAACAGGCTTCTGCGTCCGCCCAGATACAAGATGCGGTGCCGCCGCAGCGACTGCAGTTGCCGCGCCGATCGCGGCCGAATGCCGGTGACATCGATGCTGCGGGCATCCGATTGGCGTCCTGGCGCATGTTGCACCGTGAGGCGGGCAACGGTGGCCTCGGCCTGGCGCGCTCTTACGCGCGCCGCGATCAGTGCGCGCTCGCATTTGGCGAGCCTGCCGTGCAGGCGGCCGATGCTGCCGGTCCGCGCGATGGCCAGCGGTTCGGCGCCACCCGCCAGTGCCGGCCGAGGATGCTTATCAATGGGCGAGCGGCGGGCCGCATCCCGTTCCCGCAGCACCTCCAGACGGGCCCGCTCGGACCGGCGCAAACGTCCTGCCAACTCGCGGCATTTGCCCTCGGTTTGCGCGAGCCGTACTGCCAGCTGGCTGGCGCCCTGGCCATTGAGATGCGACAGCATGTGGACCTCGCCGAACACGCCCACCCTAAGCCAGGCGGGAACCCCTGCGTGCGACATCAGGGCCCAATAACCGGCCGCGATCTGTCCGCTGTCGCGCAGCTGCTGCCACACCGCCTGCATGGCCTCAGGGGTACTGGCCCGGCCCATCATGCGCACCGCGCCGGCAAACCGACGCTCAAGCGCCTTGTTGAGTGAGCGCGCCAGCGGGCAGTCCTGTTGGGCAGCGGTTACGCAATAGCTGTGAAGGTCATGGCTGCGGGCGTTCTTCTCGACCGTGAGGCCGCTCCTGCGCATTGCTGCCGATAGATCGGCGTCGTTGAGGCAGGTACCAATCACGGAGCACTGCAGGCTGCCCTCCAGCTGCCACAACGTCAGGCGCCGTCGGCTGGGGTGCCAAACCTCTTCTGGGGTCGAGCCTGCCGCCAAGGACGGCATCGGCGGGCGAGACGGCGCGCCTGGTACAGTCATGCTTGCGCTACCTCCGTGCACCGGGTGGGAGGCCCGGCAGGACCAGGCGGCTAGCAGTATATTCTTGACAAAAGAAGTCAAGTTTATTGTCGGCAATTGAGCGGACGCGCACGGGCACCCAGTCAATGCCGTTGGCCAGGCGTGGTGTGGCTTGCCGCAAGCATTGGCCGCAAGCGGCCAAACACGAATTCAGCCTTTACTGGGGCGACTGGCCGCCGCCGCTTCAGGCGGCATGCGCCGATCACGCCGGCGTCCCAGTCGGTCCATCACCAGATAGACGGCGGGCGTGGTGTAGAGCGTCAGCAGCTGCGACAGCAACAAGCCCCCGAACACCGTGATTCCCAGCGGCCGCCGCAACTCGGAACCGGGGCCTTCGCCGAGCAGCAACGGCAGCGCGCCAAGCATGGCCGCCAGCGTGGTCATCAGGATCGGCCGAAAGCGTTCACTTGCGGCACGCACGATGGCTGCATGCGGATCGAGCCGTTCGCGAGCCTGCAGATCGAGGGCGTGATCGACCAGCATGATGCCGTTCTTCTTGACGATGCCGATCAGGAGAATGATGCCGATGAAGGCCACGATCGTCAGCTCGGTGCCGGTCAGTTTCAAGGTGAGCAGAGCGCCCAGTCCCGCCGACGGCAGCGTCGACAGAATTGTGAGCGGGTGCACGAGGCTCTCATAAAGCACGCCGAGCAGGATGTAGATGGCGACCAGTGCGGCGATGATAAGCAGCGTCTGATCATTAGCCGATTGCGTGAACGCCGCCGCGTCTCCGGCAAACTCCGAGTGCACCACTTCTGGCAGGGCCATACCGGTCACCGCGGCACGGATTGCCTGCGTCGCCTCTCCGATCGATACGCCGGGAGCCAGGCTGTAGCTGATGGTGATTGCTGCGAACTGACCTTGATGGTTGACGACCAGGGGCGCCAGAGAGTGGCCGGTGCTGGCTACCGCCGCCAGCGGAACCTGGCTGCCGGACTTGTTCGGCACGTAGACGTTTTTCATGTCATCGGGCGTGCGTCCGAGCTTCGGCTCAACTGCCAGCACCACTCGGTATTGGTTGCGCTCGCCAAAGATGACGGCGACCTGGCGTTGCGAAAACACATCGTTGAGAGCTGCGACGATGTCTTGCACGCCGACCCGAAGCTGCGCCGCGGTTGGCCGGTCGATGACCAGGTCGGCCTGCAGCCCGCCCGCCTCCTGGTCGGTGTTGACATCGACGATGCCCGGCAGCCGACGTAGTCGATCGGCTACCAGCGGGGCCACCGCCCTCAACTGTGCGAGGTCGGCACTCCACAGCGTGAACTGATAGTCCGAGCGTCCTTGCCGGGCACCAATGCGCACGTCCTGCGTCGGTACCAGGAAGGTGCTCAGGCCGGAAATCGATTGCAGCTTGCCGCGCAGCCGAGCAATGACGCGCTGCGCCGACATTTGGCGTTCCTCAATCGGCTTGAGGGCTACCAGCAGACGCCCGTTGTTGACCGTTGCGATCCAGCCGGAGGTGCCGATGAATGAGCCGACGTGCGCCACCGCCGGGTCGGTGGCCACCGCGCTGGCTGCCTCCGACTGCAGCCGGCGCATCTCGGCAAAGGAAACGTCCGGTGCGGCCTGGGTCCACCCAAACAGCAGGCCGGTATCGTCCTGCGGGAAGTAGCCCTTGGGAATAACCGTGAACAGCCGCACGGTGAGCACGACGGTCAGCACCAAGGTGAGCACCAGCAGCCAGGGGTATCGCAGTGCGGACCTGAGCGAGGTCTCGTAGGCGGACACGGTTGCCGTCAGGGCGCGCGTCATGCGCGACGGCCGGTGACGGCCGTGCCCGATGCCGGCCAGGTACTGACCGCACAGCATCGGCGTCGTGGTCAGTGCCACCACCGTCGACACGGCGATGGCAAAGGTGACGGTCAGCGCAAACTCATGCAGAAAGCGTCCGATCGTTCCACCAATGAACATCAGCGGCAGGAAGGCGGCCACCAGCGACAGGCTGATGGCGATCACCGTGAAGGCGATGCTGCCGGCGCCCTCGATCGCCGCCCGCAGCGGCGGCCGGCCCTCCTCCAGGCGGTGCACGACGTTCTCGATCACGACGATGGCATCGTCGACCACAAACCCCACCGAGATCGCCAGCGCCATCAGCGACAGGTTGTCGATGCTGAAGCCGGCGAGCCACATGCCAAAGAAGGTGCCGGCGAATGCCAACGGGATGGTGATGCCCGCAGCGATCATCGGAACAAGGCGACCCAGAAATGCCAACACCACGCCCATCACCAGGCAGATCGAGATCAGCAGTGTCTTCTCCATGTCCAATAGGCTGGCACGGATGGTCGTGGTCCGGTCCGACATGACGGCGACGTCGATATCCGCCGGGATCCAGCGCTTCAACTCCGGCAGGAGAGTGCGCACGCGGTCCGAGGTCTCCACGACGTTGGCGCCGGCCGACTTGGTAATGGTGATGATTACCGCCGGCCGCCCATCGTAGGTGCCTGCGGCGCGCACGTTGCGCACCCCATCGGTGACCTTGGCGAGATCGGTGAGCCGCAGCACGGTGCCATTGGGCGCGCGCAGCACCAGGGAGGCATATTCCGAGGCGTTCTGAAACTGGCTGTTGACCTTGAGGATTTCGGACTGGCGAGTTCCCTCGAGCATTCCAACCGGCCCGAGCGCCGCGCCGTTGGCAATGGCGGTGCGAATCTGTTCGAGCGAGATGCCGGAGGCGGCAATCACCGCCGGGTCGACCTCGACGCGCACGGCGGGTTGCTCGGCACCATTGACGACAACGTCGGCCACGCCGTCCACCTGCGATAGCCGTTGCACCAGGACCGAGTCGGCGGCGTCATAGAGCGCGCTGGTCGGCAAGGTGGCCGACGTCAAGGCGATCACCAGGATCGGTGAGGCCGCCGGGTTGGACTTGCGGACCGTCGGCAAGGTCGGCATGTCGGAAGGCAGGTCGGCGGCGGCCGCATTGATGGCGGCCTGAACATCCTGTGCCGCCTTGTCGATCTGACGCGCCAGGTCGAACTGGATCGAAATCGTTGCAGACCCTAACGCGCTGACCGAAGTGATCTCAGTGACGCCGGCGATGGCGCCGAGCCGGCGTTCCAGCGGTGCTGCCACGCTGGAGGCCATCGTCTCCGGGTCGGCACCCGGGCGGCTCGCCGATACCCGCACGGTCGCCAGGTCGACGGTCGGCATGCTGGCGACCGGTAGGTTTTGATAGCTGACAATGCCGACCAGCAATAGGCCGATCGACAGCAGCGTGGTGGCGACCGGTCGCACGACGAATGGCGCTGCCAGGTTCATGGCGCTACCGGCGGTGGCGGGTCCGGCCTTTGCCGGGGCGGCCGCAAGTCGATCAGCCGACGGCGAATGCCATCGAGCGTCAAATAGATGACCGGCGTCGTGTAGAGGGTAAGCACCTGGCTCAACAGCAGGCCGCCGATGATGCTGACGCCGAGCGGCATGCGCAGTTCCGCGCCGGCACCTTTGGCCAGCGCAAGCGGCAGCGCGCCGAACAGTGCGGCCAGGGTCGTCATCATGATCGGACGGAACCGCAGACGGCAGGCTTCGATGATCGCGGCCTCCGGAGCCAGCCCCCGTTCGCGTTCGGCGTCGATGGCGAAATCGATCATCATGATGGCATTCTTCTTCACGATACCCATCAGCAGGATGATGCCGATCACGCCAATCACCGTCAGGTGCTCGCCGACAGCGAGCAGCGCCAATAGCGCGCCGATGCCGGCCGATGGCAAGGTCGACAGGATCGTCAGTGGGTGCACGTAGCTTTCGTAAAGCACGCCGAGCACGATATAGATCGCCGCCACCGCGGCCAGGATCAACCAGGGCTGACCGGCGAGCGAGGCGCGGAATTCCGCCGCCTCTCCGGCGAACGAACCGGTGATCGAACCCGGCATGCCGATCTTACTCTCGGCTATCGCCATGGCGGCGACCGCCTCGTCGAGGGACTGACCCTCGGCGAGGTCGAAGCCAATGGTGTAGGAGGGAAACTGCTCCTGGTGGCTCAAGGCCAGCGGTGCCGTTTGCCGGTCGATGTGCGCAATGGTGGCCAGCGGCACTTGAATGCCGTTGGAGCCAGGCGCCGCCAACACCGCGCTTGATCCCGCGGCCGTCGGTATCACGTTGGTGGTGGCGAGAATCTGGGAAGCGTTCACGCCCGGTAGCCGCAACGCCGCTAATGCCGACGGGTCGGTCCGGTACTTTGCATCGACCTCCAGCACGACGCGATATTGATTGGCTTGCCCGTAGATGGTCGAGATCTGGCGCTGCGCGAAGGCGTCGTTGAGGATGTCGGAGACCGACTGCAGCGAAACGCCGAACTGGCCCGCCCGAACCCGGTCGACCACGATCGCGGTGGCGAACCCCTCGTCCTCCTCGACCGAGCTTACGCTTCTAAATTTCGGGTTGGTGCGCAGCTCGGCGAGCAGCCGACCACCCCACAGCCTGACGTCCGGGCCGATGCTTCCGACCAGGGTGTACTGGAATTGGCTGAAGCTGGCGCGGGTTGCAATCTGCACGTCTTGCACCGGCTTGGCGAACGGAACAATGCCCGGTACCTGGGCTAGTGCCGCCTCTATCTGGCCGGCGATTTCCGAGGCGGTACGGCGGCGCGCCGCGTGCGGCACCAGCACGACGGTCAACGAGGCCACGTTTGGGGTCTGGTTTACGGTGCCGGTTCCCGCCACGGAGACAACGTCGGCGACCTCCGGGATCTTGCTGGCGGCATCGACCGCAAGCCCGCGCAGGCGCGACAACTCCACAAACGAAACGTCCGGGTCGGCCTTGAAGACGACGTTGATCAGGCCGGTATCCTGCAGCGGCAGGAAGCTCTTGGGCATCAGAACGTAAAGGCCGATCGTCGCCGCCAAGGTTGCCAACGTCACCAGCAAGGTCTCGGCGCGATGCTTGAGAACGTACAGCAGTGTGCGGCTGTAGAGAGTGGCCAGTGCATCGCCAAAGCGGTTGGTGATGCCGCGGCTAGGCCGGTCGCCGTGCCGGCCGCTGTGGCGCAGGAGGGCCGCGCACATCATCGGCGTAAGGGTCAAGGAAATGATGGCAGACACCACCACCGCAATCGAAAGCGTCAGGGCGAACTCGCGAAACATGCGTCCGACAAGCCCGCTCATGAACAACAGCGGAATGAACACCGCCAGCAGCGAGCAGGTGAGCGAGATGACGGTGAACCCGATCTCGGAAGCGCCGTTGAATGCCGCCGTCCTGGCCTCATCGCCAGCCTCGCGATGGCGGGCGATGTTCTCGATCATGACGATGGCATCATCTACCACGAAGCCGGTGCCGATGGTCAGCGCCATCAGCGACAGGTTGTCGAGACTGAAGCCGGCGAGCCACATGACGGCAAAGGTGGCGATCAGCGACAATGGCAGGGCGGTGCCGGCAATCACGGTTGCCGACCAGGTGCGCAGAAACAGGAGCACGACCAGAATCACGAGCAACACGCTGAGTGCGAGCGTCAGCTGCACGTCTTCGATCGAGGCGCGGATCGTGCTGGTTCGATCGCTGACAATCGCCAGCTTGACGTCGGCCGGCAGCGCGCGCGTAAGGCGCGGCAGCTCGCTATGGATGCGCCGAACGGTGTCGACGATGTTGGCGCCCGGCTGGCGTCGGATGTCGATGACGACAGCTGGTTCAGTCTGATGCCAGGCGCCGATGCGCTCGTTCTCAAAGCCGTCGGCTATCCGGGCCACGTCGCGCAGCAGCACCGGCGCGCCGTTGCGATAGGCGATGGTGATGAGCGCGTAGTCGCGAGCGCTGGTTATCTGGTCGTTGGCGGCAATGGCATGCGACTGCGTTTGGCCGTCGAGCGATCCCTTCGGCGAGGAGACGTTGGCGGCGGCGACGGCCGAGCGCAGGTCCTCAAGGCTCATACCGACCGATGCCAGCGCCTCGAGATCGGCCTGCACCCGGATCGCCGGCTTGAGCCCCCCCTGCACGCTGACACTGCCGACCCCTGGCACCTCGCTCAGACGTTGCGCAATGAGGGTATCGGCGAGATCGGACAGCTCGCGCAGCGGCTGCGTGTTCGAGGTCAGCGCCAACGTCATGACGGGGGTGTCGGCGGGATTGATTTTGGCGTAGGTGGGCGGGTAGGGCAGGGTCCGCGGCAGGGTCGATCCGGCGGCATTGATGGCGGCCTGCACATCCTGGGCGGCGCCGTCGATGTCTCGATTGAGGTTGAACTGCAGCGTGATCTGGCTCAACCCGAACGAGCTGGTTGACGTCATCAGCGCCAATGCCGGGATCTGGCCGAGCTGGCGCTCAAGCGGGCCGGTGATGAGGGCACCCATCGTTTCCGGGCTTGCGCCCGGCAACGTGGTGGTAACAGCGATAGTGGGGAAGTCCACTTGCGGTAATGACGATACCGGCAGGCCGCGATAACCCAAGATGCCGACGATCAATACGGCAATCGCCAACAGCGAGGTGGCAATCGGCCTGGCAATGAAGGGCGCCGACACGCTCACTGGGCGGCCTCTTTGGTATCGCCTTTGGCTTGAGCCGGCGCCTGGGCGCCGCCTTTGTCGCGTCGATGCCGCCGCTCGTGCCCGCCCGATTCGTCGCGCTTGCCGGATCCGGAGCCTTTGCGTTCAAACGCTGCTGGGCTCGCGGCTGGTGGTGCGGGCTCGGCGCCGGCGACAATTTTGACGGGCTTGTTGTGCGCCAGCTGCGCGAACCCGACGGTGACGACCCGACTGCCAATGTCGAGACCCTGCGCAATGACGGCGCGCGTCTCGTCCTGCAGCACCACCTCGACCGGCTGGACCAAGGCGCGCTCGTCCTCGCCGATGATGTAGACGAAGGTACCGTTCGGTCCCCGCCGCACGGCGGTGGTGGGCACGACGCGCGCATCGACCAGCGTGTCGACCACCACTCGCGTGCTTACGAACTGCCCCGGCCACAGGGTTTGGTCGTCGTTGGGAAATACCGCCTTCAGCTTGATGGTGCCGGTCGTCACGTCGATCTGGTTGTCGATCGTCTGCAAGGTGCCGGTGGGCACGGTGCCGCGCGCAAGCGCGCCAACCACTTCTACCTTGACGCCGCCGCGCGCCAACGCGGCCGAGACGACCGGCAGATCCCGCTGCGGCAGCGTGAAAATCACGGCAACCGGTCGCACCTGCGTGATCGACACCAGACCGCTGGCGTCCGAAGCATGCACGATATTGCCGGGATCGATCAGCCGCAGCCCGATCCGACCATCGATCGGCGAGGTGATCACCGTGTAGTCGAGGTATGCCTTGGCATTGTCGATCGCCGCCTGATCCGATCGCACCTGCGCTTCGAGTTGAGCGACGGTGGCCGCCTGCTGGTCCGCCTGCTGCTGGGGGCCGGCATTGGTCGACGCCAGCTTTTGGTAGCGGACCAAGTCTAGTCGCGCATTGGCAAGCGTTGCCTCGTCTTGCGCCTTCTTTGCCAGGGCCTGGTCGTATTGGGCCTTGTAGATCGCCGGGTCGATGCGGGCCAGGACGTCACCCTTGCGTACGTCCTGACCCTCAGTGAACTCGACACTGGTAAGCCGCCCGTCGACCTGGGCGCGCACGGTGACGGTGTAGAGCGCTTGAACGTTGCCAATACCCTCGCGATAGACGGGCACCGTCTCCTTCTTCACGGTCTCGACCGTCACTGGCACCACGCCGTCCTTCTGCGCTGCGCGCCGCCCCGCTCCGCGCGATGGCGTCGCTTCTTGCGCAGGTGTGTCCTTCAGCCAGTACCAGCCGGCCACGCTGGCTGCGGCCAGGATCACGATCGTCAATGCCGGACCCAAACGCATCTCTACCTTTCAGGCAGCTGCCGCTCGATGCCGGCCGCGACCATGGCAATTATCTAACCTAGGGAACAGGCGGCGCCGCGACTGGCTCCTCCCAATCGCCGCCCAGTGCCTGATAGAGGCTGGCAGCCGCCTGCAGCCGAGCCAAGCGTATCTGGATAAGCGTGTCTTCGGCCTGGAACAGGGTGTTCTGGGTATTGAGGAGCGTCGTCAGATCGATGGTGCCCTGCCGCAGGCGCTCCTCGGACAGGTCAAGAGCTCGTCTGGCGGCCAACACGGCGACCCGCTGGGCGGTCTCGCGAGCCGCGTTCTCCCGCACGGCTACCAAGGCGTTTTCGACGTCCGTCAACGCCGAGACGATCGACTTGCGGTAGCTCTCGAGCAACTGCTGACGCTGAGCCTCATTGAGCGCGAGCTGACCTCTCAAGCGGCCACCCTCGAAGATCGGCTGGGTAACGCCGGCGGCAACCGCGTAGATGAACGACTCGGGCCGCAGCAGCGCCGACAACACCGAACTTTGGAAGCCGGCTTGTCCGGTCAGCTGGATGCTGGGCAAGAATGCCTTGCGCGCGACAGCCACGTTGGCATCCGCCGCCGCCAGGTTTTGCTCGGCGCTGCGGATGTCGGGACGCCGTACCAGCAAGGTCGTCGGCAGCCCCGGGGCTACCGTGGGTAGCCGGAGGCGGCGCACGCCGCGCGTCGTTAGCTGAACCGCCTGCACCGGCTTGCCGATCAGGATCGCCAGCGCCGTGCGCGCCGCTTCGGTGGCCTGGCGCAAGGGTGGGATCGATGCACGCTGGATTTCAACCAGGCTTTGCTGCTGTGCAATATCGAGCTCGCTGGCCGTGCCCACGGCCTGTCGCTGGCGAATGACGCCAAGCAGGCGCTCGGCGTTGCGCAGGTTCTCGGTCGCGACCGTGGTGCGCTCGCGGTTGGCGGCGTAAATCAGGAAATTGTCCACCACGCTGGCGCGGGTCGCCAGGCGAACGACCTCGACCTGATAGGCGCTGGCACTGGCGGTGCGAAGCGCGACCTCAAGGGCGTCACGGTTCTGGCCCCACACGTCCACGATGTAGCTGGCGTTGATCACCTTGTTGAAGGAGTTCCGCTCGGCGGCGGTGGAGCCCGAGGACCGCAGACGTTGCGAGCTTTCCGAGTAGGCGAGCGCCGGCCATAGCGCGGCGCCGGTGATCTGCGCTTGGGCATCCGCCTGTTTCAGCTGGGCGACGGCAGCGGCAATATCAAGGTTCTCGATATTGGCGACATCCATCAGCCCGTTGAGCTCGGCGGATTGGAACCGGGTCCACCAGCGGCTCACGTTCGGCGCCTTGACGGTCGTGGCTGACTCGAATTTTTGCGGAATGGCAAACGCCAGCCGCGGCCCGAACTCAGTCTCGGCGCAACCCGACACGTGCATCAAGCCAACCCCCCACGCGGCGACCGTAAGCGCCCGCACCAGACGCGCTTGCGGCAAGCGGGCTGTTGACCAACTGCCGTCCTCCCCCATGCTACGCGACGCCATAACAGCTCCCGTCCTCCGGTCACGAAGGACCCCGGTTTTGCCCTCCCACCAGCTTTGCAACCATCAATTGCGGTCACGGACAAGGGGCGATTGGCTGCGACCCATAGCTGGTCGGACCCGCGTGCCTGCACGGCATCAGCCAGCAGAGAAAGGCAACCTAGGTCGCGCCGCGTGCGCCAGCTTTTGGCGCCGCGGCCATGGCCGGTGGCATCTGGACCGCCAGGCGGGCAGGCGACCATCGCCCGCCCGCAAGGTTCATCTGTCAGGGACGACGCGCGACCATGGCTGGACCATCGGGCAGCCCGCATTTTGCGCTTATCTTGCGCCGGATCGGGCGCTTGTCCGTCGCCGGCGGCACCCATGGCCGGCGCCAGCGCACCTGTCACCGCCAGCGGGGCGAAACCTGGCCGCGCCAACAGGCTGGGATCGATCGGCTGCAGAACCTGCCCGAGCCCGCTTGGCAAGCCATGTGTCATGGCCATCTCACCGCATTGACCCCGACCAACCCGGCTTGCGCTCCCTGAGTGCTGCGTCAGCGTCAGGTGCGAACCATGCCCATGGTGTTGAATTTCTGCAACGTCAGCGGCGGCAGGGGTTGGCGGTCGCGGTGCAGACGAACTCCAACCCCCGCACGTCACAATGCAGCTCTTTGCCCTTTGCCAACCCCCAGCCCGAATACCGGGCGCCAAACAAGCGGTCGGCCTCGAATTCCCAGTCACGGATCGAGCGCGCCTCGGCCTTCTTCACTTCGCGCGCCCCCCCGAATAGGGCCACCGGAGCAGATCCCCGCGCGCGGATGCGGTATTCACAAAGGGGACCGAACCGATGCGGCTCCTTGAAATACTCGTAGTCGCCACGGCGCCAGTCCTGGGCCAGCGAGCTTGAGGCACAGACAGTGGTCACCACCGCTGCAGCGGTGAGTAGAGCGAGCAGGTCCTTCCCGATCATCATGGTGTCCCCCGGGTGATACGCAATTGACCCAAGGCTAGACGCATCGGAACGGCCCGTTCCGTCGATCGTCTCGGCAGATTGCGCCGACGGGGGCTGTCAAAAGGCCTCACATCTGCGTGCATTGGCAAGGCCGTTGCACAAGCGGGCGCAGGCGTTATAGCGTACGGTCGCGGCCCTATGTCCAGGAACGACCCTAGACCACACCCTCGGCCTTGAGCTTTTCGAGCTCTGCCTCCGAAAGGCCCAGCCAGTCGGCGTAGATGGCCGCGTTGTCGGCACCCAGAATGGGCGAAGCCGTAACCTTCACGTAGCTGTCCGACATTTTCACGGGCCAACCCGGAATCGTGAGCTTGCCGCGCACCGGATGATCGATCTCGCAGAAGATCTCGCGGGCCAGCATCGTGGGCTCGTCCGAGAGCTCCTTCGTGTCCATAACGGCCCCGCACGGAACGCCCGCCGCGCCGAGCTTCTCCATCGCCTCGAACTTGGTGAAGTTCTTGGTCCAGGTCTCGATGTGCTTGTTGATCTCGGCCGTGTGATTGGCGCGCTGCGGCGGCGTGGCGAGCCGCGGGTCCGACTTCAGCTCCTCGCGTCCGATCACCTCGCACAGCCGCTCCCAATGCGTGTTCGTGGCGCGACTGGTGTAGATGAAGACGTAGTCGTTAGGCCCTTCCGGCTTGCACTTGAAGACCTCGCACGGCGCATTGCCGAGCACGACGCTATTGCCGTTGCGCTCGCATGCTTTGTTAGTGAGAAGCTGGCGGGAATAGGCAATGCGGCAATAGTTGACCATCGCGTCCTGCATCGCGACCTCGATTTTCTGGCCCCGACCGGTTACCGTGCGCTGGAACAGTGCCGCGAGCACGCCAATGGCGGCGTGCAGTCCCGTGCCGGTATCGCCGAGCGTAACACCTGGCTTGATCGGCCGACCGTCGCGTTCGCCGGTAATCGACATCACGCCGCCCGCGGCCTGCGCGATCATGTCGAATGCCAGGTTCGACTCGTAGGGGCTGCCCTTGCCGAAGCCCTTGACCGTCGCATAGACGATGCGCGGGTTGAGCTTGGAGACCTCCTCGTAGGAGAAGCCGAGCTTCTCGATCACGCCCGGCGCGAAGTTCTCGGCGAACACGTCAGCCTTCTTGATGAGATCGCGCAACATCTCCTTGCCGCGCGGGTCCTTGAGATTGAGCGTAATGGAGCGCTTGTTGGCGTTGAGCACCATGAAATAATAGCTGTCGGCATCCTTGCGTTCCGAGGAGGCGCTACGGCCCTGCTCGCCGCCCTTGGGGTTTTCGACCTTCACCACGTCGGCGCCGAGCCAGGCCAAGGTCTCGGTGATCGACGTACCGGCCTCGAATTGGGTGAGATCGACGACTTTGATGCCGGAAAGGGCCGGTTTGCCCCTTGGGGTGCCGCTCATTTGAGGTTCCTCCGTGTCGAGCCGGCGAGGGGTCGCTCGCCACCGCGAAGATGCTGGGATGATCGATGGCCTGTTTTGCCGCGCCGACTGCCCCTCCCGTTATAACCATAACGTCGAACTTTAGGCGGACAAACTCGACTGCAATCTCGGTGTAGCGCTCGACGCCTGCCTCCACCCGGCGATACTCAATTGCAACAGTGCCATCCTCGATCCAATCCAATGCGCGCAGGCGGTCTACCAAAGCGGCGATCCGCTGGCTCTAAGCTACCGGGAACTTCTGACCTGACGAGGCAACCAACGTATCAGATGACGGGGCGCCTCGACATGCTGCACTGCAATTGGCGCGCGTGGCGCAGCTCTGTTCCTCAGTGCCATGGAGGCCTTAGGTTGTGGTGTGGAGATCCAACGCCATGGCGTGGCGGGACGCGCAAATGTCGCCAAAGCGACGGATCGCATTCTGGATGGGTGTCCCTGTCGGGGAGATCGCAAAAGGCGCCCCATCCATTGCGATCAACTGGCGGCCCGGCGCGGCGGGCGTTGCAGCCGCTGGCGCTATCTGTGTGGCGGGCCGAGTGCAAGACCAGCACACGGCAAGCTGAGTGGGCGTTAATCTCAACCGCCCACACCCCCGTCAAGCTCGCCAGCGCCGCCTAAGCGGGCTATCGTTGCCGCATCTGCCCGGCAACAACGCTATTCAGACGGGCTCCTCACGGTAGACGCTTGGCTGGAGAACCCCATGAGACGGCTTGGATTGGCGTGCATTGTGAGCGTAGCGCTCGTCACGACGGCCGCGGCGCAGGCACCCCGCAAGGGTGGCACGCTGCGCATGACCGCGCCCTACGGCCAGAGCCTATCCAGCCTTGATATGCACACCACGCCGCGGGCCCAGGACGACATTTACGGCAAGGTCGTGCATCGCACACTCTACAGTTGGAACAGCGAGAAGAACCAGGTCGAGCTGGAGCTGGCCAACCACGTCGACGTATCGGCCGACCGCAAGACCTACACCTACCAGCTGCGTGAAGCCTACTTCCACAACGGCAAGCGTCTGACCGCGGACGATATCATTTACTCCTACACGCGCCTGATGGACAGCAAGAAAGCCTATGCGGGTGCACGTTGGGTGCGTCTCATTGAGGGGGCCGTCGCCGTAGAGAAAGGCGAGGCGACGACGATCTCGGGCCTGAAGAAGATCGACGATTACACCTTGCAGGTAAAAATCACGGACAAGGTCGATCCTGGCTTCTACTTGTACAACGGCTCGGTGGCCATCTATCCCGCCGGAGAGGCCGACAAGCCGGAGTTCCTGCAGAAGCCGATCGGCCTCGGACCGTTCAAATTCGTCGAGCACATCCCCGGTTCCCGTCTCGTTGCCGAGCGCTGGGACAAATTCTACAAGCCGGTGTACCTCGACAAGGTGATCATCTCGATCATGGCCGAGGCACCGGCGCGTGACATTGCCTTCCGCAACAAGGAGATCGATCTGTCAGTGCTCGGACCCGTGCAGTACGTGGCCTATCGGGAGGACCCGGCGCTCAAGAATGGCATCCTGGAGGTCGCCGAGGTGTTCACCCGTCACATGGGGATGAACCCGGAGTTCAAGCCGTTCTCCGACAAGCGCGTGCGGCAAGCCATGAACCACGCCATCGACACGGACCTGATCATCAAGCGCCTGGTCAAGGACAAGGCCTATCGCGCGGTGAGCTGGTTGCCGCTGACCGCGCCCGGCTTCGACACGACGCGCAAGCCCTATAGCTACGATCCCGAGAAGGCCAAGAAGCTGCTGGAACAAGCAGGCTACAAAGACGGATTCGAGTTCGAATGGTCGACCAGCCAGAACGAGAGCTGGGGCCTGCCGATCGTCGAGGCAGTGATCCCAATGCTGGCCAAGGTCGGCATCCGGGCGAAGGTCAAGCAGATGGAGGTCTCGGTCCTCGTCGATGCGCAGCGCAAGGGCGACTACCAAGCCTATATCCTCTCCTCTCAAACCGGCCCTGATCCACTGGCGGCGCTCAAGTGCTTTCATTCGTCGACGCCGATCTCAGCCTGCGGACATCACCGCATGAAGAACGCCGACTTCGACAAGCTGATCGACGAGGCCGGCCAGACCATCGATCCGATCAAACTCGCCGAGCTGCTCAAGCAGGCGGACGGCATAGTCTACGACGAGGCTCCCGTCTGGTTCTTTAACTACAACAAGGCTGTGATGGCTTATCAGCCATGGGTCAAGGGCTTGCAAGCCAATGCAACGGAGCTGACGCATCAGTATCCGGAGTACATCTGGGTCACCGAGCAGTCGCCGGTGAAGTGAGGAACGGCCGAGGGGCTGGCCGGCAGGGGCAAGGTTCAAGGGGGCACGGCCACCCCGCCAGACCAACCCCTGGTCCCGCCCCAGGCCCCGAGAAACCTAATTTCCCATGCTCACCTTCATCCTTCGCCGTCTGTTGCAGACAATTCCGACGATCCTGGCCGTCGTCGCGCTGATCTTCATGTTGTTCAGCATCATTCCCGGATCGTTCGTATCAGGCCTTGGCGACGACGGGCGCGGCCTCGATACTGAAGTCTACGAGCGCATGCGCAGGGAGCTTGGGCTCGACGATCCCGTGCACGTGCGATTCGGTCGCTACGTTGGTGGATTGGTGAGGGGCGATTTCGGGACCTCCTTCAAGACCAAGGAGCCGGTCACCACCATGATTAGTAAACGCATGGTGCCGACCTTGCTGCTTGTGTTTGCGGCCATGCTGATCGCAATGTCGGTTGGCATTCCGCTCGGTTTTGTGGCCGCCTTGAAGCCGGGGAGCCTGATCGACACCGTGTCGATCTTCGGCGCAGTTTCCGGGCTGGCCTTGCCAAAATTCTGGTTCGGCCTGCTGCTGATGTACCTGTTCGCTCTGAAGCTGAAATGGCTGCCGAGTTTCGGCTTTGGTGACGGCGACCTCAAACATCTGCTGTTGCCGGCAATCACGCTTGGCGTGTCACCGATGGCGCTATTCGCGCGCACCACGCGGGCAGCCGTGCTCGACATCATGAGTGCCGACTTCGTGCGCACGGCGCGTTCTAAAGGCATGAGCGAGCGTCGCGTGTTGACGTGGCACGTCACGCGCAATGCGGCTGTCCTGATCGTCACGATCGTTGGCCTGCAGTTCGGTGCATTGATGGGGCAGGCGGTCGTGGTCGAGAAGCTGTTCTCGTGGCCGGGACTCGGCTCGCTGCTGGTCGACAGCGTCGTCCAACGCGACATTCCGGCGGTTCAGGGCTCAATCCTGGTAATCGTGCTCTGCTTCCTCGCCGTCAATACGCTGATCGACGTGCTCTACGGCCTCATCGACCCCCGCATCAAGTACGCGTGAGACCAGGCCGATGATTTTTGCCAGCCTGCAACCTTACGCAACAATTTTAGTCGAGCGCGGAGGCCACGAGCCACCCACCCGCTGAGGAGCGCGAAGTGACGACTTTATGTCATTTGCATCAATTGCGTCATCGTCACGGCGCACGGGCGCGTATGCTGAGCTCGGCGGTGCTAGGCCACGAGGTTTGCGCATGAAACTCGGCACCAGCCTGATCATCGGCAGTTTTCTCGTGGGCCTGGCCATCATCGCCGGCATGCTGGCGTCGTGGCTGGCGCACACCCACCCGTTCATGGATGCGAATCTCATGAATGCAGAAATTCCGCCCGGCGCCGAGTTCTGGTTCGGCACCGATGCGCATGGGCGCGATATCTACAGCCGCGTGCTGTACGGTGCACGCATCTCGCTCACCGTCGGTATCATCTCGCAACTGATCAATTCCGTCATCGGTATCACGCTCGGGCTGACGGCCAGCTATTGGGGCGGCTGGTGGGACGATCTCGTAAACGGACTGACCAACCTGATGCTAGCGATCCCGTCGCTGATCTTCGCACTCGCGATCATGGCCGTGCTTGGGCCCGGGCTGGTCTCGCTGCTGATCGCCCTTGGGCTCACCAACTGGTCCGGCAGTTGCCGGCTGGCACGCGCCGCAGGGCTCTCGCTCAAGTCGCAGGGCTACGTGCAGGCGGCGCGGACCCTCGGCTATGGTGATCTGCGCATCATGGCTACCCAACTGTTGCCAAACATGATCGGCCCTCTGCTG
>Ga0126384_10000360_pt1 | contig 24606 bp, 22 predicted proteins | sample PanSoiMetPlot_36_FD_92543 | JGI IMG/M metagenome (GOLD analysis project Ga0126384, IMG submission 92543) | Tropical forest soil microbial communities from Panama - MetaG Plot_36 | ecosystem: Environmental > Terrestrial > Soil > Tropical forest > Bulk soil | place: Panama | collected 2016-02-17 | reverse complement strand
TCGGATCGTTGAGGCGTGCGCTCAGAATCGTCATGGAAGCGCGCTTCGCCAGGTGAAAGTCCCGGATGTTCTCGATCGTTTGGGGCGAAATGAGGGGAGCGTCTCCCGAGAGTACAAGGACGTGGTCATAGCCTTGCAACGCTTCGCGCGCGCAAATCAGCGCGTGTCCGGTTCCGCGCTGCGGTTGCTGCAGAACAAAATTTACGCCGGTATGCGAAACCGCCTTGCGCACCAATTCCGCTTCGTGGCCGATGATGGCGTAGACATCTGCGGCCGGAACCACGCGTGTGGCGGCGGCGATCACGTGAGCTAACAAGGGTTTTCCGCCAACTTCATGCAGCACCTTGGGATGCTTCGATTTCAGCCGGGTACCTTTGCCGGCGGCCATGATGGCAATTGCGAAACGCGCGGGCGAAGCGTCCGCGGGTGGGATAGTTTTTGTTTTAGGCATTGCAGTCAGAATATACCGGATACCCGACGCGACGTCGCGCCCTTGCGGCTCTATTTGCGGCTACTGGCAGGTAGTTTAGCCGGCGATTTTTCGCGTGCAAGCGATTGCATCGCCAATTCCAACAAGTCGCGCGCAACTAGCGCATTGTTGTGCCGGGCTACGCCCGCCTCTTCGAGGTACTCGCCCAGCACAGGGCAGACCCCCATGGTTTCGATTGCGTCCAGGTCAGCCACAATCTGCGAAGCGCCCTCGAGAGCATATTTCGCCTTCAGGTTCTGCGACGCGGGAGTGCGATTCACGATCGCATAGTCGAAAATTGTCCTGCCGGCATGCTGATCAAGCGCGCGAATGTGATCGGCGGCTGTGAGGCCGAGGCTCTCGTTCGCCTGCGTCATGAGGTTGCAGATGTACACTTTGATGGCGGGCGATTCCACGACTGCCTGCGAGATACCTTGCACCAGCAGGTTGGGAATAAGGCTGGTGAAGAGCGACCCGGGACCGATGGTAATCAAGTCGGCCGAAGCGATCGCCTCCAGAGTTTGCGGCATCGGCTGTACGTCTGGAGGAACGAGGACCAATTCCTTGATGCGGCCCTTGCTGGCTGTAATGCGAGTCTCGCCCCGCACTCGCGTACCGTCTTCCATCAGGGCTTCCAGTTCCACGTTGGAGGTCGTAGCCGGGAAAATGTGTCCCCGAGTGAGTAGGATTTCCGCAGAGAGCCGGACCGCTTCGGCAAAGTCGCTGGTGATCGAGGTCAACGCTGCAAGAAAAAGATTTCCGAAACTGTGCCCCTCCAGCCCCGAACCTTGTCGGAAACGATGCTGGAACAAACGGGACAACAGAGCTTCGTCCTCCGACAGGGCAACTATGCAGTTGCGAATGTCGCCGGGGGGAAGCATGTTGAGTTCTTTGCGCAGTCGTCCGCTCGACCCACCATCGTCACTTACCGTGACCACGGCAGAAAGCTCGCCGATCAGATGTTGCCCGCGAATGGGTTCGGTATTGCCCGGCGGAATGACGTAGGACTTTAAACCTTTCAGCAGCGTAGAAAGACCGGTGCCGCCGCCGATGGCTACCACCTTGAGTAGGCGGCCATTCGGGGGCACGCCTCTGCCTCCCGAAGAAACTCCCGGGTCCTGCTCAGCCGTCATAGTTGCGCTCTAAAGGCTCTCGTCGGAATCGCCAGTCGGCATTGAAGACTCAGACCCGGGATCGGGATATAACAATTCCGTGAAGCGCGGATCTTCGGCAAGGTTTTGGAAATCGGAATCGTTGCGCGCCTGGAAGCGGAGCGAGCCATTGAGCCGAATGGCCTCATCGAGGTGTTTCAGCGAATCTTCCACGCGTCCCGTCAGGCAGTCGAGAGCCGCCAAACCATAGGCGACGTAGTCGGCGGTCGGATTTTGCTTGTTCAGCTTTTCAAGGTGCTCGCGGGCGCTGACGTAGTCGCCAACGTTCATGAGCGAGATTGCATAGTCGTAGTGTTCTTCCGGCGTCTTGAACTGGGTGGCGGCCCGCTCAGCGTGCAGATTGCAGGTGTTCAGATGGGTGCGGGCCCGATCCGCCAATTCCGGACTTGGACCCGTTGCTACCTTTTGAAGATAGCCCTTAGCTTTGTCGAACTTGTGCTCCTGCATCGCCCGCAGCCCAGCCTCGTAGTTTTGCACAGCTTGTGCAAAACGCGGGTCCTCGGCCAAAGACTTCTTGGGTTTGCTCGTCTGAGCCATGTGTAATACTCGCCCTCGTTCACTCGTAAGGTTTTGTCCTCTAATCAGATATGGTCCAATGGTGAAGGCTGTCCTTGATTGACGCCGGTAACCATTTCCACGCTCCAAAAACAGCTCTTTCGGATCCGGTCTTAACAGGCTGTGGAAAACCTGCTGAATTCGAGTTCTTCCGAAGCAAAACTTTATACGCGTCCGAGCTATGTGCGTCAACCCGCCAGGGGCGCCGTACCGTCCTTGGGAACTACTCGTTAATCGAGGCGGCAGATTGGAGATCCACTTGCTTCCATTCGCCGCGAATGATTCCGGCACGAATCTGCTTGGCCATTCTTCCTTTTTTGTGTTCCGAGTAACTGTAGTAAAGCTCTTTCAGGCATGTTGCGCACTGCGCTCCGTGGGTATCTTCAAAACAGCTGTGCAGGCTGTTGTGACCCATGCGGTCGCAGTAGCAGTAGCAAGGCTGCTGGTGCAGCACGACCGGAATTTTGGCGGCTAGCTCGTAAGCGTGGCTCTGAAACGGATACTGCGCATTCTGACCCCAAAGTTGCTCCTTGCCGAGAATAGGAGGAAGCTTCGTGCCGGGCTTGGGTGGGTTGGCATTGTAGGCAGGAATGCCTGAACCTTCCTCCTGGAAAGACCATTGAGCCGACATCGTCAAGGTCACAAGGAACCAGAAAGCCAGTAACAATCCACGCCTCATCATGGCCGCCACCTCAGTCGGCCTATTGTACCTGAACCAAGCCGATCATTCAGTTGTGCTCCCGCGCACAGTTGTGCTCCCGCGCAACTGTGAGCTAGGAAAGAGCCAGAAAAGCTTGATCGTCCTCTGTGCGTCAACCGCGAGTTCGTACTACAATCAAAGAAAATGGGTGCTGTGGGGAATCAAACGGAACTGATCACAGCTCAGCCGATGCGTGAGCCAACGCCGGCTGGGGCGCGGTCGATGCCCGTCATCGCTGTGTGGCTGCGCGACCTGGTGATCTCGCTGGCCATCTCTGCTTTCATCATCATCTTCCTTTACCAGCCCGTAAAAGTTGAGGGCACGAGCATGATGCCGTCGCTCGACGACCAGGAACGCATTTTCGTTAACAAGTTCGTCTACCGGCTAGAGCCCATTCAGCGCGGCGATATTGTCGTTTTCCGCTACCCCCGCGACACCTCGAAGAGTTACATCAAGCGCGTCATTGGCGTGGCCGGCGACCGCATCCGTATCGACGACGGCTTGGTTTACGTCAACAGCAAACCCTTAGACGAAGATTACGTTCCCTCCACCTTCGCCGACGACCGCTCTTATCCGGAAACAGTGGTTCCGCCAGATTCATTCTTCGTTTTGGGTGACCATCGCAGCATGTCCAACGACAGTCGCGATTTTGGGCCAGTGAAAGAGAGTTTTATCTACGGAAAGGCCGTATTCGGTTACTGGCCCGTCGACAGGTTGGGGCGCCTTCGTTAAGTAGATCCGCCTGGTCGGCCTTTTGTCAGCCAACCTTCTCTCTGTTTCTCAGTCTTACCCGTGAATTGCTCGCGCGGACTCGCAAGCCTACAGCGCCGTAAGCTATTTTGCGGTGGTCAGGTATGTAAGGTTCTGAGATGAGAATCTGCTTAATTCTGCTCGCAGGTCTTCTAGGAACTTCGATGGCTGCGCAAATTGGCCGTGCGCCGCAACCAACCTCCGATGGCTGGTTGACCGCCTCCCCTGACTCAGTCGGAATTTCGCAGGAACCGCTGGCCAAGATGGAGCAGGCGATCCGCTCCGGGGAATTCAAGAAAATCGGCAGCATCCTCGTCGCACGGCATGGAAAACTGATCTACGAGAACTACTTTGACGGCAATGGTGGCGATGCGCTTCGCGACACACGTTCGGCTAGTAAGACGATCACTGGCATGCTGGTGGGGATCGCGATCGAACAGCACCTGATACAGGGAGTCGACACCCCGGTTCTCACATTGCTGGATAAGCGACCCGCAAAGAACGTCGATTCGCGTAAAGACAAGATTACCGTGGAAGACTTTATGACGATGAGTTCCATGCTGGAGTGTAACGACTGGAACGACTTCTCCCAGGGCAACGAAGAGCGCATGTACCTGACGGAAGACTGGGTGCAATTTACGCTCGACCTGCCGATCAGGTCCTTTCCATCGTGGGAGCCGAAGCCGCAGGATTCGCCTTACGGCCGCAGTTTCAGCTACTGCACGGCCGGGCCTACCACACTGGCCGCCGTGCTCGAGCATGTCTCGAAGATGACCGTCGCGGAGTTCGCCAGGAAGAATTTGTTTTCACTATTGGGAATCGAGCGAGCGGATTGGAAATATTCGCCGACAGGTCTGGCTATGACAGGAGGCGGCTTAGGGCTCGCCAGCCGCGACCTCCTCAAACTAGCCCAGCTATACGCTAACGGCGGCCAGTGGGCAGGAAAGAGGGTGGTTCCCGAGTCCTGGGTTAGGGTATCGATTGCTCCGCACGCTCGTATCGACGAGCAGACCGAGCGCCTGTTGACGGACTACATTCTTCCCGCAGCGGCGGAGAAGCAAACCTCGGCGCACTGAATGCGATAATCTTCGCGAACCGTAAAACATATCTTGGCCACATCCAGCTTCCCTGGTAAAATCTATAAAATCCACTCCCTGGAGCATCAATGCAAGCTATCCTTGCGCTGGAAGACGGCCGCGTCTTCCGCGGCAAAGGCTACGGCGCCAAAGGCGAATGCTACGGCGAGGTCGTTTTTAATACTTCCATCACTGGCTACCAGGAAATTTTCACCGATCCTTCTTACTGCGGTCAGATTGTAGTTCTCACCAACCCCGAAATCGGAAATTACGGAACGAATAGCGAGGACAATGAGGCGACCCGTCCCTACATCGAAGGGTTGATCGTCCGCGAGTTCTCGAAGGTGAGTTCGAACTGGCGCTCGCAACAGGTAGCGGAAGAGTACCTGGAACAATTCAAGATTCCAGTGCTGGCCGATATAGACACGCGCGCGTTGGTGCGGCACCTGCGCGACCACGGCGTGATGCGCGGCGTGATCTCGACCATCGAGACGGACGTTGAAAAGCTGGTCGCCAAGGCGAACTCGATCCCGAAGATGGACGGGACGGACCTAGCGAAGGTAGTGAGCACGAAACGACCATACGTCTGGGAAACCGGCGAGCGCTCGCACGAACCGGTCGAGGTGGTGGGCGTAAAAGACGACCCGGCACGCTTCCACGTGGTCGCATACGATTTTGGGATCAAGCAGAACATCCTGCGCAAGCTGCGCGGCGAAGGCTGCAAGGTGACGGTGGTGCCGGCCGAAACCAATGCGGAAGACGTTCTGGCGATGAAGCCTGACGGCGTGTTTCTGTCGAACGGACCAGGTGATCCGGAGCCTTGCACCTATGCGGTAGACAACATCCGCCGGCTCATGGGGCGGCAGCCCATCTTCGGAATTTGCCTGGGACACCAGTTGACCGGACTCGCGCTGGGCGGAAAAACCTTCAAGCTCAAGTTCGGGCACCACGGCGGCAATCATCCGGTAAAGCAGTTGCACTCGGGCAAGGTCGAGATCACTGCGCACAATCATAACTTCGCGGTTGATCCCGACTCCCTTCCGCAGAGTGAAGTCGACCTTACCCACATCGATTTGAACGACAACACGCTGGAAGGGATGCGGCACCGGAATCTGCCGCTGTTTAGCGTGCAGTATCACCCGGAAGCGTCTCCGGGGCCGCATGATTCGCATTATTTGTTCAAGGATTTTGTGAGGATGATGGAGGAGTTCAACAGGTGAAGGCGTTGGCGGACCTGCGATGCAAGTATTTGGCGGTCGCACTGTGTCTATTAATCTCACCTCGTGACCTCAAAGCCTGGACCCAGGTTTTTCCAGCGTACAACGTTGGACCCAAATTCTCGGTTAAGGTCTTGAACTGCAGTCTTCCCGTGGAAGGTAGGCAACTCCGGGTGCTTGATATTTCCCGTAACGATGCACGGGAGATTGAATCAGAGGCTACCGACGCGCAGGGAATCGCTCATTTCAAGGTTACCGTCCCGGGTAAATACTTTATAGAAATCGCCGATGGACACGGTGACGTGGCCGAGCTTGACGTGCGCAGCGACCGATCGGCTCCTGCCGCACTCCACTTGGCGTCACCTTAGGAATACTCGGTCAATGCAGCAGTTTGGACATAGATTCGAAATCAAAATACTTCGAGCCAAAAAACGAACGTCGATACCACTCATACCGGAATTCCATGCCCAAACGCACTGACATCTCGAAAATCCTGATCATTGGCTCTGGCCCAATCGTCATTGGCCAGTCGGCGGAGTTCGACTATTCCGGAACGCAAGCCTGCAAGGCGCTCAAGGCGGAGGGCTATGAAGTGGTGCTGGTCAATTCGAATCCGGCCACCATCATGACCGATCCGGAGATGGCCGACCGCACCTACCTCGAGCCAATCACCCGCGAGTACGTGACTGAGATCATCCGCATCGAGCGGGAGATGAGCGGCAGCAAGGGCTTCGCGATCCTGCCCACCGTTGGCGGCCAGACTGCGCTGAATATGGCCATGGAACTCTCCGATGGCGGCGTGCTCGACAAGTACGATGTTCAATTGATCGGGGCCAATATCGGGGCGATCAAGAAGGCCGAGGATCGTCTCTTCTTCAAGGACGCGATGCAGCGCATCGGTCTCGACGTGCCGAAATCCGCGCTGGTCAACAATCTCAAGGACGGTCTGGAGTTCTCGGGCAAGATTGGGTTTCCAGTCATCGTTCGTCCTTCGTTCACCTTGGGCGGTACCGGTGGCGGCATCGCCTTTAATCGTGAGGAATTGCTCGAAATCCTGGCACGCGGCCTCGACCTCTCTCCGGTGCACGAAGTTCTGATCGAAGAGTCCGTCCTCGGCTGGAAAGAGTACGAGCTCGAGGTGATGCGTGATCTCAAGGACAACGTCATCATCATCTGCTCGATCGAGAATTTTGATCCGATGGGCGTTCACACCGGCGACTCGATCACGGTTGCACCCGCCCAGACGCTCACCGATCGCGAGTATCAACACATGCGCGACGCCGCTATCGCCGTAATTCGAGAGATCGGCGTCGAGACTGGCGGATCGAACATCCAGTTTGCCGTGAACCCGAACACCGGGCGCATGACAGTGATCGAGATGAACCCGCGCGTGTCGCGTTCATCGGCGCTGGCTTCCAAGGCCACGGGATTTCCCATCGCGAAGATCGCTGCAAAGCTGGCGGTCGGCTACAGCCTCGACGAAATTCCCAACGACATCACGCGCAAGACTCCCGCTTCCTTCGAGCCAACACTCGACTATGTGGTAGTCAAGATCCCCAAGTGGCAGTTCGAAAAATTTCCTGGCGCCGACGAAAGCCTTGGGCCGCAAATGAAATCGGTGGGCGAGGTGATGGCCATTGGACGCACATTCAAGGAAGCGCTGCTGAAGGGAGTTCGCGCGCTGGATACAGGCAAGAAAGTTGGCTCCGAGCGCATCGAGCCGAAGATCCTCACACAGCGCCTGGTCACCCCCCACCCCGAGCGCCTTTCATACGTACGCTTCGCGTTGCGCCAGGGACACACCGTCAAGCAACTCGCCAAGATGACCTCAATTGATCCCTGGTTCCTTTACCAGCTCAAAGAGATTAACGATATGCAACTCGAGCTGGAGAAGCATCCGTTGGAGTCGATTCCGAGCGAGGTGCTGCGCGACGCCAAACGCATGGGCTTCTCCGACGGACGTTTAGCCGGCATCTGGCGACTGGACAACGGAAAGGGTGCGGCCGAAAAGATTCGTCACTTGCGCAAGAAACACAGAGTCCAACCTGTTTACAAACGGGTCGACACCTGCGCCGCCGAATTCGAGAGCTTCACCCCCTATCTCTACTCGACTTACGAAGAGGAAGACGAGGCCACGCCGACCAAGAAGAAAAAAGTCATCATTCTGGGCAGCGGGCCAAATCGCATTGGGCAGGGAATTGAATTCGATTACTGCTGTTGCCATGCGGCGTTCGCCTTGCGCGACGACGGTTACGAAACGGTGATGATCAACTGCAATCCGGAGACGGTGTCGACCGACTACGACACCAGCGATCGTCTTTATTTCGAGCCGCTGACGCTGGAGGACGTGTTCGCGGTCTATGAGCACGAGGCGAAATCGGGCGCGCCAGTGGGAGTGATTGTGCAGTTCGGCGGGCAGACTCCGCTGAACCTTGCGCTACCTCTGAAGTCAGCGGGCGTGAACATCATTGGCACTTCGCCGGAGTCGATCGATCTGGCGGAGGATCGGAAAAGATTCGGAAGGCTGCTAGAGGAGCTTGAAATTCCGCAAGCGCCGGGAGCGATGGCCACCTCAATCGAAGAAGCGGTGGAAGGCGCGAAGCGTGTTGGCTATCCCGTGCTGGTGCGGCCTTCTTATGTTCTCGGCGGGCGCGCTATGGTGATTGCCTACGATGAAGAATCCGTAATCCGCTACATGAAAGAGGCGGTCGAGTATTCGCAGGACCGTCCCGTGCTGATTGATCATTTTCTCGAAGACGCAATTGAAGTCGACGTGGACGCACTTTCCGATGCCGAAGACGTCGTGATCGGCGGGATTATGCAGCACATCGAAGAGGCGGGAATCCATTCCGGCGACTCATCCTGTGTACTGCCAGCGGTTGATATTCCGGAACACCTGCTACAACGGATGCGGGATTACACGTTCCGCCTCGCGCGCGCGTTGAAGGTTGTGGGCTTGATGAATATCCAATTCGCAATCCCGCGCGTTTCGAACGGTAGCTCGAAAGGGAACGGGTCAGATGCGGGTAAGGTCTACGTTCTGGAAGTGAATCCGCGCGGATCACGCACCGTGCCCTACGTTTCCAAGGCGACGGGCGTCCCCATGGCAAAGATCGCTGCGCGATTGATGACCGGGCGCAAGCTGCGCGAGTTCCTTCCCGAGAACATCGAGCGGGCCGCAGATCTCGATACCGGGCGCTGTTACTACGTGAAATCGCCAGTCTTCCCCTGGAGCAAGTTTCCCGGGGTGGATACCGTTCTTGGGCCCGAGATGAAGTCGACGGGCGAAGTGATGGGCGTGGCCGACAACTTCGGCGAGGCTTTTGCGAAAGCCCAGATGGCAGCAGGGCAGAAGCTGCCCACCGTCGGGACGGTGTTCATCAGTGTCACAGACCATGACAAACCGGCTGTGGCCGAGGTCGCCAGACGCTTTGCCGACCTGGGATTCAAGCTGGTCGCCACACACGGCACCGCAGATGTGCTGGAAGACGCTGGGCTGACCACGGATCGAGTGTTCAAGGTGAAAGAAGGACGCCCGAACGTAGTCGACCTGATTAAGGGGCAGCGGATTCAGTTGATCATCAACACGCCCCATGGACCTGATCCCTACTTCGATGAGAAGGCGATCCGGCGTGCGGCGGTGACCGGGCACATCCCGACGATCACGACATTATCGGCAGCGCGCGCCGCTGCAGAGGGAATCGCGGCCCTGCAACGCGGAGAGACCCACGTTCAAGGCTTGCAGCACCTGCACGCGGAAAGAACGGCGCTGAAAAGCGGTGCATAGCTGCATGACCTCCTCGGCGCTCGTTTCGTTGCGCAACCCCGGGGTGCCGGTGACTGCCTCGAGATGACAGCTTAATCATGGCCCTGTAAGCTGATTCTTGCTCGGCTAACGACTGAGAGCTTCCCATGCTTCTGCACGGCATTCTTCCTCCCATCACAACGCCCTTCTATCCCGAAGGCAACGTCTACTTCAAGAAACTTGAGTACAACGTCGAGCGCTATTCCAAGACGCCGATCGCGGGCCTCGTGGTCCTCGGGTCCACTGGCGAAGCCATTATGCTTTCTGACGAAGAACGGCGCGATGTGCTGAAAGCTGCGATCGGAGCCGCGTCTGCCCATAAAGTCATGATTGCGGGTACGGGGATTGAGTCGGCGAGCGAAACCTTGCGACTTACTGAATACGCCGCTTCGCTTGGCTATGACATCGCCATGGTACGCACGCCTCACTACTATAAGACACAGATGAAGCCGGCGAACATGCTGGCTTTTTATCGTTACGTGGCTGACCGATCCCCGTTGCCGGTGATCATCTACAACTTTCCGCAAGCAACCGGATACGATATTCCGGCTGAGGTTGTCATCCAGCTAGCCGAGCATCCCAATCTGATCGGGATTAAGGAGTCGAGTGGCGAGGTGGAGAAGGTGCGCAGGATGGTCGAAGCCACACGCCACGTAAAGCGTACTGCCACGGTCACGGAAACCTTTGAAGCAGTGACGTCACGAATGCTCAAGGCTGCAAGCGGCAATGGGCATGATGGCGAATTGATTCCCGTGGGCGCTCTTTCCAGGGCTGCGGCGTCAACGCAGGTACCGGCGCCTCGCCCACCGGCTTCGTCCTCTTCTGCGGTCACCGTACTGTCGGGGATCAAAACGCGTCAGAGAGAAGTCGGATTCCAGGTGCTGGTCGGCTCCGCTCAGAAGCTGGAACCATCGCTCAATGCCGGGGCGGCGGGCGCGATTCTTGCATTTGCGGATGCTGCGCCAACTGCCTGCTACGAAATCTATGGGGCATGGAAAGAAGGCGACACGGAGCTGGCACGACTGAAGCAGCAGCGTATTGTTGATGCGGCACAGCGCGTCGCAGGAGATCTGGGCATTCCCGGTATCAAGTATGGAATGGACTTCAACGGGTATTACGGGGGGCCGGCACGGCTGCCGTTGTTGCCGTTAACGGCTGATTTGAAATCCGAGATCGAGCGGCTGCTGGGCGACATTCGAAATTAATCAGCGCGCTGTCCTAGCGCTAAGCAGCACGAAAGCGGCAAAACAAAATAAGGGGAGCTTCAGCCTTGTGTGGGAGCAGGTTCTTCCTTATACTTTTGAACGAACGTTCGATCATTGGAATGCCCGCCAATTCAGCCACGAAACCCGCCAAGGACCGCCGCATGGGCAATTCCCGCGCTGGTTCGCGATTCGACCAGCAGCTCACGAATATCCTTGCTCACGCTACTGATGTTTTTTACGACAAGGGTTACGAGGGTGCATCCATGCGCGATCTCTCGCGCAGCAGCGGCATGTCGCTCGCCGGGCTCTACTACTATTTCAAATCCAAGGAACGTCTTCTTTACCATATTCAAAAACACACATTCAGCACCATAGTCGGGCAGCTGCGCGAACGGCTGGAACATGAAGACGATCCTGAATATCGTATCCGGATCTTCATTCTCAACCATCTCGAATATTCGCTGGCCAATCCCAAGGCCATGAAGGTGCTCTCGCACGAGGATGATGTGCTGAAAAACGGCTTGGGAGCGGAAATTGCCAGTATCAAGCGAGAGTATTACCGCATTTGTCTCGACTTGCTCGAAGCACTGAAGCGCGCCAGCGGACTGCAATTCAATAGCCGAGTGGCGGTGCTCAGCCTGTTCGGAATGATGAACTGGATTTATACCTGGTATAACCCGCGTGTCGACTCGAAGGCTCAGGAATTGGCTCAGCAAATGGGAGACATTTTCCTCAAGGGAATTGGCACAAGTCAGGCGCGTGGAATCTCGAGAGTGAGGAGATCATCCGCCTAATACTAGCGCCTGCGTTAGGCGAGGGAGAAATGATGATGGTAGCGACCAATTCACCAGCAATGGGACAGGCGGAGAAGCAGCTGATCAATTACCGAACCGACGCCGGCGCGGCGGTGATTGAATTAAGCGATCCGCCTGCCAACGCATACAGCTACGAAATGAACCGACAGCTGGATGAAGCAATCCTGCGGGCACGCATGGATGACGATGTCCACGTCATCGTGCTGACCGGCGCAGGCGACAAGTTCTTCAGTGCAGGGGCCAACATCCGCATGCTGAGCAGCGTCGATGCAACATTCAAGTACTATTTCTGCTTGCACGCGAACGAGACGTTACTTCGTCTGGAGAACACTCCGAAGCTGGTAATTGCCGCAATCAACGGTCACTGTGTGGGCGGCGGGTTGGAGATCGCGCTGGCCGCCGATATTCGCCTAGCGCGTAAGGATGCTGGAAAAATCGGGCTTCCAGAAGTGAACCTCGGAGTTCTGCCTGGAACGGGCGGAACCCAGCGCCTGGCACGGTTAGTCGGGAAGAGCAAGGCGATCGAACTGATGGTTACGGCAAGTACATTCGGGTTCGAGCGTGCGAAAGAGTTGGGCATCGTGAACGAGATTTTGGAGCACGATAACTTCATGCCGGCCGTCATGGAGTATGCGCTCCGGTTCTGTCCTCCGCAGAAAGCGTCGAAGGCGGTCGGACGCATCAAGCGTGCCGTACAGTCAGGCTGGGAGATTCCTTTGGAGTCAGGACTGGCGCTTGAACGAGAGAATCAACAGCTGCTCTTTGAAAGTGAAGATGCAAAAGAAGGTCTGGCAGCATACCTTGCAAAGCGGCAACCTACATTTACGGCGAAATAGGGACTGGATAACAAGTGACCAAGGGTTCCCCTAGTGAGATCACAACGTACAGAACGCCAGGCCCAGCCATATACCATGGGTGAACTGATGGTGGCCAGCGCTGCCCGTGAGATTCGCGATGGCGAGGTGGTTTTTGTCGGTATGCGGCTCCCGCTGATCGCGTTCGTGGTTGCCAAAAAGACGCACGCCCCCAACGCAGTTGGCCTTTTCGAGAATGGGGTGATCCGCAGCACGCCTGCGCCGGAGTTGATTTACACAATGGCCGACCCGCCCAATATCAAGGGTGCTACGCAGTGCCTGGACATGTTGAGCGTGATGAGCTTGCTGCAGTCCGGACGCGTGCACCTGGGCTTTCTCGGAGCGGCTGAAGTGGACCGGTTCGGAAATTTGAATTCAACGGAGGTACGCGGACCGAAAGGATTCGTTCGTTTGCCAGGATCTGGGGGAGCCTGTGACATCGCGAGTCTAGCGCACCGTTTTGTGGTTTTGCTGGGGCATGAAAGGCATCGCCTGCCCGAGCGGGTCGCGTATATCACGAGCCCGGGAAATGGGGATGGACGCGGTTGGAGGGAGAGAGTCGGACTACCGCGTGGCGGACCTGCCGCCGCTATTACGACCAAAGCGGTGTTGCGCTTCGGCGAGGACGGCGAGGCGTACCTTGCATCGGTACATCCCGGCCTTCAAGTCGATGACGTCTTGGCCAACACCGGCTGGAAACTCCAGGTCGCGGATGATTTGATCCAGACGCCGCAGCCGAGTTCGGATGAGCTGATAGCAATTCGCGAATATGACAAGCATGGCTTCTGGACCGGGTAGTGTGCGCTTAAGAAGCTTAGCACTCAATGCGTACTGAATTCGGCGGCTGGGACGACAGCTGGAACCGCGAAGGTTGCTGAGGCTTCGCAGAGAACGCAGAATCGCCGACGATGGTGGTTTCCGCCTGCAAATCCGCGAGAACGCGTTCGTGACGGCGAAGGAATTGAAGACGGAATGGAAGAGATCACAACATTTTCGCGAATCGCGCTTAGCGTTCAAGGCCGCGTTGCCTCGCTGACGTTGACGAATCCCCCAGTCAACGTCATCGACGTTCTTATGACGGAGGAGCTGGCAAAGGCCATTGCACACGTCGAATCGCAACCTGACACAACCATCCTGGTTATAACGGGTGCAGGTAACACGTTCTCGGCGGGTGCGGATGTCGCTGCCCACGCTCCGGAGAAAATGCCAGAAATGCTCAGCAAATTTCATGCTGTCATTCGAGCGCTGCTTAAGACAGGCAAGGTTACTCTTGCTGCAGTACGGGGACACTGCCTGGGCGGTGCCGCCGAACTGGCCATGGTTTGTGATTTTGTGTACACGGCTGAGTCCGCTCAGTGGGGTTTTCCGGAGATTAAACTAGGGTTTTATCCGCCAGTTGCCTGCACCGGATTGGCAGCCTTGATCGGACTGAAGCGCGCTGCCGACCTGATTCTTACGGGAAGAAACATCAGCGGGGACGAGGCGGCACAGATTGGATTGGCGAGCCGAGCCGTTCCTGACAAGCGGCTGCCGGAAGTCGTACAGTCCGCCATACAAGATCTGCTGAACCTCAGTCCCGCCGCGCTTTCTGTCACCAAGAAAGCGTTCTATGCCTGGGACGCGATGCATTTCGACAAAGGATTAAGTAAAGCTGAGAATATCTGTTTTGACGAGTTGATGCGTACCGAGGATGCGGTCGAAGGCGTAAGAGCATTTCTCGAGAAACGGGAGCCGCAGTGGAAGGGCAGGTAGCAATTCAGAAGAAATCCTCCGGTAAATCGGCGCACTTGATGTGCGGCTCGAAGCTGTGGACGGTGGTGGCCTTTCTGTCGTGCGCGTATTTCACCAAGGTTGCGTTGAGCCGGCTCTCTCTTGGCACGGTAGCGTGGTCACACGACAATGTCGATATTGCCACACACTTGGTTTGGGTCGTTTTCCTAATCGGTCTTTTAAGCGAAACAAGGTGCTGGAAAGAGTGGATTTTTTTCAGCCTGGTGCTCATCAACTTCGGAATGGCATCGGTAATGGGTATCTGGAGTTCGGCACCGCTGACCACCGTGAACAAAACGAGGGAACTGTCTGCCGCGCTTTGGGGCCTCGCGGCCCTCGTCAGCTTTCTCTTGATCTTTACGCGGAGGAAGCGGCCTCAACCGAAAGAGGCGCAACAGGCCTGATGAGCAAACTGGGAGCGATGCGCGAGGTAATTGCCGAGTTTGTGCCGGATGGCTCGAGTATTGCCTTGGGCTTGCAAATGGAACAGATGATTCCATTCGCTGCGGGTCACGAGATCATTCGGCAACAGAAGCGCAATCTGACGTTGATTGGTCCGATCTCGGACGTTCTGTTTGACCAGCTAATCGGAGCGGGAGGCGTAAGCTCTGTAATCGCGGCGTGGGTTGGCAATGTGATGATGGGTTCGGCCTACAATTTTCGCCGCGCGGTTGAGCAGGGTGAGGTGAAAGTCCACAATCTCACCAATTTCGCTGTTGCTCTGGCCCTGCAGGCGGGAGCCATGGGAGTGCCGTTCCTACCAACGCGAACGGCGCTCGGAAGCGATATCGGGCTGAACAGCGAATTTTTTGCCCCGATCCGGTCGCCCTTCGCCATGGGTACGGGGTCGGAGCCAGAGGGCGGTGATGGGCAGCCACGTCGTTCACCCAATGAACCTAAGAGTCTCCCGGTGATGTGGGCAGTGAAGGCGATCAGGCCGGATGTAACCATCGTTCATGTTCAGCGTGCCGACCGTGACGGAAACGCGCACTGCTGGGGAAATTTCGGGGTGATGCTTGAGGGTGTCAGAGCGGCAAACCGAGTGGTCGTAATTGCGGAACAGATCGTTGAGCCCGAAGTGATCGTTAGCGATCCGAATCGGACGGTGATTCCCGGGTTTTTGGTGAATGCCGTAGTGGAGTGCCCGCTCGGTGCGCATCCCTCGCCTGTGCAGGGCTACTACAAACGCGATGATGCCTTCTTTCGGCAGTATCACGAACAAACGAAAACGAAGGCCGAGAGCGAGGCCTGGTTAAAGCGTTGGGTGTATGACGCGACTGACCGTCGTGATTATGTAAACCAACTAGGCGGTTGCCGAGTGGAACAATTGGTTGTGAAGGAGCATGCGTACGCTGCGCAGACCGACTACGGATACTGAATGAAATTTTAGATTTTAGATCGCAGATCTGCAGATCGGGACGCAGTAGCCAGTCTGCTAATTGGATATTAGAACCAAAACATTGGACTCCGCAGAAGAAGACTAGATGAAGAAGGAACTGATTGAACTCAAGGTAAACGGACGGTTGCGCGAGGTGGCGATCGAGCCCAGCAAGCTCCTTCTCGATGTATTGCGCGAGGATCTCGATCTGACCGGCTCGAAGCGTGGCTGTGACGACTCGTCCTGCGGCGCGTGCACGGTGCTGGTGGATGGTGTATCCATGCTCGCCTGTACTCTGCTGGCAGCTAGCTGCGAAGGGCAGGTCATTACCACTGTTGAGGGCGTAAGTGAGCACGGGGGTTTGGCTGCCATACAGAAGGCTTACGGCGATTGGGGCGGCGCCCAGTGTGGGTACTGCACGCCGGGTTTCATGATGACCGTGAATAGTATGCTCGCAGCCAATCCGAACCCAACGGAAGAAGAGGTTCGAGGTGCATTAAGCGGTAACCTGTGCCGCTGCACCGGCTACAACCAGATGTACAAGGCTATCAAGGCTGCAATCGATGCCGAGCAGAAAGGCATGGCTGCAGGGAAGTCCTAACGGGTACTAGGGGGGTGCGGCTAGAGAAGCAGTTGTCGCCCATTAACCGGAGAGGTCGCAGAAGAATAGCAGGGGACGCACAGAGTAAAGGAGAGAGTATGCAGTTGCGGCGAGTGCAGATCCCTCGTTGCGCTCGGGATGATAGTCGGGAGAAGTGGGCCGTCAAACCCAAAGCCGAAGAGCCAAATCCTGAGACCTAAGACCTGAAACCGGAGGACTGAAGACTCAAGACTGAAGACTTAAGACTAAGAGCTAGTTCATGACTGATTTTTCCATTATCGGTAAACCTGTCGCAATGGTCGACGCCGCGGGCAAGACTACCGGTGCGGGCAAGTACACGGACGATTTGAGCGTTCCCGGCATGCTGGTGGGCAAGATTCTGCATTCGCCCCATCCGCATGCTCGCGTCAAGGGTATCGACATATCCCGTGCCGAAGCTCTTGAGGGGGTAGTTGCGATCGCAATTGGCAGCGACGCTCCCAAGACGTACGGCATTCTGCCTGTCGGACATGACGAAACCGCGCTCGCCGTGGACAAAGTTCGTTATGTCGGCGACAACATTGCGTGCGTCGCCGCTGTGGATGAAGCAACCGCTGAACAAGCTCTTCGATTGATTGATGTGGAATATGAGGTACTCCCTGCCTACTTCGATCCCGAAGAGTCGATGAAAGCAGGGGCCGACCTGATTCACGAGGGCAAGCCCCACAATCTGGAGAAGGACTATCACCATGTGTTTGGTGATCCGGAAAAGGCGTTAGCCGATGCGGCCTATGTCGTGGAAGGACGGTTCATCGCTAATGAAGTCACGCACGCGGCAATGGAGCCGCACTCAACCCTGGCTTCCTTCGAGATCGATCCGCATACCGGAAAATTGGGGCGCCTGACGGTCTGGTCATCCACCCAGGTGCCGTATTACCTGCAGCACAAGCTCTCGCTGGTGCTGGAAATGCCGATGTCCCAAATTCGCGTCATCAAGCCTCTGGTCGGCGGAGGATTCGGCGGCAAAAGCGAAGTGATTCCCCTCGAGATCATCGCAGCAGTGACAGCGCGCAAAGCCAAGGCCCCGGTCAAGATCACCTACACACGAGAAGAAGTCTTCTGGGCCCATCGCGGTCGCCCGCGCACCATCATCGACCTGAAAACTGGTGCAGACAAGGATGGACGTGTCACGGCTGTCAAGGCGCGGGTCGTACAGGATGGTGGCGCCTATTGCTCGTACGGCGTAGTCACGATTCTGTATTCCGGTGCACTACTGGGTGCGCTCTACGACATTCCCAACATTCAATATGATGGCTACCGCGTTCTGACCAACAAGCCCGCATGCGGCGCCATGCGCGGGCACGGAACCGTAAACGTCCGCTTCGCCTTCGAATCGCAACTCGACGAACTCAGCGCCAAGCTGGGGATTGATCCGGCGGAAATTCGGCGCCGGAATCTGCTGAAGCCGCCCTGCATCACGATTAACGCACTGCGCGTGCAGAGCTACGGCCTCCCGGAATGCATCGACCAGGTGGTCACGCGTTCGAAATGGCATGAGCGCAAAGGCAAGCTGGCCAGGGGGAGAGGACTGGGCATCGCGTGCAGTCATTATGTGAGCGGTGCCGCCAATTCGATCATTCGTTCCGATATGCCGCATTCCACCGTGAACATCAAGATTGATCGCGATGGCGGAGTCGTGGTTTATACCGGTGCCTCTGAAATCGGACAGGGATCGGACACGATGACAGCCCAGATTGCGGCGGAGGTGCTGGGTTGCTCGCTCACTCGTGTTCGCGTGATCGCAGCTGATACTGACCTGACACCGATCGATATCGGATCTTATTCGAGCCGTGTGACCTTCATGGCCGGAAATGCCACGCTGCGCGCCGCGGAAGAAGTACGCAAGCAGATTGCTTCGGCAGCCGCGCGAAAGATGAACTGCGCACCGGAAGAACTGATTTTTCGGGAAGATGGTGTTTACAAGAAGGGCCAGGCAGGTGAGGGTACCCGGACTACACCTGCTCATGTCACACAAGCTGCGCCGTCGGTCAGCGGCCGCGTGGAGGGGCAGATTCTCCGCGGATCGCTGCAGCAGAAGCGCAAAGAGGAAGGCCCGAAGGAGTGGATGACTTTTGAAGAAGCGGTGGTGGCGGCCATCGATTTTCATGGCGCTCTGACTGGAACTGGATCCTATGCACCGCCGCCTGAGGCTCGTGGCGGCAAGCACAAAGGGGCAGGGGTTGGCCCGTCGCCCGCATATTCCTATTCTGCGCAGGTGGCCGAAGTCAGTGTGGACGAGGAGACCGGCGAGGTCACGGTTCACAAGGTCTGGGCGGCGCATGATTGTGGTCGCGCGTTGAATCCCGTTTCGGTGGAAGGGCAAATCATCGGATCGGTATGGATGGGGCTCGGCCAGGCGTTGCAGGAGGAGATGGTGTGGAAAGACGGGCTCCTAATGAATCCGGGACTACTCGAATATCGCAGTCCATCGTCGATCGAGTCGCCCGACGTGGAGCCAATCATTGTAGAGAGCATCGATCCCGAAGGACCCTTCGGCGCAAAGGAATGCAGCGAGGGTTCGCTCGCCGCCACGATTCCAGCAATCTCGAATGCAATTTATGACGCGGTTGGCATCCGGTTGCACGAGTGTCCATTCACACCTGAGCGAGTCTTAGCCGCTTTGCGGGCTAAGAAGAAGAGTAAGGCAATAAACATGACCGAAGGAATCGATCCGACCGCGCCCACGCGATTTCGCGAGCACGGCGGCGCGTCGTGGTTTCGCGGCAAGGGACCCGAGCGTCATCCACTTGACCCCGCGAGGCGGGAAGTGGCAGCCGAGACCGGAGGTGATGATTGAGCCTCCCGCCGTTCAGGTTGCTTCGCCCCCGGACCGTAGACGAAGCTTTGGCATACTTGTCTGCGTATTCCAACGATATCCGCATCGTAGCTGGCGGCACCGACCTGATCCCCTCGTTGCGGCAAAGACTCTTCGAACCGAAGTATGTGCTCGATATCCGGCACATCGCAGAATTGAGAGGCATTCGCGAGGGCAACAGCGAAATCGAGATCGGCGCGCTCACAACGCTCTCCGCCATGGAACGATCTGATTTCTTGCGCCATCACTACCCCGTCCTGACCGAGGCGGCAGCAACGGTTGCCTCGCCAGTCTTGCGCAACATGGGAACGATCGGCGGCAACATCTGCCTCGACACCCGCTGCCTTTGGTACAACCAGTCGCTCACGTGGCGGCAGTCCTGCGGGTTTTGCATCAAGAAGGACGGCGACCTGTGCCACGTCGCTCCGGGTGGAAAAAAGTGCTGGGCCGCGTTTTCGGGAGACACGCCGCCGGCCCTGTTGTGCCTCAATGCCGAAATTGAGATCATCGGGGCAACTGGCCGGCGTCGGCTTCCTTTGCGGGATTTCTACACCGGCATAGGCGATACCTATCGCAAACTCGAGCCGAACGAGTTGCTCACGCGCGTGTTTCTGCCCAGGACTTCCGCCGATTTTCGGGGCGTGTATCGCAAGCTGAGGATTCGTGGCTCGATTGACTATCCACTGGCCGGCGTCGCAATTGCGCTTAGAAAATCTAACGGCCATGTGGCCGATGCACGGGTTGCGATCACCGCCGTGAACCCCGCTCCTACGGTGGTGAAGGGAGCGGGCCAGGTCATGGAAGGCAAGATTGTCGATGAGGCACTGGCGGAAACCGTGGGTGACCTTGCGGCGCGCACCGCCAAGCCGCTGACCACGTCAGCTCTAACCCCAGAGTATCGCCGGGAGATGATTCGCGTGTTCACCAAACGGGCCGTGCTGGCGGCCGCATCGATTTAAAATCCGTTCACGATTCGCATGGGCTATACTTCGGCGTCACTGCCAACCGAGTTGGCGGAGAACCGACTAGCGACTAACGAGCAAAAACCAGCGACCAGATTGATCACCGACTGCCACATCCATATCCAGCCGCTCGAGATGTTCAAGCCGCACGCGCTCGAGCTCATGCAAAAGAAGCGGCCAAACTTCGAGCAGATCGCGGAATTTTGCCGCTCACCTCGCGCTTTTCTGAAACATCTGGATGAATCGGGCATCGATCGTGCCGTGCTCATTAACTATGTTGCTCCCGAGGTAATCGGCTTCACTTCGGGTGTCAATCAGTTCGTCTCCGACTACGTGAAGGAGAGTCCCAGACGATTGATCTCCTGCGGTAGTCTGCACCCGCGGCACACGGCCAATATCCTGGCCGACGTAGAGCAAATTCTCCGACTCGGGATTCGCATGATCAAAATTCATCCGCCCCACCAGTTGCTCTACCCCAATGACTACCTCAGCGGCGTTAAGGAACTGGAAATCATTTATCGCGCTGCCGAGGCGAATGGAATTCCCGTGATGTTTCACACCGGCACATCGATCTTCCCCGGCGCGCGCAATAAATATGGTGATCCCATTTATGTCGACGACGTCGCAGTCGATTTTCCAAAGCTCAAGATCCTGCTGGCGCACGGTGGGCGGCCGTTGTGGATGCATACTGCGTTTTTTCTAATAAAGCGCCATGCGAATGTGTATCTCGATATCAGCGGCATACCGCCTAAGACACTGCTCAAGTACTTTCCGCGGCTGGAAGAAATAGCGTCGAAAACACTCTTTGGAACTGATTGGCCAGGGCCAGGCGTGCCCGACATCAAGAAGAATCTCGAGGAATTCAGGGCACTGAATTTGCCGGAGGCAGTGAAGCAGCAGATTCTCTCCAAAACCGCGCGGGAGATCTGGCCGGCATGAATGGCGCAATCGCGTTAGCCGGGCAAAACCAGACGAGTCGGGGCGAATAGTTGAAATCGGACAATACGAGGGCGGATGAAGAAGCAACATCAAGGACGCGGTCACAGTACGCGCTACGTGGGCATGCAAAAGAACTACTGCTTCGCTTGTGGCAAGCACAACCCTGAAGGCATGCGGTTGAAATTCAGCTACGACGAAGAGCGCGATTGCTTCGTTTGCCGGTTCCGTCTGGGCAAGCGCTACACCGGGCCGCCGGGGCATTGCCACGGTGGAATCATTGCCACGCTCCTCGACGAAGCCATGGGCAAGATCAACAAACTGCGCCACGTGGTCGCGCTCACGAAGCAGATCACAGTCGACTACCTAAAACCCGTGCCCCTGAACAAACCTTTGCGGGTCGAGTCACGTGAAGTGAAAGTGAACGGCCGCGAGCACACGAACATGGCCGAGATCTTGAATCAGAAGGGGGAGGTGCTGGCGCGGGGACAGGGCTTGTTCATTGCAATCGACCCTCACAAAATGTTTTCGAAATTTGTGGACCGCTGAGCCTTGTTCGATCGGCGGCAAATTGAAGCTGATTAGTCGAGAGGCTGGCGTCGCGTTCTTTGTCTATACAGGCGTTCGCGACTTCTCTTGTCATTCCACTTGACGGTCAGCGCTGAACTCGGGTACAAACCCGAGAATCGTGCGTATTCGACCGCTGTTCTTTTTGTCCTTAGTCTTCCTTGAACTCGCCTGTAGCCGAAATCGTGATTGGCCAGTTTATGGTGGGGCTCCCGAAGGCGGTCACTATTCAGACCTGAAACGAATTAATCGCGACAACGTAAAGCAGCTCCGGGTGGCGTGGACCTTCGATACGCAAGAAATTGGCGGGCTGCAAACGAGTCCGATCGTGGTGCACGGGATCCTTTATGGAATTTCGCCATTACAGAAAATTTTCGGCCTCGACGCTGCTACTGGGCAACTCAAATGGAAGTTTGACTCTGGGATCCAAGGTACCCAACCAGACCGCGGGCTTGCGTACTGGGAGAGCGGCGATGATCGACGCATCCTGGTCGGAGTGATGAACTTTGTCTATGCTCTGAACGCCAATACCGGCCAGCCGATTGGGAATTTCGGCAATCAGGGCAGAATTGATCTGCGCGAGGGTCTCGGCCGCGAAACAGCAACTCTTTTCATCGCGTTAACCAGCCCACCTGTGATTTACAAGGATCTGTTCATTGTGGGAGGACGTGTGAACGAGACCCTTCCTGCCGCGCCTGGCGACATCCGTGCCTTCGACGTGCGCACCGGCAAACTTCGCTGGAGTTTTCACACCATCCCGCATCCCGGCGAGTATGGTTATGCGACTTGGCCCAAAGACGCGTGGAAGAACAGCGGTGCTGCGAATAATTGGACGGGAATGACACTGGACTTGAAGTCTGGCATTCTCTACATTCCCACCGGTTCTGCGGCGTTCGACTTCTACGGTGGTGACCGCATCGGTGACAATCTCTTCGCCAATTGCCTGCTTGCGCTCAACGCCGAAACCGGTGAGCGCATTTGGCATTTCCAGGCTGTACGACACGACTTATGGGATCGCGATTTCCCCTCGCCACCGGTGCTGGTCACGGTAGATCGTGAGGGAAAAAAGGTTCAGGCGGTCGCGCAGACCTCGAAGCAGGGATTTGTTTATCTCCTCGATCGCGCGAATGGCAGAGCGCTCTTTCCGCTCGCATCGCGGAAGTACCCTCCGAGCGACTTGCCGGGAGAGGTCGCTGCGCCAGAGCAGGCTCTTCCCACCAAACCAGCGCCGTACGCCCGCCAGCTCCTGACCGAGGACCTGCTGACCAACCGCACACCTGAGGCGCACCAGTGGGCGCTGGAGAAATTTTGCACGTTTCGCAGCGAGGGACAGTTTGTGCCTTTGGGCACCAAGCAGCCATCCGTAATTTTTCCTGGCTTTGACGGCGGGGCGGAATGGGGCGGTCCCGCCATTGATCCGCAAGCTGGGCTGCTGTATGTGAACTCCAATGATGTCGCATGGGACGCACAATTGGCCCCCAACACCGAGCCACAACTCAGCGGCCGTGGCCTCTATCACGCGCAGTGCACAATCTGCCATCGCGACGACATGGCCGGCTCGCCACCACTGTTTCCTTCCTTGAAGGGTGTCGGCAAGAAACTCAGTGGAGATGCGATAGCGGGCGTCATCCAAAAAGGACGCGGGCGTATGCCGTCGTTTCCTAATCTGTCGAGCGACGAAATCGGCGCGCTCATCGACTACATAACTCACGGGGAGAGCAAGAAGCTCTCGTCGAGCGAGCCCAAACCACCGCTGATGCCCTATCGCTTTTCGGGGTATACGCGGTTCTTGGACCCCGAAGGCTATCCCGCAGTTGCGCCCCCGTGGGGCACGTTAAATGCAATCAATCTGAATACCGGCGAATACGTATGGAAAAAGCCTTTCGGGGAGTATCCGGAACTTGCAGCCCAAGGAATGAAGGAGACAGGCAGCGAGAACTACGGCGGTCCTGTGGTTACCGCCGGCGGACTGCTTTTTATTGGGGCCACGAACTTTGACAAGCAATTCCGCGCCTTCGATAAGTTGACCGGGCAGCTGCTCTGGGAAACAACGCTGCCATTCGCCGGAAACGCCACTCCGATCACATATGAAGTGAACGGCAGGCAATATGTTGCGATTGCGGCTGGCGGCGGCAAAGACCTGCGCACCAAGTCGGGCGGGGTGTACGTGGCGTTCGCTCTTCCAAAGTAGCATAACGATCGTTTCGACGGGAGTTCGTGCTCAAGAACGATTGATTGGGGTTGGGGTGAATAGCGCGGAAGGAAGAGGTTCAATAGAGCCGCCCCTCCCAACACAGTTGCGAGGAGAACCAGGCGGGAACGCGTAAGAGCCGGTCACATCGAACGCCTGCCCCAGAATGACAGGTCCGATAGCTCCTGCAGCGGCGTAGAAAGTCCAACTGAGGCCATAGAGGGTAGAAAAATGCGCACCGACCAAAATAGCGCGCCAGCAGGGTACGGCGTGGTAGCCGAGTCGCCGTCGGCTCCAATGCCGATCAGCGCAGCCGCGAGACATCCTGAAGGGAAGCTGTAGGCGTGAGCGAGGAGAAAAATCCCGAGCGCGGTGATGAGGTTTCTCCCGAATGCGACATGCGGTCCGAAGAATCGGTCAAGCAGCCACCCTCCCAGAATTCTGCCAAGCAGGCTCGATCCGCCCAGTATGGACGAGCATAGTGCCGCATTTCCTGCTGTGAGACCTCGCTCGGTCAGCAGTGCGGACAGATGCGGAATTGCCCCGTTCATGCTGATCGAGCTGACCAAAGGGATCGCCGTGATAATCCAAAAGGCAAAAGACCGCAGACCTTGTTGCCATGTCATTCCAGAGTGGGTAACTGGCTTAGAACTGTGCCCAATTGCGCCACGCTCACGGATGGCGGTATACCATGAGGCGTGGACCTTCCCGTAAACCCGCCGATTTTGC
>Ga0126384_10000359_pt1 | contig 24609 bp, 21 predicted proteins | sample PanSoiMetPlot_36_FD_92543 | JGI IMG/M metagenome (GOLD analysis project Ga0126384, IMG submission 92543) | Tropical forest soil microbial communities from Panama - MetaG Plot_36 | ecosystem: Environmental > Terrestrial > Soil > Tropical forest > Bulk soil | place: Panama | collected 2016-02-17 | reverse complement strand
TCCGCTGTTCGTAGAACGTTCGCGTTTTTGCATCAAACTTTCCGGCGAGCGCGTTTGCCAACGGCGGTAACATTTCCATGAAAGCTCCACCGCCAGAGTGGGTATGCGATGACATTACAAAAATATGATCCGCCGCAATGTGAGTCGGCCCGCAGGCAATACCTCTGATTCGCTCCACCATTCCGTGATCGAAACCGAGATGATCGACGCTGACGAATGCGATTTTTTCAGTTCCGTTGTCAATGATCAGCGCACGTGCTTCAGTCGGATCGTGCACGCCGGTCGAAGGCTTGGCCATACGCGCCCCGTACCCGGCGAGCGGAGTTCCTACTGCAGGCGTTATGTCGGATTTTGCAACACCGGCCATTAGTTTGGTTTGCGCAGCGGCTGTTAACTGCAAAAAAACAATAAGACTGATGCATGCGATCGAACATCTCAGCGTCTTTTTCATAAGTCCTCTTTGATAACTAGCTGACGTAAGCGTATCTAATGGAGCAGTCCTGTACGGGTGGCCCTCCGTGGCCGTCCCTCCTGGGCGCGATTAGGTTATGTAGGAAGGGGCGGCCACGGAGGCCACCCGTACAGGACTATCAAATTCTCCGTTACAAGCCACTATGAAGAGATCGTGCCGCCACCATCTACGACTATCGTTTGACCAGTGATGTAACCTGAGGCCGGCGATGCCAGAAACACTGCCACGCCTTTTAGCTCGCCTTCCGCGCCTACACGTCGCATCGGAACGCCTGCCTCGATCAGTGCCTGTGAGGTCTCAAGGACTCTCTCGGTCATTCGCGACGGAAAGAAACCTGGGGCGATTGCATTAACACGAATACCCTTCTTTGCCCACTTCGCTGCAAACTCTCGGGTCATTGCGATCAGGCCGCCTTTAGCGGCAACGTAGCCGACGATGTGCTGGCCATTCTCCTGCGTTCCCACCAGACCCGCGATCGACGCCACGTTGATGATGTTGCCACTCCGGCGCTTCAGCATCTCGCGCCCCGCGCGCTGCGAGAAGAGAAACGCTCCGGTCAAGTTGATCTGAAGGACCATGTTCCATTTCTCGATGGCATGTTCTTCAATTGGTTGACCCCAGGTCACGCCTGCGTTGTTGACGAGAATGTCGATCTGGCCATACGTCTTGATCGTTTGATCGATGGTAGCTTGTACCTCATCGATATTTGATACATCGCAGAGCGCGCCTTCGCATTTAAAGCCGCGACCCCGAAACTCCTCAACCGTAGGAGTCAGCCATTGCTCTCGACGAGCCAAAAGCATCAGAGATGCGCCTGCCTCGGCGAGACCTTCGGCCATTTCCTTTCCGAGCCCGCGCGACCCGCCAGTCACCAATGCGACTTTCCCTGAGAGATCAAAGAGCTCTTTCAATGTAGGCACTTCTTGAGATCTCCTTCTTGTTGCTTTGCGAACTCTGGGCTTTGCGCCTTTGCGAGAACCTGATTTGGAAGGTTAGATCTCGCAAAGCCCCAAAGACGCTAAGCTCGCAAACTATGACTCTGGTGATTCCTTTTCGCGCGCCTTAGCTTCGTCCCAGAACGCATCCATCTCAACGTGGTCAGAGTCAGCCGGTTTGCGGCCCTGTTCTCGAAGGCGGTCCTCGATGTAACGAAATCGACGCCGAAACTTCCTGTTCGAGCCCTTAAGAGCGCTTTCCGGATCGACTCCCAAAAGCCTCGCGACATTCACCGCTACAAACAGCAGATCGCCGACTTCCGCTGCGATTTCCTTGTGAGTCGGGGTTTCTTCACCGATCGCCTGTTTCAATTCATTTACTTCCTCATCCAGCTTCTCGAGCACCGAGGCGACGTCCGGCCAGTCGAAATCGACTCGCGAGACTTTGGTTGTCATCTGAAAGGCTTCCATCACTGCCGGGAGCTTGGTCGAAACGCTGTCGAGCATCGACCCTTCTTCGGCGCTTTTTCCCTTCGCTTCGAGCTCCGCCTGCTTGATTGCTTCCCAGTTACGCAGAACCTCGCCGGCGGTCTGAGCGGTGTCATCGCCGAAGACGTGCGGATGCCGGCGGATCATCTTTGCTGATATGCGCTCGATCACTTCGGAGACCGTGAATCGTTGCTCCTCGGTTGCGATCTGGCTGTGAAACACGACCTGAAGCAATAGGTCACCGAGCTCGCCGATCAGCTCGTCGTCATTGCCCTCGTCGATGGCCTCAACGACCTCGTAAGCCTCTTCGAGCATCATCGGTTTGAGGGTGTCGTGGGTCTGTTCACGATCCCAAGGGCACCCGCCGGGCGCACGAAGCCTCGCGATCAACTCAACGAGCTTAGTGAATTCTTCTCCTGATTTTGATGATTCAGTCACGAACGGAATCTACAAGAGCAAAGGGTGAAAGAGCAAATTTGAACGCTGAACGATGAACGTTCAGCGTTTAGCGTCCAGCGTTTAGCGTTCGGAGTTTAGCGTTTAGCGTCCAGCGTTCAGCATTTGGAGCACATATGTCATCTTCGACAGCGATAGTCCGATGTAGTTTTGCGGTTCGTTCAAAAAGACATCCGCAGTTTACGCAGCAGACTCCAAACGCTGAACGTCCAACGCTGAACGTTAAACGTTTAACGTTCAACTTTCCCTTTGTCCCTTTGCTTGTTAGCATAATTTATTCAATGGATATTTGATTTCCTGATCTGGATGAGTCGATATGGCCGAACAAGAAGACACCGGATTTAAGATAACCGACAGAAGGAAGTACAACCCAGACGGCAGCCTGCGCGACAGTACGGGAACGCAAGCTGCGCCTGCCGCCGCTGACTTCGCCAAGCCGGAAGCTGCTCCGGCTACAGGCGGATCAGCGCCCAACAACGTCGTTACGTTTCCGACCGAAGCTGCGCCAAAGCAGGATGAATTTGCGCCGCCGCAGCCTGAACCTGCTCCTCGGCTGGTTGAAAATGCGAGTGAATCGGATGCCGCCCGCGCCGCATCGGCTGCTGAGAACGCTGCAGCAAGACAGGCGGAGAGCGACTACAATCGAACGCGCGGGCCGGCGGCGCCGGGCTTACCTGAAGCGTCCTTTTTGGGCCTGGTGAATATGCTGGCGGTTGAGGCCGCGATGCATCTCGGGCTTCTTCGCACTGCCGGTGAGGAAGCGCCACAGTTAGATCTAGAATCAGGGCGTCACCTGATCGATATGCTCGGAATGCTGCAGACGAAAACACGCGGCAATCTCACAAAGGAAGAAGACGAACTGCTCGAAAACGTGCTTGCCGATCTGAGGATGCAGTTTGTGGCTATCTCCAGGAGGCGATGAAGATCACGTTTCTAGGCACCGGCACGTCGGTTGGCGTTCCTTCGGTAGGCTGCGAATGCAGCACTTGTTTGTCGGATGACCCGCGCGATAAACGGCTCCGCACATCGGTATTGCTCGAGCACGACGGTAAGAACATCCTGATCGACGCATCCACCGATTTTCGACAGCAAGCCCTACGCATTGGCCTCAAGCATCTCTCCGCTGTCCTGTTCACTCATTCTCACGCAGACCACTGTTTTGGGTTAGACGATGCAAGGCCAATTATGTTTCGCGATGGAGCGATACCGGTCTACGCTACTGAGATTACCTGGCAAGGCTTACGGCGAATTTATTCTTATGTATTCGAACCGTCTCTTTATCCGGGTGTGCCTCGAATAGTTCCACATCAGATAGAGGGCGACTTTGATTTGTTTGGTCTCGAAGTGTCCCCTCTTACGGTAATTCACGGGAGATTGCCGGTGACTGCGTTCCGTATAGGCACATTTGCCTACGTGACAGATTGCAATGAGATCCCGGAAGAGGCTTGCGACAAACTTAAGGGATTGGACTTGTTAGTGATCGATGCGCTGCGTTTTAAAAAACATCCAACTCATATGTCACTGGATGAAGCGCTTGAGTACATTGTAAGAATAAATCCGAAGAAGGCCCTTTTGACACACATCTCCCACGACATTAAGCATGCGGAAACCAGCGGACATCTGCCGGAAGATGTCGATATCGCTTATGATGGTCTTGTTATCGAGCTGGGTTAGCATCATCACTTTGCGGACTCTTAGATGAAGATCTTTCGTGACCTGAACCAGAGTGCCATCGAAACGCCTACCGTTCTGACTTTCGGCGTCTTCGATGGCCTTCATCTCGCCCATCAGATGATAATGCGCCGGGTTGTGGGCCGGGCGCGAGAGTTAAACATGCCCGCGACGGTCGTGACATTTGACCCGCACCCTCGCGCTGTCCTGCATCCTGCGACAGCGCCTCCACTGCTTCAAACATTCGAACAAAAGATGGACGGTATGGAGCGCCTGGGTATCTCGCAAACGATCGTGCTCAACTTCACCGAAGAACTTTCACAGATGAGCGCTGAAGACTTCCTTACGCAATTCATCTTCGGACGTCTTGATGCGCGGGAGGTGTACCTCGGTCAGGGTTTCGCCTTCGGCCACAATCGCGAGGGCAGATTTGAACTCTTAAATCAGGTTGCCCGCCGGCTCGGTCGCGTGGCGGAGGATGTGCCCGAAGTCCTCGTTCACAGCCACCGCGTGAGTTCGACCATGATTAGGCGGTTGCTGGTTGCGGGCCGTATGAACCTGGCGCGACGAATGCTTGGGCGACCATACGGAATTGAGAGCAGGGTCATCGAGGGTCGCAAGATTGGCAAGACGCAGCTTAGATATGCAACGGCGAATTTGAAACCGCACAACACCGTTATCCCGGCAAATGGAGTTTATATTACGTTAACTTTCGTTGAAGGAACCTGGCGTCAGTCGATTACCAACATAGGCAATAAGCCAACGCTCGGCGGCGACCCGGAAGTTACGGTCGAAACACACGTGATGGACTTCGACCGCGAGTTGTATGGAGAGAAGATTCGCGTGCGATTTCTTCACCGGCTTCGTGGGGAAAAGAAGTTCGACTCAATTGATGCCTTGCGTTCTCAGATTGACATTGATTACCGCCGCGCGGTTCGCTACTTCCAGAGTCCGGTTGTCCGCAGAAACCTTGAATTATAATGATCAAATCGCCTTGTAACGACCACGCATTCAGTTGTATAAAAGGCAAGCTGGTTTTTTGATCGGCGGTCTTTTTCGCAGACCAATCCTAATCGCAATAGAAATCAAAACGAGGTGGCGCAATGAAGAAAAGCATAACTGTCACCGTAAATGGGGTCGCGCATACGGACGACGTTGAACCGCGCCTGTTGCTGGTCCATTACTTGAGAGATGTTCTCAGTTTAACCGGCACGCACGTCGGTTGTGAGACATCAATCTGTGGGGCGTGCACTGTCATTCTCGATGGACAGTCAGCGAAATCCTGCACGATGTTCGCAGTGCAAGCCGACGGCGCGAACGTAACTACCATCGAAGGGATGGCGGCAAACGGTGATTTGCATCCGGTCCAGGAAGGGTTTTGGGAGCAACACGGCCTGCAGTGTGGGTATTGCACGCCGGGTATGGTTATGGCCGCCGCGCAGATTCTTGATCGAAATCCCGATCCCACGGAAGCTGAGATAAGACACGGTTTGGAAGGAAACCTGTGTCGCTGCACCGGCTATCAGCATATCGTCGAAGCAGTTCAGTATGCCGCCCGCAAAATGAAAAGCGAGGCCGCAACCGGAGATTAATCCTCAACTCAATTTGTGTTCTTTGCGCTAATCGTGCGTCTTTGTGCGAACCTTCCATTAAATTCGCGGTTCTGGCAAAGACGCAAAAGTCCGCAAAGAAGATATCGGAGATATCATGGCTAAGTACGTTGGACAGAGAGTCAAACGAACCGAAGATCCACGACTGATTCAGGGACTTGCCCATTACGTCGATGACATCAAGCTTCCCGACACTCTTCACGTAGCGTTTCTGAGGTCGATGTATGCGCACGCAAGGATCAAGAGCATCGATGCAAGCGAAGCCTCACACGCTCCAGGAGTCGTCGCGGTTTATACCGGCGCTGACGTTGCAGGCAAGATCGGACCGGTGCCGTGTGCAGGTGCACTACCAGGCTTGAAGGTTCCAGAGTACCGGGTCCTGGCTACCGATCATGTGACGTTCGTCGGTCATCCGATTGCCGCGGTAGTAGCGACTGATAAGTACGCTGCGCGCGACGCAATCGACTTGATCATGGTCGATTATGACGAACTGCCAGTGGTAGTCGATGTCGAGGACGCCGCGAAAGGCGCGCCGTTGGTGTACGAGGAATACGGCGACAACATAGCTTACACGTTGACGAGCGGTGAGGGAGATATCGAGGCGGCACTGGCGTCTGCCGATCACGTCATCAAGCAACGAATCGTGCATCAGCGCTTGATCCCAATTGCCATGGAGCCGCGTGGCGTGCTCGCAAGATATTTTCCCGGAGAAAACGAGCTCACGATTTGGACCTCGACCCAAATTCCCCATCTCGCACGCACTCAACTCGCGATAATGGTCGGCATGCCCGAGAACAAAGTCCGAGTGATCGCACCCGAAGTGGGCGGCGGGTTTGGTTCAAAGCTAAACGTTTACGCGGAAGAGGCGCTGGTCAGTTGGATTGCGATGCAGCTTGGGAAGCCGGTGAAGTGGATTGAAAGCCGCCGAGAGAACATCCAGGCCACAATTCACGGACGAGGACAGGTGGGCTACATCGAAGTCGGATGTAAGAACGACGGCAGGATTACCGGGTTGCGCTACAACGTGTTCGCCGACATGGGCGCTTATCTTCAGCTCTTAACTCCTGCTATTCCGACATTGACCGGTTTGATGCTGTCGGGTTGTTACAAGATCCCGGCCATACAGATGAATGTCACCGCGGTGTTCACTAACAAGATGTCGACGGATGCGTATCGCGGCGCGGGAAGGCCGGAAGCTACACAAGTGATCGAGCGATGCGCGGACCTGATTGCCGCGGAGCTTGGGTTGGATCCCATTGAAGTGCGTCGCAGGAACTTCCCCGAGCCAAGTGAGTTTCCGTTCAAGACCTCGACCGGGCTCTTTTACGACAGCGGCAATTACCAGGGAGCGCTGGAGAAGGCGCTCAGTATTGCAGATTACAATAAGATGCGCGCGGATCAAAAGCAGGCCCGTGAGCAGGGAAGAATCGTCGGAATCGGCGTTTCGACCTATGTCGAAATCTGCGCGATCGGTCCTTCGGCCGCGACTCCGGCAGGCGGATGGGAGAGCGCAACCGTCAGAATAGAGCCGACGGGTAAAGTCACGATACTGACCGGCGCGTCGCCACACGGACAGGGGCAGGAGACGTCGTTTGCTCAACTTGCTGCAGACGAGCTCGGCGTCGATCTTAATGACATCACGGTCGTGCACGGGGACACCTCGGTGGTTCAGTACGGCATTGGCACATTTGGCAGTCGCGGGACTGCAGTAGGAGGAACCGCGGTTTTCAACGCTATTCAGAAGCTCAAGGAGAAGGCGACGCAGCTTGCTGCTCATCTGCTTGGTTCAGACGCGGCAGCAGTGTCATTTAAGGAAGGCCGGTTCAGCGTTGAAGCCGCGATGGCGGCTACCGGAGGGGATGGAGAGGGGAGTGCCGAAGCGAGTGCGCCCAAGAGCGTCACCATTCAAGAAGTAGCGCTGGCGGCTCACGTCGCTCATCAGATTCCGCCCGGGTTTGAACCGGGACTTTCAGCTACTAACTTCTTCGAGCCCTCGAATTTCACATTCCCATTCGGCACACATATCGTCCAGGTCGAGATAGATCGCGAAACCGGCCAGATCGAATTCCAGCGATACGTCGCAGTGGACGATTGCGGGAAGGTTTTGAATCCGATGCTGGTCGATGGCCAGGTCCACGGTGGCATTTGCCAATCGATCGGACAGGCGCTGTACGAAGAAGCTGTTTACGATGAACAAGGTCAACTAGTCACCGGCACGCTGATGGACTACGCGATTCCTAAGGCAGCTATGGTGCCGTGGCTGGAGCTCGATCGAACGGAGACGCCGTCGCCGGTCAATCCGATGGGCGTTAAGGGAGTTGGGGAAGCGGGCACAATCGGCGCTACTCCGGCCATCGTCGGGGCGATCGTTGATGCGCTCGCTCCTTTCGGTGTCCGCCACCTCGATATGCCGATTAAGCCCGAGAACGTTTGGCGTATCATCAACCAGGCCAATTGAAAGCAGGAGACATGAAATGATCCCAGCACAATTTGATTACCTCGCCCCTAAAACTATTGATGAAGCGATTGGACTGTTAGCTCAACATCCCGACGATGCCAAGCTGCTTGCAGGCGGACACAGTTTGATCCCAGCGATGAAGCTTCGGCTGGCCGTGCCTCAGCTGCTTATCGATATCGGGCGAATCAAAGATCTCGCCTATATTCGAGAAGAGGGCGGACAGATTCGAATCGGAGCAACGACAACTCACTATCAGTTGGAGTCCTCGGATCGGCTACGCGAAATATGTCCGCTGCTGCCGGAGTGTGCGGCTCAGATTGGAGACGTACAGGTGCGTAACAAAGGCACGATTGGCGGTAGTCTCGCTCATTCAGATCCGGCCGGTGATTGGCCGGCGGCAATCGTCGCCCTGCGCGCAGACATGGTCGCAGTAAGTTCAAAGGGTGAGCGAGTGATCAAAGCCGATGACTTTTTTGTCGACATGCTTACAACCGCTCTCGAGCCTGGAGAGATACTGCGCGAGATTCGAATCACTCAGCCGAGCGGTAAATTTGGTCAGGCATATCGCAAAGTGGCGCAGCCAGCGTCGGGATTTGCTGTCGTTGGCGTAGCCGTAAACCTGACCCGAGACGCGAGCGGTAAATGCAACTCAATTGGAATAGGAGTCACCGGAGTTGCTTCTAAGGTTTATCGCGCCGAGTCAGTTGAGCAGGCTCTTGCGGGAAGCGGGTTGGATTCGCAGGCTGTGAGCGAAGCATCGTCGCACGCAGTGGACGGCGTCTCGGTCAACGGGGATCTTTACGCATCTGAAGCATATCGCCGTCATCTGACGAAGGTATACACGCGACGCGCCATTGAAGCGGCCGCGGAGCGGGCGAAATGACGAAAGAACGTTGAACGTTCAGCGTTCAACGTTTAGCGTTCGATGTTTAGCGTGCAGATTTTAGCATTCAGAGGTTCGCCATTTAGCTTAAATACATTCTTACGCCGAACGCTAGAAGTTCAACGCTGAACGTTCAACGCTGAACGTTCAACGCTGAACGGTAAACGTTCACGTTTTTCATCCTATGAAAATCGAAGGGACCCACGAACTGCGTGCTAGTCCGCAGCGTGTCTATGAAACCTTGACGGATCCGGCGGTTCTGCAGCGATGTATCCCAGGTTGTGAGCGCTTAGAGAAGTCTGATGAGAATGCCTACTCGATAACGCTGAAGGCTGGAGTCGGGGCGATAAAGGGAGTATTCAACGGAAACGTTAGGCTCGAAGATCTCAAAGCTCCGGATCATTTTCGCATGATCGTCGAGGGCAGGGGCCAGCCCGGGTTTCTAAAGGGCACTGGCGATATTGATTTGACCGAACCGGAGGGAGCGACCCTGGTCAGCTACTCAGGCGAGGTCCAGGTCGGAGGTACGATTGCGGGTGTCGGGCAACGGATGCTTCAGGGCGCGGCGAAGATGATGGCCACTCAGTTCTTTACCGCAATTGAAGCGGAAGCCAGAAGCAAAGTGGATGAGCCCCCACGAAAACACGGCTTTTTTCGGACAGCCCTGAGGTGGCTCTCAGGGTTTTTCCGTCGAGTCGTTTGAATTCCCTCGCGCGTCAGTCAAGTTCTGATCGGTTGTCGCTCACTAAATATTTAAACAGAGGTTGTCGTAATGAGGCATCGGAGTGCGTTTTATCTGGGACTCCTCATTTTTGTGATTCCGTTGATCAGTTCGTCGATTGGCCCCAGGCGCGATCAAGCAGATCGTCTTTTCGAATCTTCCTGGAGAGAGACAGACAAAGAAACAATTGCTTTCGACCAGCCCGACGAAGCCAGCGAGTACGCACTGTTAAAGCGATCTCCGGATGGGCACACACCAATCCCTGTGCGGCGCTATCTAGATGCGATCGAGCACATGAATCGCATGCCTCAATACTCTACGGCATCACGAGCCGCGTTGCCTTCCGTCAGGGATATGCGAGTCGCTTCAATCGAACCGCAGTCGTTAGGCTCGTGGACCGCACTGGGGCCGGGCAATATCGGTGGCCGGACTCGGGCGCTGTTGATCGATCCGAATGACCCGAATGTCTTTTACGCCGCAGGCGTTGCCGGTGGCGTGTGGAAAAGCACAAATTCCGGTCGGTCCTGGAGCGCTCTCGGCGATCTTCTACCCAACATTGCCGTCAGCTCGCTTGCGTTTGATCCAACAAACACACAGGTAATCTACGCCGGCACTGGGGAAGGCTTTTTTAACAGCGACAGCACTCGCGGCGGTGGCGTATTCAAAACGATAAATGGAGGAACCAGCTGGGCCCAGTTAGAAAGCACGTCAACCTCGGATTTTTTCTTTGTAAACAAGATCGTAATCAGCACTAATGACCATAATCGGGTCTACTGCGCGACGCGCACAGGGGTTTGGCGCACCCCGGACGGCGGGCAGAGCTGGACTCGTTCTCTCAACCCTCTCAACGCAGCGTCAATAACAGTCAACGGCGGGTGCCTTGATCTCGCTATCAGAACCGACCAGCCGACGGATTATCTTTTCGCCTCTTGCGGCACGATGGTGCAGGCAACAATCTACAGAAACACAAATGCAGGCGATCCCGGAAACGGTACGTGGACGCCGGTGTTTACCGATCCATCGCTCGGCCGGACTTCGCTGGCAATCTCTCGATCTGAACAGAACGTTATTTACGCTCTGGGATCGAGCATCGCGTCGGGAAGCTTCAATCTCGGCCTGCTCGGAGTCTTCCGCTCTACTTCTAACGGCGACGAAGGAAGCTGGGAGACCAGGGTTACGAACACTGATTCGACGAAGCTCAACACTGTTTTGTTGTCAAACCCGATTGCGGCGTTTCAGTCGAACTGCGGAGGCGGAGGCAGTTCGTTCTTGAATCAGGGTTGGTATGACAACATCATTGCCGTTGATCCTGTGGATTCAAACCGAGTGTGGGTCGGAGGAATTGATCTGTTTCGATCGGACGACGGCGGCACGAACTGGGGTCTCGCATCCTACTGGTGGACTTCCAAAAACGATGCGCACTACGCTCACGCCGATCATCACGGAATCACTTTTCACCCGCAGTACGACGGAACAAGCAACCGCGTAATGTTCGTCACTAACGACGGCGGCGTCTTTCGCACCGATAATGCGCGTGCCGCGACCGCAAAAGGTACAACCGCTGCTTGTAATACAGATAATACGCAGGTCACCTGGACATCTTTAAACAATGACTACGGAGTCACGCAGTTCTATCACGGTCTTCCATACCCGAGCGGACGGACCTACTTCGCCGGTGCTCAGGACAACGGAACGCTGAGAGGATCGGACAGCATTGGACTGAACTGGTCAGAGGTATTCGGAGGCGATGGCGGTTACGTTGCGCTGGATCCAACCGGGTCAGATACGATTTACGTCGAGACTACCAGGCTGTCGCTCCGGAAATCGGAGAATGGAGGTCTGAGTTTCAGAAGCGTCAATTTTGGCATCAACGAGTCAAGCAACAATTTTCTGTTCATCAATCCTTTCCTGATGGATCCCAGCATTCCCCAAAGATTATGGACCGGCGGCAGAATGGTGTGGCGCACTGATGATGCGGCTGAGAGCTGGTCCCAGGCAAACGCGGGAGTTCAGGGAGGAACGGTTAGCGCGATTGCCGTTGCTGACTCTGACTCGAATCGGGTCCTTGTGGGAACGGGGCGTCGCTTTGGCGACGATTTGGGCGGCTTCATTCACCGGACGAACATCGGGTTGACTTCGGGGCCATCTACTGACTGGCCAGCCGTGCAGCCACGAGCTGGCTTCGTTTCGTGGCTTGCGTTTGATCCAAACGATCCGAACATCGCTTACGCCACCTATTCCACGTTTAGCGGAACTCACGTTTGGAAGAGTACAGATTCCGGGGCGTCCTGGACGGGCATCGATGGTAACGGGGATACTGGAATCCCCGACGTACCGGTTCATACTGTGGTGGTTGATCCGTCAAACTCACAGACCCTTTACGTTGGCACGGACATTGGCGTCTTTGTCTCGCTGAACGGAGGATCATCCTGGGCGCGAGAAAATACAGGTTTTGCAAACACAGTTGTTGATTCGCTCTCGATTGGAAGCTTCGGCAGCAATCTGTCACTGTTCGCTTTCACACACGGACGGGGAGCCTGGCGTGTGCTCCTGGGACCCGCTTCGCTCAAGATCAGAAGCGCATCGATCGTTGGAAAGAAGCTGTTTGTTTTCGGCCAGGGATTTCAGCCGGGATCGAAGTTGATGTTGAATGGCGAGCAACAGAAAACGATTAGCGATGACGCCAGCCCTTCAACAAATTTATTCGGGAAGAAGGCCGGCAGGTTGATCTCTCAGGGCCAAACGGTGACGCTGCAGGTGTTGAATCCTGACGGTTTGCTTTCACCGGAATTCAAATTCACTCGCAGGTAAGACTCAGATGGTGATATCGGCAGAGTATGTGGATATTGCGGCCGAGGGAGGAGCAATGCGAATGTTTGTCGCGGCTCCGAAACAAGTCGGTCGCTATCCGGGAATCCTGTTTTACTCGGACATCTTTCAGCTGACCGGCACTATGATTCGTTCAACCATGCGACTCGCCGGGTACGGATTCGTGGTTGCAGCGCCGGAAATCTATCATCGCATCGAGCCGGCTGGGACAGCGATTCCTTTTGATGATGAAGGCAGAACGCGCGGACTAGCAGGTGCGGCGCAAACTGCGGTAGCGGAGTTCGATTCCGATTGCCGCAGTGTTCTTGATTACCTTGGCGCTCATCCCAAGGTTGACAAGGGCAAGTTGGGAGCCGGTGGGTTTTGCATTGGTGGACATCTTTCGTTCAGGGCGGCGCTTCAGCCGGATGTCCGCGCAACCGTCTGTTTTTATGGGACAGGGATTCACGACGGTAAGCTTGGAAAGGATCAAGACGCGAAATCGCTTGAACGGGCATCAGAGATTCGAGGTGAAGTGCTGCTGGTGTTCGGCACACTGGATCCGCACGTACCTGAAGATGGGCGTGCAAAGATTCAATCCTCAATGAAAAAAGCCGGAACTAGATTTTCGATTAGCTTGTATGAGGCCGAGCATGCGTTTATGCGAGACGAAGGTCCCCGCTATGATCCGGAAGCAACCGATCAGGCTTGGGATGAGATGATCAGGTTCTTCCGTCGGACGCTATAAGACAGCTTTCCTGCCTTTTAATTGCTTTGCGATTCAACGCAGGTTTCGCGCAAAGACGCAAAGCACCGCCAGGACGTAAAGTCCTCGACTGCCGACAACACCCCATTGTCCATTCTGGCAAGCACGGCTAAACTTGCATTTGCAGCCTCATGGCGAGTCAGGAACACGAAGCTCACGTCTGTAGACAGTGCGGTGCGCGAGTAGCGCCGGATCGACGTTATTGTGTGCATTGTTATGCTCCCGTGGGTTCAAGTGCCACGCGCGTCCACGCTGAACTTGCGCGCAAGACTTCGACCACCCACCGGCCTGATCCGACAGTGGTCTTCTCGCCTGAAAAGCACGAAGCAATGGTTCGCAGAGCGCGAAGTCGCAAGCGGATGACCATAGCTGCCGCGATCGGTTTGATTGTTATTATAGCGGGATCGATCACATTGAACGCGATCACCAAGAGCCGGCGTGAAGCGCAAAAGCTGCTGGCGCGTGATCAGGCTGCGCATCGAGAGCTCAATCTTTTGGCTGAGGCGTTGGATAGATTTAAGGCCGACGTGTCTCGATACCCGACCAATGAAGAGGGAATACGATGTTTGTCCAGAAAGCCGGCGGCGTACGAGGCTGTCGGCTCTGAGCATGCTACACCGTGGTACGGTCCGTATCTTGAAAACGTGCCGGAGGTGGATCCGTGGGGAAATGACTACGTGTACCACACCTCCGATGGTGGTAGGACATTTGAGCTCTTCTCGACGGGCCCCGGAGGTGAGATGAGCTCTGACAACCGCTATAAAGTGACTTCTCGATAGCTTCGAAGAGGATGTGCTATATTCCTTGGTTATCAGACGTACTTCGTAAATACCTATGACTTGGTTCCTATCAATAGTGATCCCCGCATATAACGAAGAGACTCGTGTTGGGCGTGGTCTGGATGATCTCTTACGTTTTTTGAAGACTCAGACGTATAAAGCTGAGGTTATCGTAGTAGATGACGGTTCTTCCGACGAAACCGCCAGCCGCGTCAAAGAGAAGACTGCAGAATTTCACGCTGCCGGGCATCAGCTTCGTGTGCTAACAAACAATCCGAACCGCGGGAAAGGTTATAGCGTAAAGCGCGGGCTCACCGAGGCTGACGGAGAAATAGTTTTGTTCAGCGACGCTGACTTTTCGTCCCCAATCACCGAAGCACCTAAGCTCCTTGATCCAATCGCTGAAGGTCGCGCGGATGTCGCGTTCGGCTCTCGCGCGCTAAATCCAGAGTTGATCGGCGTCCATCAGCCGCGCATGCGAGAGATCGGCGGGACTGTATTTAATCTATTGATGAGGACTATTACCGGCCTGAAGTTTAAGGACACCCAGTGTGGTTTCAAAGCTTTTCGCCGAGCAGCGGCGCTGCCAGTATTTTCAGTACAGCGAATAGAGAGATTCGGATTCGATCCGGAAGTGCTTTACATTGCGCGGAAACAGGGCAATCGACTGATTGAAGTACCGGTCATCTGGAATCACTGCGAGGGCGGCGAGCTGCAGAATAAACTGAACTACGTGCTGGACTCGATCAATATGTTCATGGACTTGATTGGGATCCGTCTCAATGATGTGTTGGGTCGTTATGATGATCCATCTGCCGAATTCCAGCTTGAATCAAAGATGACAACTGAACAGGTCAAAGGTGCGGCGGGTCGTCTGAAGTAGCCTTGTACGGGCGGTCCTCCTCCGCCCCTCCTTGCGGGGATAATTGTTTGCCAAGAGGGGCGGCAACGGAGGACCGCCCGTACAAAGGTTCAAGTTGAGTCTTTTGCGAAATCAATCCTTACCGTAGCAGCTTCAGATGAGCATACGACTAAACGTAAACATCGACCACATCGCCACGATCAGACAAGCGCGGCGGACCTGGGAGCCGAGCATCACCGCTGCTGCGGTTCTCGCCGATCTCGCGGGAGCGAGCGGAATCACCGTTCATCTGCGTGGAGACCGGCGACACATGCAGGATGAAGACGTCCGAATTCTGCGCGCAGTAGTGAAGACTCATTTGAATCTGGAAATGGCCGCCACCGAAGAAATGGTTGGAATTGCTTGCGAGATACGGCCTAACACAGCGACGTTGGTGCCCGAACGGCCGAATGAGGTGACGACCGAGGGTGGTCTCGACGTTGTGGCGCGGGAACAGGAACTGCAGTGGGCCGCGCGCGAACTGTCAGAGGGAGGCATCTTTGTGAGCGCTTTTATCGATCCGGATCTCCCTCAGATAGAAGCATCACACCGTATCGGCGCACATCAAATAGAGATATGCACCGCGCGCTATGCTGAACTAACCGACCCGGCTCGCGCCGCCGAAAGCAGTCAGGTGGAGTCGGAATTAGCGCGCATTTCAGAATGCGCAAGCCGGGCTGGAGAGCTCGGGCTAAAGGTTGCCGCGGGCCACGGGTTGACCTATCGGAACGTAGGAGCCATCGCAGAGATCTATCCGATCGAGGAATTGAATATCGGGCATAACATTGTTGCTCGAGCCGCCCTTGTAGGAATGGAACGTGCAGTTCAAGAAATGATATCGGCGATCAATGGCGCGTGATGTAGCGTAGACTTTCCAATCTGCACGACTGAGTTCTCTACTGACTAAGATCATCGGCTTTCATAAGATTTCCAAACTCCAAAGAGAAGCCTCCACCCACCCTGCAGGGTGAGTGGAGGCCTAAGCCTCTCATGTTTGCCTTGGCCGATAACTCGTCAGATTTCGAGACTTATCCCGGTGCCGCTCTATCGCAAGCTCAATCAGTCGATCGATTAGCTCCGAATAGCTGATGCCGCTTGCTTCCCACATCTTTGAATACATGCTGATCGATGTGAATCCCGGCATTGTATTGACCTCATTTATGATTACACGATTGGTTTTGCGTTCAACAAAAAAGTCAACACGCGCAAGCCCCGACCCGTCGATCGCCTGGAACGCTCTTATTGCATCGCGCTGAATTCGATCGATGATCTTCTTCGAAAGCTTCGCCGGAACTTCAGTTCGTGAAGCGGTATCGATGTACTTGTCTTCGTAATCGTAGAACTCGTGACCGGTGATGATCTCGCCTGGAAGGCTCGCGATTGGGTTCTCGTTACCGAGTATGCTCACTTCGATCTCGCGTCCGTCAACCGCACGTTCAACCACAATCTTTCGGTCATACCGAGCGGCATCATTCACCGCACCCCGTAATTCGTCCTTAGTAGCCGCCTTCGAAATGCCAACCGATGAACCCAGATTGGCAGGCTTTACGAACACAGGAAATCCAAGCGTCCGAGCGATGCGTTTGATTATTTCTTCGGGTTTTTCTTCCCAGGTCGACCGCAGGAACCAGACGTAATCAATGATTGTGAGCCCGGCGTGCTGAAATAATTGTTTCATCACGACCTTGTCCATTCCATTTGCAGACGCGAGAACTCCGCAGCCGACGTACGGCACTCCTGCCATTTCCAGCAATCCTTGAATAGTGCCATCCTCGCCATATGTTCCGTGCAGCGCCGGGAAGACTACATCCAATGGCTCGCTTGAGGTCGGCGATTCGGAGTCGATACGCGTCAGGCCTCTTTTCGTCGGGTCACCAATAATCGCCACCTGTTGATGGCTGTTTGAAGACATCACTGCATCGGGCAGCAGAGCTGTAGCATTGCCGGAAATAAGCCAGCGGCCCTCCTGAGTAATAGCGATCGGCACGACTTCATACCGGGTCTTGTCCATTGCATTTATGACTGACTCCGCCGAGCGCAGCGATACTTCGTGCTCGCCCGACCTTCCTCCAAAGATCACGCCGACTCTGAGTTTCTTCTTCAAATCAATTGCTCCACTTGTCGCTCTTAGTTTGGATTGAATCTTGAATAGCGAATGAAATTTACTCGATCCGCTTTGATGGTTCCACTTCCCGGGTGTCCTGGTTCATATCCCAGTCTCGAACCCGCGCTCTGGCTTTGATGACCTCTCGCCATGCCAGTGTTAAGTGAGCCACGCAGAATGCTAACGGAAATAGTACAAAGGGGCTTAGCAGCAAGATCAAAAACCTGGTGAGGGATTTTGACCAGATGGGGATCGCCACAATCAGACATAGGGCGATCAATGGAATGAAGATTCGCGCCTGGTCGTTAAGCCTGGTTATTCGCTTTCGTAATTCCAACTCTAACTTATCACGTTCGAGTGATTGATCAGATCGAAATGCGAGATCTATTTCTTGAACATTCCTCGCACTGATATTCGGATCAGATCGAGAGCCGATCATAGAATCTTCTTTCCGAGCGCGGACAGTATTAGCTCGACCGCCAACTGTGCTGTTTGATTAGCAGTGTCGTATACCGGATTAACTTCAGTCAGCTCAACCGACAAAACGCGGCTCGAATCGGCAATCTTTTCCATCGCAAGATGTCCTTCGCGGTAAGTCGCGCCGCCGCGCTCAGGTGTACCCACGCCCGGTGCGTAGAACGGATCAATGAAATCCATATCCATAGTAACGTGAATACCAGCGGTATTCAGCGATGCGATTTCCACGGCCTCATGCACCACTTCAGCCAACCCGCGCTCATCCAGCTCGCTCATAGTGAACACCCGGATGCCGAGCGATTTAAGCAGCTCGCGTTCGCCGGGGTCGATGCTTCGTGCGCCGATGATAGCAGTATTCTCAGGCAATACTTTGGGTGCAAAGCCGGCTACGTGAGTTAATTCGCGAGCCCCTTTCCCCAGCAACGCGGCCAGAGGCATTCCATGAATATTGCCGGAGGGAGACGTTTCGGGTGTGTTCGAATCTGCGTGAGCATCCAGCCAGATGATGCCGATCTTCTCGTTGCGCTTGCGGTAATAAGAGGCCAGGCCGGCGACGCTGCCGATGGCGATCGAGTGATCGCCGCCCAGAATTACCGGTAATGCGCCTTCCTCAAGAGCTGCTTCGGTCATTGCGGCGAGTTCCTCGGAAGCGGCTGCGATCTGAGTTAAATAGCGCGCTCGGGGGTTCATCTCTTCGATGGCTTCGGGAGGATGCACGTGCACGTTTCCAGCATCAGTGACCTCATACCCGAGTAAAGCCATCGCTTGATTTAGCCCGGCGATACGAATCGCCGATGGACCCATATCGACGCCGCGACGTCCGGCCCCCAGGTCCATTGGTACTCCGATGATTCTTGCTTTCTTCTTCACAAAGACCTTTATATGTTGGTCATAAAGTAATCACGTCGACGATGTCTTTTAGGTATTCTCCCATTCCAAAGTTCGCCAGGCAAGATATGAGACCTGGATCGCAAACGAGTGAGTATGTCTGTTTGCGCAAAAAAGAGGCTGCGTTCGCAGCCTCTGGAGGGAGTGTGGACTCGAGTACTTATGACCTAGCTGCCGCCAAGCTCAGTCGTGTCTGATTGAGGCACAAAGCCGTAGTCTTCAGCCTCGCTTGCGAGCTTAATCGTTGCCAGTATTTTCGGAACATAGTCGCAGGTTTCCTGTGGCAGCAGTTGCTTGTTGTAAAGCTCCCAGAAATTCGCATTTCCGTTTTTTACGATTGCGCCCATCACTCTCGGTTCACCCGAGTTGTAGGCGGCCATCGCCAGTGCCCAATCACCGAAAATCGTATAGAGGTCGTGAAGGTAAGCTGCTGCAACGCGTGTCTGCTTAAGCGGATCGGAGCGTTCATCGTTTCCTCGCTCGACCGTGAGGCCGTACTCGGTAGCGGTCGCGGGGATAAATTGCCAGATCCCGCCGGCTGCCGCCGGAGATTGGGCGCGCGGGTTCCAGACGCTCTCGACGCAGGCTAGCCAGACGAGGTCTTCGGGCACTCCGGCGTTTCGAAATTCGGCGCGGGCCATTTCCAGATATTCGTTGCTGCGTTCAATGCCGATCTCCATTGTCCTTCTGCCGTTAGTTGCGTAGTAGTTTACCCAATGTTCGATTGCCGGGTTGGTTTCAAACGTCATATCGCCGACGGTGAACTGCTGAGGAGCTGATTGGTTATCGCCGTTCGTCTGTTCTCCGGCTGTGCTCGCATCTTTGTCAGAGGTGGCGCTGGTGGTGGCCGTTAACGAGGCGGTCGATAGTTCGATTGGCGTTTCGGGTTGAGTGTCTGATTGCACAGCTGGTCGAGTGACATTGCTCGTTGAACCTCTGGTAATCCGATTATTGACGGGCTTAACTACGATGCCAGAGGCTTCGCCGTCGTCATTAATTCCGGTTACGCGCATGGCGACTCGTTCATAGTAACCTTGGAGCCAATCATTTGAGTTGGCAGCATCAGCGAGCATTCCAATGGCTTTTGTGAAAGCTGGTCGGGTGCGGTTCAGGCCGAGTCGAACCGGTGTGCTCTGCTCTTCATGGTCGCTGAAATCTGTGACAGCGGAGGCATCACCAACAGTGTTGAGAGTAGCGCTTAGGAGCGCCATGGCGGCAATAAAAGTGGTGAAAAATTTCTTGACTAGGACTTTCTTGAGGGGAAAGTTTCCTGAACTCGAGGCAAGGGCACGGCTTACGGTCATCGGTACTCCTATACGCAGCGGCGCTAAAAACGCCGATAACGTTTTGGGGTTTTACTGTCGAAGTAAGGGAATTGAACTGCTTCTCTGAGAGGCGACCTATCAGCTAAGTAAAGTCAGCACCCATATTCCTTGATTGTTTTTGGTTCGTAAGATTCAATTAAAATCTTACCAACCTGTGATGCGTAACCAAAAGGCCGGGGTGCCGTCGCAATTAAATTGCAAGAAATCATCGGAAGAATAGGACCGACAGGGCGACTTGAACCTATTTCTCTTTGTGAGTGGCGAGCGCAGCAACTGCCTCTTCTGCAGTGTTTACGAAGGTCAAATGCCTCATATCTTCGTCCGAAATAACCATGTGCTGACTCAGACAATCGATCGCGGCAGGCCAGCACTCGCCGAGCAAAATTAAAGGACGATTCGGGAGCACATTCGTCACAAGCTTGTTCCATACAAGGGATATTTCGGTGATCGTACCCATTCCGCCTCGCAGTGCAACGTAACCTACGGAATCGAGAATGAGCTTCTGGAGCCGAGCATAGAAATCCGCGCTCGGCTCTATTTTCTTGAGGTATTGATTCGGGGCCGACTTAAACTGTTTCATTGTGATGCCTATTACATGACCTCCTGCTTCGTGCGCTCCCCGGCTGATCGCTTCCATGACTCCCGCATACCCACCGGAGCAAACCTCGAAGCCGGCCTCGACAAGTAAGCGCCCAAGGCGTAGCGCCTCCTGGTACTCAGCTGAATCTGCTCCGCAGCGCGAGCCGCCAAAAACCGTTATTCGTTTTGAATTCGTGACAACAGGCATGATCGTAGATTTAGGACCTATGAAACCAATAAGGCCTATAGTTTATGGTTTCAATCGATACAGCATTCTCGGGAAAGGAATCGTCTCGCGAATGTGCTCGATTCCACACAGCCAGGCAGTACATCGCTCAATTCCCATTCCGAAGCCGCCGTGTGGAAACGTTCCATGCTTTCGCAGGTCCAGATACCAATCAAACGCCTCTTCTGGTAACCCATGTGCGTGAATCTGCTTCAATAGGTAATGCAGATCGTCGGCACGTTGGCCGCCGCCGATGACCTCGCCATAACCTTCCGAGGCCAAAACATCCACACACAGCGCGAGCTCCGGCCGCTGCGGATCCGGCTGCATGTAAAAGGCCTTTACCGCCGCCGGGTAACGATGCACCATAACAGGCCGGTCGAACTGACTCGAGAGATAAGTCTCATCCGGCGCTCCGAAATCTCCGCCCCATTCGAAACGCTCCTGCAACTCACCCTTGGCATGTGCTTCCTGAAGCATCTTGACCGCATCGTCGTATTGCAGCCTGGGGAAGGGAGGTGCAATCTTTTCCAGTTTTGAAATGTCTCGCTCGAGTTCATTGAGCTCGGCGCGACGGTTTTCCAGAACGCGGCGAACAATGAACGTTATGAACTCCTCGGCGAGATTCATAATGTCATCAAGCTCGGCATATGCGACTTCTGGTTCAACCATCCAGAACTCTGTCAGGTGCCGGCGGGTCTTGGACTTCTCCGCGCGGAATGTCGGGCCAAAACAATAAACTTTGCCGAACGCCGCTGCAGTCGCTTCGTTGTACAGCTGGCCGGATTGAGTGAGATAGGCCTTGGCATCCTCGAAATAATCAACTTCGAACAGAGTAGTTGTTCCTTCGCAGGCTGCCGGCGTGAATATTGGCGTATCCATCAGCAGAAATCCGTTTGAATCAAAGAAGTCCCGGACGGCTTTAATGACTTCTGCTCTTATGGACAGGATTGCGTGCTGGCGCTTTGATCTTAGCCACAAGTGGCGGTTATCCATGAGGAACTCGACGCCGTGTTCTTTGGGGGTGATCGGATAATCATGAGCGATCTGCACAACCTGAACACCAGTTACATCAAGCTCGTATCCGCCGGGCGCTCGCTCATCGGCGCGTACTTTGCCCGTCACGATTATCGAAGATTCCTGGGTCAGAGATTCGAAATCCTTCCAGACTTGCTCGGGAACGTTCTTCTTGAAAACGACCCCCTGAATGATCCCGGAGCCATCGCGAATCTGCGGGAACATCAGCTTGCCGCTGGAACGCATGTTATAAAGCCAGCCCTTGATGGTGATCTCTTCGGCATCGTGCTTGGAAACATCTCGAATATAGGTCTGAGTCATAGTTAAGCAGTGTACCGAAATATCGTTTCAATCATCCAGCCCGCCTTCCGGCGTTTAGCGTTTGGCGTTCAGCGTTTAAGGTTCAGTGTTTACCCTTCATCGTCTGCCTTTTGTAAGCGGTTTCATCGGCAGACGGAAATGACTAATCCACAGATTTCGCCGATAACCAAGATTACACGCGAACCCTAAACGCTGATCGCTAAACGCCGTAGGGTTGCGTTTTCTTTCCGTACATTCAGTTCAACCGACTGATCTCGTTTGAGGCAAGTGTCACGATAAACGCTGTGTCTTTTAGATGGCACCGTTGTTGCTCGATTAATGTGGGCAATTACTAACGTACGGAGGAACGAAGAAATGGCCGATCGAATTATAGAAGAGCATGTCCACTCGGATGGAGGAGGTGGAGGCGGTGCGATGACGGTTCTTGCGGTCGTATTATTCCTGCTCGTGCTGTTGGCTATTCTTTACTTCACGGGCGTTTTCCATCGTGGTCCGTCAAAACACGAAATAGACATCAACATAAATAAACCTGGAGTGGTGCTCCAGCTTCGATGATCTGAAATTACTCAGGGTGAATAGAGCAGGCGGGATTAAAAACCGCCTGCTTCATTCATTGAGGGGGCCGAGTTTCAACCGGCCTGATAGTTGGATCTGCGTTGCGAGTATCGTCTCTTTGGCGTCGCGCGGCGTCCACAGGGTTTTTGCTTTTGGTGTGTATCCCCTTCACGCTTGTCTCGTCGCCCAGCTTCTGACCAGCGATCGTAAACAGAGTCCAGGGCCCGCCCGGCATGTCGCCGCCAATCGCGCGCTGCCATTCGTAGTCTGGATGGGCCTTTAGGAATTGATCTAACTTGAACGCGCTGCCGCACGGATGTCCAACCGAACCCCAAAAAGACATTTTTTCAGCTAACTGGTTATCGGCAACCTTAGCGTTTACCGTGCCGCCTGGATAGTAGTTTTTCCAATCCCACTCGGGCAGACCGAGCTCATCGGCCTCGACGTGGCCGCAGAGAGTGTTGCCCGAGCCGACCGGGCGTTTGCGTACCACGTCGTAATGATCCGCCTCGAATTTCTTTGCCAGGTTGATATCGATTTTGCCTTTGTTGAGCTTCATCAACTCATCCCAACGCCGGTGACGCGCATTGGCGGAATTCGCGGCATTGTTGGGGTCAAAGGTTGTCTCCTCGCGCGTCGTCTTTTCATGAACCGGAAAGTTCGCGCCAACATAAAATCCGTCCCTGGTTCGTTCGACGATATTGTTCTTTAGTCCGTTTTCGAGTCGCGCGATTTCGCCGGTCTTCCGATCGCCGACCAGCCAATCATTCGAGTATCCGCCGTTAGGACGGTCCATCATTACCTTCAACCAATCATCGATCGAGTTGGAATACTGAGTTGCTTTTCTGATCCGATAAAACTCAGGCAGCCCTTCTGTGTCGAAGCCCTTAAATTGAGTAATAGTAGTTTCGGTTACCATGAGACCGGCATTAGTGATGTAAAAATCATCACCGGAATGAATGAACCCCGGGAACGAATCCATCAGGATGCGATTGCCAGCAGCAGGCTTCAGATCGACGATGATGTTCCATCTGCGCCCAATCACATAGTCAACCCAATTGTTATGTCCAATGACAATTCCTCCGTCGCGGGTCCAGCTTCCGGTTGCGATGAACGCAGAGCAGGACGGAGGAGGCGACTGGTGAAGCTCCGGATCGTCGAGTCGAGCTTGTAGGAGCGACGGCACATAGTATGAAGCCAGCTCAATCCAGCCGTTCATCGCGAGCACATCGTCCGAGTCAATCCTTACGCCTCGCGCGTATGCTCCGCTGGCGATGCCTTGGATCTCCTTCTGGTACTCGTCTCCGATTTTCTTCCAAAAAAGCTCGTGAGCCGCATTTCGATAAAACTGCCAGTCACGTTTGGTAGTCCGTGGGAGATATTTCTTGAACACCTGAAGTGACTCATCGATTTCGCGCGCCAGCAAATAACCGTGCTGGTAGCCGATCTCCTCGGGCGAGCCTTCGAGATGAATGTAAATCCAGCCGTTTCGTTCGTAGCGAGAAGCTTTGGCGAGCGCATCTGTTTTTGAATCGCTTACTGCTCCAACCGTGTTGCCAGTGCCAGGAGAGGAAAGGAGAAGCAGGCAAGCTAATGCGGCTATTAAACCGAATCGTCTGACGGTAATCGCGAAGGTCATATCGCCTCCAACTCAGAGCTCAGCGCTCATTGTTTTTGGGTTCGGAACGTCGAAAGATTCGTTCTGCGTAATCTGCGTTATCGGCGGATAGCTCAGAGACTATCACTGTTGAAGACTTATCTGCAGATTAAGCGATAACGCAGATTGAATGCTTGATTTACATCTGCTGTTTGAGTTTCGCAAGGAATTCCTGATTGTCATGTGACTCACCGAGACCTTTTAGCAGAAGTTCCATCGCTTCGATAGATTTCTTGCCCGCAAGAGCGCGTCGCAGCAAGTTAATCTGTGGCATCGTCCCAGCGTCGAACAACTTTTCTTCTTTCCTGGTTCCGGACTTCGAGATATCAATCGCCGGAAAGAGCCTGCGTTCCGCAAGTCGCCGATCCAATACGATTTCGAGATTTCCCGTCCCCTTGAACTCATGAAAGATGACCTCGTCCATCTGACTGCCGGTATCGATCAGCGCCGTACCGATGATCGTCAGTGAACCACCCTCTTCTGCTTTTCGAGCAGCGCCAAAGAACTTCCG
>Ga0126384_10000358_pt1 | contig 24633 bp, 13 predicted proteins | sample PanSoiMetPlot_36_FD_92543 | JGI IMG/M metagenome (GOLD analysis project Ga0126384, IMG submission 92543) | Tropical forest soil microbial communities from Panama - MetaG Plot_36 | ecosystem: Environmental > Terrestrial > Soil > Tropical forest > Bulk soil | place: Panama | collected 2016-02-17 | reverse complement strand
GCAGATCGAGCAAGCACGCGAGCGCGTTCTCGCGCGCATCAACGGTACACCGAAGGTCGGACAGCTGCCGCAGGGCAACAATAGCTTCGCCAATCCATACCGGCCGAACTTCCTCGCCGGATGTTGCGATAAGAGTCAGAACACGACGGCGCCCGCGTACGTGTTGAGGCCTTAGCCGCTAGCGCCGGCGATAGTGCAACGCCACGATGCCCGATTTGAGCTGTGTCGCGGCCGCGAACTTCAGGCGCAATGATGGCTGTAGGCCGGAAAATAAGAACGGACCGTGCCCGGCCACCACGGGGCAGACCACGAAGCGATATTCGTCCATGAGGTCCAGGCGCTCAAGCGCGGCCGAAAGTTGGGGGCTACCCACCAGCAGTACCGCGCGGCGTGCGATAGAAAGGTCGCGTGCCGGGCAACCTGATTTTGCTTTTTGCTCGGCGTGAAATGTATCAGCCCGGAATAAGACAAACCCGCCTCGGACTCCGGGCTAGGGATCAACGATATGAAGCAGCGTGGGCGGCAGGGCACCAAGCCGTTTTCCAGCGTCGGCAGAGCCGTATGGTGCCGAGCCGATCGCTCAGGCTTGGAGGCCCGAGGCTGGACGGTGGTGCGCAAATCCTCTCCTTGATCTGCTCGGTCCTGCCGTGCACTGGTTTAATTGCTGCACCACCTCGTCCGGAATGCCACATGTCGCAGTGTTGGTTACGACGTAGTTGACCCATTTCAACTCGGCGGCGCTGTAGGCCATAATGTGCTTGCACATCTCCTCGCGGCTGGCCTTGCACTGGCCAGCAGCCTTGGCGGCGAGGCCGCACATTTGTACGTCTTCACGCAGCTTGGCGAATTCCGCCATGCAGGGCGGCATTCCGCCGCCGCCGGACGGCGTAGCCTGGGGCGTCCCCATCGCCGACATACTGGGCGCACGCACGGGTGTCGCGGCCGGCACGCCGCTAGGCCCTGGCGTCGGGGCCGCTTGCTGCTGGGGAGTGCTAGACCACGGCAGCGTCTGCGCCGCCACCTCGCCTGCCGGAAGCATCATAACCGCAATGATCAAAGAGAGTAGGTGCTGACGAGCCTCCATCACGTCGCTCTCCCGATTCCTTAATCGGCACCGCGAGGGTGCGCCTGATGAGTTACTACTCAATTGACTCGGGTCTCAACACCGAACCAACCCCCTGATTTCGGCTGAGGAGGTGGCAAACCGTGCAGAATCGTGTCAGGACACCTTCTGTCTAAAATGCGACAGCGTCTGGTCAGATTTATGAACTGCAAGTACGTTGATGCCGGCCTGAAAAATTGCATAGTCGCGCTGCTCCAACCATTGCTTCAGCGTTTGAGCGTTGGTTTTTATCGACTCGATCAGCATGGCGGGCCGGTGCTGTTTAACGGATTCGACTGCACCAGCGAGAACCGCCATTTCCATTCCCTCAACATCAATTTTGATGAAATCAATCCGCGAAAGCTTGAGTGAATCGATGCTGACCGCCTGCACGATCGCAAGGCTGCCATCGGAATAGTTGACCGGCTGGCCAATGTATTCGGTATTTGACGTGGGTCGAAGCTCCAAGCTGCCGAAGCTCGTTGGCACAAGGTAATTGAGCTGTGGTATCTTAAGTGCGCCTGGAGCATCCCCCACTGCTGCATTGAGAGCAACTGCATTGAAACAGTTATTGATGGCGATATTCCCGGCAAGTGCATAATAAATCCGCTCTTGAGCTTCGATCGCCAACACCGAACCCCAACCGGTCATATGTTTCGCCCATTCAATCGAATGAACACCGATGTTAGCACCGCAGTCAATCGCAAACACGCCGTCATTGAAATACCGGCGCCGGAAGTCCAATACATTGACTGCCAACGACACCTCACCCGAATCGAAAGCTCCGGTCTCTAATATTTGGAAGCCAACACCGAAGCCCGTGGTCTGTGATACCATATGGTAGTCAAGGCGCGACACGATCATGGTGCCATGATCCGATGCGGCAAGGACAAAGGCGAGTTTGCGATTGACTGGTGGCATGAAATCCTATTCCCGAAGGCTATTCATTAGTTAGACCATTTCCGACACTAACCGATACAAGACTGTGGAGTTCTGACGGGTCAAATGGCTAGTGGCCCGCGGAAGCCCCCGCTTGCCCCAATGTTTGGCGGCGACTTCCACACGGACACGCAGGTGAACAAACATCTCGTCGGTACCCGGCGGATACTGCGCTCGCAGCGGACTGTCCAACGGCCGTCGCCCAAGGGGGGACCTACTATCCGACAAGGCCTGGCACCATCAGGTTGTCACACCGTTACTTCGTCATGGTTTTGGTACTCTGCGCGTTGTTGCGAACGCAGAATCCCGGAATACGCTGCACCGCCGCCTTTACCTGATCTGTCGTGATGAACCGCGTGCATTCAAACTGGCGCGGCGTATCCTTGTGGCGAGGGCAATACATGAAATCCTTGTGGTCGAACCGGTGACGCACGTCATTCCAGCAAGAATTGCAGGTGTGGTAGTTGATGATCCGGTATGGCGTCTCGAACTCGTTGGTCGGATGGGTGAAGCCGCTGATCATCACCACAGGCGTTCCCATCGCCCAAGCCAGCCACGATAATCCACTGGAAAGGCCGACGAAGAAATCTGCATGCATGAGCCAACGCGCCCGCTCCTGTAGGGGCCGATCCCCGGTCTGGTCTTCCGCCCCGTTGGGTATGTGATTCCAGATGAGGCCGGTCCCATGGGTGGGCCTCTGGTCGATGCAGATGACGCGATAGCCCGCCCCTTTCAAAAAGCTCACGATCTCTCGCCAGCCGCCGGGATTGTTCCAGTATTTGCTCTGCGTCGTGCTCTGAACGGCGATGCAGACGTACGGCTCGGCGACCGGCCTCGTATCGTCGTCAAGGGTAACATGGGGCGCGACTTCAGTCGGATCGACACCGAGAATGTATCCGGCGGTACGATGCAGGCCGACATGGCGGAAGTCGCACGGCTGGTGGACGAAATCCTTGTCGTCGAAGAACAGCCCGATGCTGTATGTTGCATAGTAGCGCTCGACCTTGACCTGTTCGGCGGTCACGAATGTGATGTCCGGGTAGGATTTCCGGAACAACGGTATGAGCTTGTCGCTCATGAGGCAGGTGAGCCGGCACCCGTGCCGCTCCTTGAACTTCACCGCATACGGAAACCACCCTAACGGATCGCCAAGCGTGCCGACCGGCAATTGGACCAGCACCTCGCGATCCTTCGCCGAATAGTCGTGGCTGAGCACATTCTCGCCGTTTGCCCAAACTTGGAGGCGTATCGGCACGAAGTAACGCTTTGTGCTGTTGACGCGGCCGGACTTGAGTTCGGCCTCGAACAGAATATTGCCGGTATCGATATCGCTCAGGCGCACGCGCCAGGGATGCTTGCCCTCCGGCAGCATCACGCGGCAGCCGTCGTTGAAATCGAACCTGATGCCGTTCGGACCCGCCTGGGTCGGAACGTCCGCCGGCGCCGGATAGGCGCGGTTCGATTGAGGAGACAGGGTCGACGAATCCGCGGCGGGCGGCGATGAAGTGCCCGACCTCGCCGCGGGCTCAGGCCGAGCCAGCGCGATATCCTTGGGCACGGTCGTCGCGGAAGACGTCACATGCGATAGGTCGACGACATTCATTTCGGCCTCGCCACTCGATCAGCTTTGTCGGCCTTAAGGTTCAACAAGCAAGCCGGCTGATCACGCGTGATGCCCGATGGTCGCCATCGGTGCGACGTTGGCGATCGCGGCCATCACCGGGTCTTGGGTCGACGTGCCGCCGTGACCGTCGGACGCCGACGTAAAATGCGCCATCACGAACTGGCCCAGTACCGCCGCTTGCGCGGTCAAAGCGCTGTCACTGACCGGGTGCAGCGCGCGGACCTGGTGGCCGTCTTCCGAAAAGCCCAAGGTCGTGTTCGACCCGAAGGCAAGGTCGGAAAGTTTGAGGTGTTGGAGCGGATCTGAGACTGTTCCCCCGGAGTCAATCGATGAATCCGGCTTGGAGTTATCCCCACCCGACGACGCGATCCCACTGCTGCTCGTTGAATCGGGGCTTTGGATCGGCGGCGCCGTACCGCTGATCACTACGCCATTGCTTGCATTATCAGAACCGACCGTTTGGTGCCCACCGCTGCTGATTGGTGCTGGTGTCGGTTTTTCGCTGTCGTCGGCTGATGCGGCCTCAAACGCGCCGCTGGTTGCAGTGGCACTGGCGCCGCTAGACGTCGCGAGTTCTCCGCTTGTATCCGCGGCGGTGGTGCCTTGGGCGTCGGACGAAGCAACGGTAGTGCTCGAACCGCCGCCAGACGTTGTCGTTATCGGCGGGTCGCCGATCAGCGTACCCCCGGTACCGTCGGATGCCTTTGTAAACTGCGCTGTCACGTATTGGCCCAGCAGCGTGAGGTGTGCCGTGTGGACGCCATCGGTGACAGTCAAGGTTCCGCTGGTGTTGCCGGCGGCTTCCGAGAAGGCCAAGGTTGTGGTCGTGCCAAAGGCGATATCCGATAGATCAATGTGACCCGGCAGGCCGAACCCCGAAATCGTGCCGCCGAAGTTGATCGATGTATCGAGCTTGAGGGTGCCGGCGCTTGAGAACGTAATGGTGCCGCCGCTCGCAGATCCGCCACTGGCGATCTCCAGCGTGCCGCCGCTGATCATCACCGCACCGTTTAGGACGCCCCCGGAGGCGATGGTCTCGTGCCCGCCGCTGCCGATTGTCGTCCCGTTCTCAACGCCGTCAATAAACACTGAGCCGCCCGCCACCGTGGTGCCGCTCGCCGTGCCACCAGCCACGACATCCTCAGAGCCGCCGCTTGAGACCACGGTGCCAATCTCTGTTCCGCCTGACTCAACCCCCAGGTCACCCATATCGCCTGTGGCGCTGTCCCTTATAACCGTTACCCCATGAACGGTCTGGCCGGACAAGACAAAGAGTATCCCGCCCGATACAACCACAATCCCGCCGCTCGCCACGGTTGCACCGTCTATCGTGCCCTGCGTGCCGAGGCCGGCCAATACAACCGCAATGCCGCCGCTCGCCACGGTTGCTCCGTCGACACGGCCGGAGGCGACCAATTCTCCACCGCTGGAGACCGTCGTATTGGCGGTGCCGCCGAAAGGGGTAATCTCGACGCCGCCACTCAGGACGGTGGTGCCACTGTCGGTGCCGTCACGCTCCACAAGTGTGACACCGCTACTGACGTTATAGCCGCTGAGCGAATATCCAACCCCGATTTCCAGGATGCCGCCGCTGCTGAACACGGTGCCGGTTGCAGTAGCGCCGCTCAACAGTTCGAGGGTGCCGCCGCTCAGCACCGTGGCGCCAGCGGCCGTACCACCTGACCCAACCTCCAGCGTCACCCCTTTGCTGACGACATAGCTGCTCAGCGTGTAACCGGAAGCGATTTCCAGCGCACCGCCGCTGGCGATCGACGTGCCGGACATCGTGCCGCCGCTGAAAAGCTCCAGAGTGCCGCCGCTGCTCACCGTCGTGCCGGAAACGACGCCACCACTGAAGAGCTCCAGCACACCGCCGCTCGTCACCGTCGTGTTGCTGGCGATGCCTCCCGAATCAACTTCGAGCAGTTCTGTAGATACGCCGCTGAGAACGTAGTTACTAAGCGTGTAGCCAGAGGCGATTTGCAGATCCCTGGCGAAGATGCCGGTGGCGCTCGCCCCCCCGACCAGCTTTACAGTACCAGCGCCAGTGATGGTAGCGGCGCTCGCACCGCTGGTCAGCTCCAGCGTGCCACCCCATTCGACTCGTACGCCATTGACGGTCTGGCCAGACAGGACCTCGAGCACCCCGCCCCTCGACACAGCCACAAAGCTGCCGCCCGCGGCCGACGCACCACTGACCGTGCCTAATATCGTCAGATTTCCGCCGCTGTTGACTGTGGTGTTGATTGCCAGGCCGCCGGAGGAAACGACAAGGGTAACGCCACCGCCCACCACATCGTTACTCAACGTGTAGCCGGACGCGATCTCCAAGGTGCCGCCGCTGTTGACGGTCATGCCGTTGACGACAGAGCCGCTGACAAGCTCCAGCGTGCCACCGCTGTTGACTATGAGGTTGCTCCCGGTGCCTCCCGACCCCACCTCCAGTATGCCATTGGCTGCCGCGCCGCCGGCCACCGTGTAGCCGGAGGCGACCTCCAAGGTGCCGCCGCTCTGCACGGTGTAGCCAGTTGCGGTAGCGCCACCGAGCAGCACAAGCGTACCGCCGCTGACCACCGTGGTGCCGTTCGCGGTCCCGCCGGATTCGACAATTTGCCTGCCGCTCGCAACCGTTACGGCGTTGGTCGTTCCGTAATCATATTGCACACCGCCGCTCAGCGTCGCGCCGGTCTCCGTGCCGCCGGTATGGACCACCTCGGTTCCGCCGAAAACGATGGTGTTGCTCGCTACTCCGCCGGACTCGATCGCCAGCCCGCTGATGAGTGGGTTGCTCGGCAGCAGCGTCGTCCCGCCGGAAATGACGAGACCACTCACGGTGGTGCCGCCCGACGCGACCACTTGTCCGCCCTGATCAATTATCGTGGTCGACGTACTCAGCACGTTTCCACTCTGGTCCAGAGTTTCTGATGTCACCACGATCGATCCGTCGATCCGGCGGACGTCGGTCTCAATGCTGTCAAAAAACCCAGCACTCGTGCTGTCGGTCTGAACGGTCCTGGTCAAACCATCGGCGCTGAGGGTGGTGACGATCCGGTCCGCGATCACGCCGCTGACGACATCCTGAGTGGTCGTAACCCGGCTGCCGTCTATGTTTGTCTGCATGGAGCGCTCTTGTATCAAATTGCCGCTGCCATCGTAGATCATCGTCGATTTGGACAGGTGGTCAGCTGAGATCGACGACGACGAGAAATCAATACTAATAGAACCGTCGGCTGCTGTGTCCGACGCCGTGGTTACCGAGCTTCCATCCACATTGATGGTGGTTCCTGTGAAGAAATTAGAAGAGCCCGCCCCGGTCGTATCCGATTGTTCGTTTACGAGACGCTTGTCGGCAGAATTCGTGACGGCGGATTGCTGGAAGAGCGACCCGTCGCTGTTGGTGTCGACGATCGTTTCGGTCGTGCTGCCATCGAGGTTGACAACGGTCACGTCGGTTTCCGTCCGATCGATGTGTCCGTTGCCCGAGAAATCCCACTGCGTCGTCTTGGTAAGGCCGTCGGCGCTCTTGGTCACAATGACCTGGTCGATTTCGGCGCCCGACGGACTGTAGTCCGTGACGGTTGAAACCCAACCGCCGTCGATAGCCGTGACCGTGGTCTCGACCTGATTGAACACGCCGCTGCCAGTGGCGTCGCGCTTGGTCGTGACCGTGCGCCCATCGGCGCTCGTCGTCGTCACCGCCTGGTCCAGCAGAGTTCCACTTGCATTGAAATCCTTGACGGTCTGGATATTGCTGCCGTCGGCATTGACGGTGTTGGCGATCGTCTGGGTGATCGTCTGGCTCAGATCAGCCTGCTTGTGAACCGTCTCCGACAATCCATTCGCGCTCACGGTCGTCACGAACTGCGACATCACCGAGCCGTTGGCCGCGTAGGCCGTCTGGGTCTCCGTGCGGCTGCCGTCGGCGTTCAAGGTCGTAACGTCAGTGGAGGACTGATTTCCTGCGCCGGTCGTCCACTGCTTGCTCTTTGACAGACCATTAGCGCTGATGGTCTCTACAAACTGGTCCCCGAGGTAGGATATAGTTTCAGTCGAGCTTCCGTCCGCATTGATAACGGTCAAGTCCGTTTTCGTGGCAAATGCGCCGGAGCCAGTGAGGTCATATTTGGTTGTCTTGCTCAATCCATTGGCGCTTGTCGTGGTGACGACTCGGTCTTTTATTGTCGCTATGCCTCCAGCCATCGGGAGGCCATCCGTCACCGTTTCGGTCGTGCTGCCGTCCGCATTGATAACCAGGACATCTGTGCGCTCCTTGTCAAAGGACACACCGACGCCGACCCCAACACCGACGCCGAACTGCGTCGTGATCGACATCCCGTCCGCGCTCGTCGTTATGACCTTCCGGTCCTGCAGCGATCCGTCCGTATAGAAATCCGATATGGTCTTGGTGGTGCTGCCGTCCGGATTGAGCTGGGTCTGCACGGTGCCGAATTGGCCGTTAAACGTACGCTGCTCGGTGACCGTCTTCCGATCGGCGCTCGTGGTTGTGATCCATCGCGCCTTGAGGGATCCGTCGCCGTTGAGGTCAGTGAGGGTCTCGACGGTGCTGCCGTCGGAATTGAGAACGGTCTGATCGGTCTCCGTCAGATTGAACGATCCAGAGCCGGTGTCGTCCCACTGGGTCGTTTTGGACAGTCCATTCGCGCTGGTGGTGATCACCTCCCTGGCGGTGGCCGAACCGGAGGAATTGAGGTCCGTGATTGTCCGGGTGCGGCTGCCGTCCGCATTGAGGACGGTAACATCCGTCCGGGTCTGGTCAAAGGTGCTGCCACCGGTGGTGTTTCGTTGCGTCGTGATCGACAGCCCGTTGGCGCTGGTGGTGATGACCGCCTGGTCCTTTATAGAGCCAGTGGTGTTGTAGTCGGTGACCGTCGCGACTCTGCTGCCGTTTGTGCTCAGCGTAATCACATCGCTCTGGTCGGTCACACCATTGCCATCGATATCCCGCGTGATCGAGACATTCGTCCCATTGGCGCTGACCGTCGTAATGGTTTTGTCGAGCAGCGTCCCGTTGGCGCTGGTGTCCGCCACGGTTTCGGTGCGGCTGCCGTCGGTGTTGAGGACGGTGACATCCGTACGCGTCCGATCGAACGTACCGCTTCCTGCGTTGTCCTGTTGCGTGGTAACCGACAAGCCGTTGCCGCTGGCTGTGGTGATGGTCGAGCCGATCACCGTGCCGTTGTTGCTTTTCTTGGTCACGGTCTCGGTCGTGCTGCCATTGGTGTTGAAGACCGTGACGTCGGTCGTGGTGGTGTCGATCTTGCCGTCGACATTCGCCGTCGTCGTCCGGGAAAGCCCGTTCGCGCTGGTGCTGACGACGGTCTGATCGATTTGCGTTCCGTTGCTGCTGGTGTCGGTGACCGTCTCCGTGCGGCTGCCGTTGGCGTTGATCGCCGTGACGTCGGTGGTCGTCCGGTTGAACACGCCCGCGGCGCCGTTGGCATCGGTCTGGGTCGTGACCGACAAGCCATTGGCGCTCGTGGTGGTCACGGTCTCGTTGGCCAGCGAGCCGTCGGGATTGTCGTTGACCAGCGTATCGGTCCTGACACCGGTGGGCGCGGTAACCAACGTGTCGACTTGCACGGTCTGGCCATCGCCGTTCTGCGTCGTGGTCGTCACGGTGGAGCGGTCGGCGCTGGTGGTGATGATCTGCCTGCTTTCCAGCGTGCCGTTGGCGCTGGTCTGCGTGATGGTCTCGGTGACGCTGCCGTCGGCGTTGTCGACCGTGTTGTCGGTGACCGTGGTATCAAAGGTACCGCTGCCGGTATGATCGGTCTGCGTGGTGATCGCCAGGCTGTTGGCGCTGGTGGTGGTCACCGTCTTGCTGATCGATGTGCCGTTGGCGCTGGTCTCCGCGCGGGTGACCGTCGAGCTGCCGTCGCTGTTCTCCACGGTCGTCGACGTCGTGGTGAACGCGAAGGTGCCGCCGCCACTCGGATCGACCTGCGTCGTCTGGACGAGGCCGTTGGTGCTGGTGGTGGTCACGGTCTGGCTGCTCTCCGCGCCGTTGGGGGCGTAATCGGTGACGGTATCGACCAGAGCGCCCGAGGTATTGAGCGCGATCGTCGTGCTTTGCGTCAGCGTCAGGGTGCCGGCGAAATTGACGTAGTCACTGACCGATCCGGTCTTGCCGTCGGCATTGTGTACGATGACCTGCTTGGCGAAGACGGTGCCGTTGGCGCTCGCCTCCGTGATCGTCCGCGTGAGGTTCCCCGAGGCATCGACGGTCGTCGCATCGACGGTGGTCTGATTGAAGACGTTGTTGCCGGCGGAATCGACCTGCGTGGTCGTCGTCAGGCCGTCGGCGCTGACGGTCGTCACGGTCTGATCGAGCATGGAACCGTTGTTGGCAGCATCGGTCTGGGTCGTCGTGGCGCCGCCACCGCTGTTGTCGACCACCGCGTTGGTGGTGACGAGGTTGAAGGTGCCGCTGCCGACGCTGTCGACCGAGCGCGTGACGGTGAGCCCGTCGGCGCTGGTGACCGTGACGGTCTTGTCGCGCACCGAGCCGTCGCTGTTGCTGTCCGTCACGGTCTCCGTGCGAATCCCGTTGGACACGGTGGTCTGATCGGTGGTCGTGAGGTCGTTGGTGCCGTTGCCGGTGGAATCGAGCGTCGCCGTGCGGGTGAGACCATCGGCGCTCACCGAGGAGACGGCCTTGTCGATCAGCGTCCCGTTGCGGGTCAGGTCGGAGACGGCGACCGAGGTGCTGCCGTCCGCATTGGTGGTGTCGACTTCCTGCTGGGCGGTATAGGCAGCCCCGGTCGGATCGCGGTTGATCGTGACCACGAGGCCATTGGCGCTGGTCGTGGTCGCGGTTTTGTCGAGGAGGATGCCCGAGCCGTTGACGTCGCTGAGCGTTTCCGTGGTCGAGCCGTCGGCGTTGGTCACCGTATTGTCGGTCTGGGTCTTGTTGACAATTCCGGCGCCGTTGAAATCGAAGGTCGTGGTCTTGTTGAGGCCGTTGGCGCTGGTGGTCGTGGTGATCTGCTGCGCCAGCGATCCGTCGGGATTGAAGGCGCTGTTCGCCACCGTAGTCGAGCCGTCGGCGTTCTGCGTCACCGTCTGCTGCACGGTAAAGTCGGCGCTGCCGGCAGCGAAGGACACGGTTGCCGCCGTTCCCGTCGTCCCGTCGCTGCGTGTGAAGGTCGTCTCGCCGTCGATGGCGGAGCCGTCCGGCAGACCCTTGTGGAAGGAATTGGGCACCAGATTGATCGACGTCACGCCCGCCTGCGCCAGCGTCTCGAGCGTGGTCGTGCCGTTGGCGTTGGTGACGAGGATGCGGAAATTGTTGAAGCTCGAGTCGCTCGCGTTCAACACGCCGTCATGGTTGGTGTCGAACACATGTTCGAGCGCCTGCATGTCGGTCTTGGCCGAGGGATCCCACAGCTTGAAGTTGATTTGGTTCGCCTGGGTGACCGGGCCACCGGAGGGATCATAGACGAGGACGCCGTTGCCGGCGCCGGCCCAGGCTGTGCGCTGCTTGAAGCCGTCGTTCTTCATGTCGAAGAACATGTTCGACGACGACAAGGGCGTGATCTTGATCCCCTTGCCCGAAAGATCGAGCACGACCGGGGAGCCGCCGCCGGAACCTGCTCCACTGCCACCGGCAGCTGCATCGGCCGCAGCGGCATCGGCCGCAGCGGCGGCGGCTGCATCGGCTGCAGCGGCTGCGGCTGCATCGGCTGCGGCTGCGGCGGCTGCGGCGGCCGCAGCGGCATCGTCGCCCGGGGCAGGAGCGCCCGGGTCAGGAGCGGCCGGATCAGGAGCGGCCGGGTCAGGGGCGTTCGGGTCAGGGGCATTCGGATCGGGCGTGCCCCCAAACGGGGTCGAATTTCCCAGGGGGCTTGATCCAAGCAAAGCTGATTCCCCTGGACCTGGGATGCCTGTCATCGCACCGAAGTCACCGGGACCAGTGGTAGAGCCAAAACCGCCCAAACCAGTCAAGGCAGCCTGATCCAGAGCGCTTAGACCTAGAGTTGGACCTGGGGCGTTCGGGTCGTCAGGGGCGCCGCTGGCATTGTGAACCCGCACACCGCCGGCAACGTATGTGTGTAATTCTTCGACTTCGAAATTGTAGGTTATCCATCCGCACCGTCTGGATGGCGCCAATGCGAGACCGCCGAGTGACAGTCCGTTCTCGACAATAGACGTCACGGCAAAAAGACGCGCGGTGCCCTCATTGTACGCAATCAGCCTTCCGCGCACGACCGCCAGTGAACCATCATCAAGGACAACATGCGCGCTGCCCGCGCCCTTCTTCAGCAACTCGCCGATCTCTTCAAATAATCCATCTTTTGTGAGAAAGCTGTGCCCTGGAGTGACGATAAGCGGTTTGCGGGCGTTTCCTTCGAACGACAGTTCGATCCACTGCGCCGTCACGTTTCGGAAGAGCCGAACCACGCGACGAGGAACCAATTGCCCGAGCGCGTCGAACGCCATCACCGATTGGCCGGCCGCGATGTTTTCGATCGCCTCTTGCGAGCCGTCCGCTAGCAGAATCGGTGTCCCCGCGGCAAAGCAAGCAATTACTCCAAGGAAATTATTGAGCTCGTTGTCTGGCACAATTTCGAAATCTGGGAAAGGATCGTTAGCATGATCTTCAAAATTCTGCTCCATTATCGCGCCAGGGGGGACGAGGCCACCCGGGTCTACAGGAGCATGAGGATTACCTGGGTCTATACCATTATTAGAAGAATTAGTAAGACTAGCACCACCGGGGCCCTGGGTACCAGTAGTAAGCGTCATTTCGTCCCTCCTAGAAACCAGGTTACATTCCTAAAAAATGAACATTTGCGTGCACGGTCAATCGTGCTATTAATTCTTTAGGACTTTGGGCGGCTCCAACCGCGATGCACCAGTGGTCAGATCCGAAAGAAGGCGGCCTCCGCGCAGCACAGTTTGCCCGCGGGTCGCTATTACGTTACCATTCAGACTCGCCGAATTCGTACGAAAGTCGATGATAGTGAATTCACCGGTGGCCACCTGATCCTGGTGTGTGACGAGGACACCGCCCCTCGCCTCGACCTTCCAGATATTCCGGGTGCCGATCGACCCGGGTCCGATCGCTTTGATGCCGTCTGCAGCTCCCTCCTGCACGTAATAGACGGTCAGGAGTCGGCACCGGACAGTGGTATCGCCTCGAACGATCCGAATATTGCCCGTATAGATCGCAACAGAGTTTGCGAGTGGCGCCCGTCCTGGCGTGCCTTCAATTTGTAAAGGCTGGTCTCGATTCGAAGAGAAGCCATGAAATACGTCGGGTGCGTCTTGACCCGGCTGGCACAGCGCGCCCTGCATGGTCCATACTCCGATTGCACCCGCCACAAGGACACCACCGGAGTATCGAATTGACTGGCATCGCGCCTGCTTCGTAGCTTTAGCTCGCTCAATTCTTTTGCCCGGCAAGACGAATTGTTCTCGACCTATACTCATCTCACCTCTCCCTTAAGCTCTCCTGCTTGTAGCGCATCAGCGGCGACAGCAGATATTGGATCACCCGCCGCGAACCGGTCTTGATCTCCGCGGTCACCGCCATGCCCGGCGTCAAGTCGATCAGCTTGTCTTCGATCTGCATCTGTGTCCGGTCGAGTGCGATGCGCGCCGCGTAGACGAGCTCCTGGCCCTGGGGCTCGCTGCTGTCGGCGAGCGCGCCTGGCTTGGCGGTGCCCTGACGATCCAGCGGCTTGTCGCGGACGATGGCGTCCTGCGAAACGCTCGCGACCTCGCCATGGAGCAGGCCATAGCGGGTAAAATTGAAGGTATCGACCTTGACCTCGACTTGCTGTCCGGGATGCACGAAGCCGATGTCGCGGTTCGACACCATGGCTTCGGCCTCCAGCCGGGCCTCGGCGGGAACGATCGCCATCAGCTGCTGGGCCGGCGTCACCACGCCGCCGACGGTGTGCACCGCGAGCTGCTGCACGGTGCCGTCGACCGGCGCGGTGAGCGTCTGCAACGCCCGGCGCTGCTCGGCCTGGACAAGCTGCTCGTTCAGGCTCGCCGCCTTCTGCTGGGCTTCGGCGAGATCGTTGAAATTGGTGCGGTTGTATTCCGCTTCGGTCTGCCGGCGCTGCCCGCGCAGGGCCGTCGTGCCGGCGATCGCCTCCTCGAGGCGCGACCGCTGGACCAGCAGCTCCTGCTCGTGCTCGATCAAATCCTGCTGCGTCTCCCAGTACAGCAGCTTCGACGTAAGGCCTTGATCGGACAGAGTATGGCGCACGTCGGCGCGCTGCCGCAGCAACGGGATCGACAGGGTGAGCTTGTCCACGGTGCTGGCGACCGCCGCGCGGTTGGCCTCGTTCTGGGTGATCTGGCCGTCGATATGGGCAAGCTTGGCGCGGATCTCATCGACCTGATTGCGCAGGAATTTGCGCTGCAACTCGATTTGTGCAGGCTCCGCGCCGTTCGGCGGCGCAAATGAGACGTCGGCGTCCGCCAACCCGGCGATGGCGGCGCGAAGGCGCGCGATGGTGAGCTGCGAGGCGATCAGCTCCTTGGCGATGCGGTCGCGCTCCGCTGCGTTGATGGTGGTGTCGAGCTCGACCAGAACGTCACCCATCCTGACGGCTTGTCCATCCTGCACGTGGATGGCGCGCACGACGCCGGTCTCGAACGGCTGGATCAGCTTGGTGCGGCCGGTCGGCACGATCTTGCCGGAGGCGGTCGCGATGATGTCGACCCGGCCGAAGGTGGCCCAGCAGATCACGATCACGAAGAACAGAATGATGGTGGCGGCGATTGCCCGGCCGACGGGCGAAGCCGGCGTTTCCACGATCTCGATCGCCGCCGGAAGAAACTCCACCTGCGCGCGGCGTGTGGCCGACGATGACATCGGCAGGGTAACGACAACGCCCTTGCGTTCAGCCGACTTCATGGAGACCTGCCTGGAGGCGATGCAGCGTGGCATAGCGACCGTTCGCGCGGATCAGTTCGTCGTGGATGCCGTCTTCGACGATGCTGCCGCGTTCGATGGTGATGATGCGGTCGGCGCGGCGGATGGTGGAGAGCCGGTGGGCGATGACCAGGACGGTGCGGCCCTGCCCGATGCTGCGCATGTTGTCCTGGACGATCCGCTCGCTTTCATAGTCGAGCGCGCTCGTGGCCTCATCGAAGATCAGGATGCGCGGGTTGGTGATGAGTGCGCGGGCAATCGCGATGCGCTGGCGCTGGCCGCCGGACAAGCTCGCGCCCCGCTCGCCCACCACGGTGTCGTAGCCCTGGGGGAGCTCCAGAATGAACTCGTGCGCGCCGGCAAGCTGCGCCGCGGTCACGATGTTTTCGGTCGGCGCCCCTGGATCGGCAAGTGCAATGTTGTCCCGAATCGACCGGTTGAAAAGCACGTTTTCCTGCAGCACCACGCCGACCTGGCGGCGCAGCCACGTGACATCGACCATCGCAAGATCGACGCCGTCGACCAGCACGCGCCCGGTTTCCGGCACGTAGAGGCGCTGAACCAGCTTGGCCAGCGTCGACTTGCCGGACCCGGACGGCCCGACGATGCCGATCATCTGACCGGCCGGAATGTGGAGGTCGATGCCGCGCAAGACCTCCGGCCCGTCGAGCCGATACCGGAAGTTTATGGACTCGAACCTGATTTCGCCTCGGATGGCCGGCAGCGCGGTGCGGGTCGGATTGTAGGTTGGCTCCGGCGCCGTGTTGAGGATGTCGCCGAGGCGGGCGACCGAAACGCGCGCCTGGTGGAAATCCTGCCATATCTGCGCCAGCCGCAGAACCGGCTGGGCGACCCGGCCGGCCAGCATGTTGAAGGCGATCAGCTGACCGACCGTGAGCGCCCCATCGATCACCAGCTGAGCGCCGAAATAGAGGGTCAGCGCGGTAACGATCCTGCTCACCAGCTGGACGCCCTGGCTGCCCCAGTTGCCCAGGTTCAGAACGCGAAAACTCGCATGCACGTAAGCAGCCAGCTGGTCTTCCCAGTGCCGCTGCATCTGCGGCTCGACCGCCATGGATTTCAAAGTGGCGACGCCGGTGACGGTTTCGACCAGAAAGGCCTGGTTCTCCGCCCCGCGGTCGAACTTTTCCTCCAGCCGCTGACGAAAGATGGGAGTGAGGCTCGCCGACAGCCCGATATAGAGTGGGAACGAGCCGAGAACGATCGCCGTCAGGAACGGCGAGTAATAGAACAGCACCGCCACGAACACGACGGTGAAGAACAGGTCGAGCACGAGTGTCAGCGCCGACCCGGTGAGAAAGTTGCGAATGTTCTCGAGCTCGCGAACCCGCGCCACCGAATCTCCGGCGCGGCGGGCGTCGAAATAGGCGACCGGCAACGCCAGCAGATGGCGAAACAGCCGGGCGCCAAGCTCGACGTCGATCCGGTTTGTAGTGTGGGAAAACACGAAAGTCCGTAGCGCCCCGAGCACGGATTCGAAAATCGACACAGTGATGAGCCCGATCATCAGGACGTCCAGGGTGGTGTAGCCACGGTGCACCAGCACCTTGTCGGTCACGACCTGGAAGAACAGCGGGGTTACGAGGCCGAACAACTGCAGGAAAAACGAGGCAATGAGCACCTCGCCCAAAAGCCGCCGATATTTATGCATTGCCTGCAGAAACCATGAGATGTCGAAGCGGCGACCGAGATCTCTGAGCGACGCGCGCCGCGTCAGCAGCACGAAACGCCCGTTGCAAAATGCCTGGAACTGGCTGCGGCTCATCAGTCGCGGCCGGCCGCCGACCTGAACGACTGCGTTGTCGTCCGCGACCCGGGCAACGATCATGAAGCCGCCGTCGTTGCACTCCGCAATCGCCGGCAACGCCAGCTTCGCGAGCCGCGGCCAGTCGGCAACAATCAATCTGGCTTTGAAGTTGAAGTCCTTGGCGCAACGCAGCATCTCGGCGATGCCGACGGTCGCTCCACCGAACCTGTGTCGAATCTGTGCCGGATCGACAGCCACCCCGTGACAGCGCAGCAGCAGCGCAAAACACTCGGGCGCGCCGTCCCCCCCTGGCTCCGCAACCGCCTCGGTCACGTTAGCAGCCCCCACTCCACCCAGATGAACATTAACAAGCATTGATAAGATTTTGCAAATAGCATCTTTCTATGTGAGGTATAGGTTTCAAAAATACTTCCGCCGGGCGACGAGTGAGCAACAACATTTGCCTGCTCTTTTGAGCCGGCTCCCCCAAAACGGTATGCAGCGTGAAAGTTTTGCGGTCACCGGCGCGCTTATTTTACGACAGCCAATGGCCTAAGAAAGCTACTCCGAGAAGCACTAAGCTTTGTCGAGCATGTCAACTCAAATGTCGCGAAAGCGTATCAGGGGCGCACCCTGGCTGATATGCAAACATATTTTGTTGCCGCGATGACCGAAGGCCGTGCCGTCGCGAGCGGCAAATTCGGCGCCAAACGCTTCAGGCGTTGCCGCCGCGATGCCGATCGATATTGGCCTGAACATCGGCCGTCTGCGGTTCCGCGACACCATTGAAGGCGACAACCCGCCGTGGCGGCCATTGCACGCCTTCGCTGACGGCCGCAAGGTCTACGCCTCATCAGAGGCTTTTCTTGAATGCTGCTCTTATGGCGGGACGTAAGAAAAGCTTATCAAACTGCTTTTAATAGTAGCGACTATATCAAGGGCCTTATCAAGATGCTCTTATACGTGCCTATAAATCTTATGATGCTGCTTTTATGGGGTGATAAGAAGATCTGATGACATGCGATCTAACACTCCGGTTTCATTGAGTTCCTCATCCAGATCGAGATCGCCGGGACAAGCCCGGCGATGACGCGCCTCGAGTGTGCCCTCTTAGCCGCGGTCCCCACAATCCTCGGCCAGATAGCCAAAGCGCATCATCATGGGCGCGTGGGCCTCGATGACTGCCTTGATCTGGCCTCGCGACAGGGCCTCACGCCATTGCCCGGCTGTCCCCGCGCGGAAGAACTTCTCCGCGGTCCCGGGCCGCTCGTGGAAGCCGCGCAAGCCTTCCTGGCGCGCCATTTCCTCGAAGGAGGAGTTTTTTATCGCCCGCGCCATTTGCTCCGCGCTTGGCTTCAGCCGCAAAAAGGTTGCGAGCCGGCCAAAGCTCCGCTCCGGGCTCGCGAGCATGTCCTCATAGCGCAACAGCAGAATGGGCCGGTGCGGCACCGACATCCAGCTCGCCACATGGAAGCTCCAGGAGCCCATAAACTCGTAGACGCGCCGTTCGCTTGGGAGAATATTGCCGGCAGGATCGGCCATATAAGCGATGATGGCATCTACAGAGAGCCGGCTATAATGGGCGTAAGAGACCGTCACATCGAGCGGGTTGCGCACGATATAGATCGCGGCGAGCGTGATTTCGAAATTGATGGTGGGGAAGCCCTCGACATTGGCGATCGCATTGTGGGTCTTGATAAAAGCCAGGTCGCTCTCGCCTTCCACCATATCGGCCTGAACGGCAATTCGGGCCTCGGCGATTTCCTTGGCGCTTGCCTCATCGGCGGGCTTGCCCAGCCGCCGTTTGAAATACCCTTTCAACGATTCACGCGCCGTCATTTGATGGAGCGCGTTGATGTTTTGCGGGCTATCACTTTGGCCCCGCAGCTCGCGCATGAGGTTATGAAGGAAGACGCGAACCCAGGTGTTGCCGGATTTGGGATAGGAGGCGATCCACACCGCGCGCTGCCGGAGCCGCCGCAATGAAGAACACTCTCGGCTCGCATCTTGCCCGGCCTGCTCCGTCGCATTATTCACGTCCAAGCCTCCATAAACCGCAATCGCGACCGGTGCTCTGGGGCAGGCCGGAAGTCAAGTGATAAAGCTGGGCGCGGGTCCCTGAACATTGCAGTGCCGCAGGCCGAGAACCATGAGCAGGACAGTGCATTTCCTTTCGGGTTTGCCCCGCGCCGGCTCGCGCCTCGGTCACGTGAGCAGCCCCCACTCCACCCAGATGAACATTAACAAACATTGATGAGATTTTGCAAATAGCCGTTTTTCTATGTGAGGTATAGGTTTCAAAAATACTTCCGCGGGGCGACGAGTGAGCAACAACATTTGCCTGCTCTTTTGATCCGACCCTCCCAACGGTATGCAGCGTGAAAATTTTGCGATAACCAGCTGGCTAGTCATCGTCGCGACAAAATATGTTTGCACGTCAGCCAGGGCATCCTGATAAGCTTTCGTGACATCTGAGTTGATATGCTCAACAAAGCTAAAATGCTCCTCGAGGGAGGTGTTTAGGCCATTGGGCTGTCGCAGAAGGGTAGGCCGCGGCGTGCGGCAAATTCCGCGCCAACGTTTGAGGCCTTGCCGTTGCAAAACAATTATCCGCGGCACATCCATTTCTCACGTATGCAGTCGAAGGCTGGGCATGTTGAGCGTCATCACGGCTTTGGACCAGGTTGCTCTCACTCCGTCGTTGGGGGACTCGCGAGACGCTCGTGACCCGCGCTCCAGCGCAGCAAAAGCTCGGCTGGGGGCGCTGTATCCCATGTCGAGGTCGATGGATTGAGCTTGGGGTTTGATCGCAAGTCAATGCAAGGATAACAATTGTTCATCATCGCTATTATGCGGCAACTTTTGTTGCTCTGTTTATTGTTGATGATTATAGGTGTAATTGGTAGATCTTATAGGTCGACCAAGAGTTGCACAATCCCGACGTAATTGTTACAGTAGCAGTGGGCGCGATGAGGGCAAAGGAGGTGAAGATTGCCTTTGTACGGAGAAATAATGACTCTGAAGGAGAAAATAAGGACAAAAATTCCAACTTTGGGTACCTAAATTGAGCAAAAGATTAGCGGGGACCGATGGGGACTCGGGGCCTGCTGGACCGATCGGCAAGCGAATTCGATCAGGTTAGCAATCATGCCGGTCGATGCATGGCGTGATCTTCCGATACAACCTTGATCTGCGCTTGCCGTTGGGGGGAAATATGGATCACACTCGGGGAGCAGTAGGCCCGCGCGAAAAGGACTCGCGTGACATAACCCCAATGCGAGCCGAAGAATTCGCCTTCGCGGCCCACGTCCTTCACATAATCGGGTTCCTGCAATGTGGCGGCTTTCTGCTTGACCAGGGGCGCCGAGTCTTGTCTCTAAACCCGATTGCCGCGAAATGTTTAGGCAAGGGTCTCGTACTCAGCAGGAACCGTTTGGTCGCAACGGATCGCGAGTCGAATGCCCGATTACAAGGCGCACTCGAGGTTGCAATGAATCTGACCGAAACAGCAAGCATACCCGCGACTTGGCTCGAAGTGCATCGCGCCACCAGCGTGCCGCTTCTCATTCGTATTCTTCGCCTCCAGGAAAGCGTGCGGCCCGCTCTGAATGGGGCAAACGTGCTGCTTGTTGCATTCGATCCGGAAATCCGCCAAGCGCCGCCGGCCGATATGCTGAAGCGGATGTTTGCCCTGACCGAAGCCGAGGCGGACGTCGCGATCGGAATTGCTTGCGGCAGACGGGTTGCCGAAATCGCTGTCGATCGCGGCGTCAAGGTCGAAACAGTGCGTAGTCATTCAAAAACGGTATTCGCCAAGACGAGGACTCGCGGTCAGGCTGAATTGGCGGCGCTCATGGCCCGTCTGACGTTCTTCGCTCCGCATCGGAGCCCAGGCAACGGGCCCCTAAATGCATTGAGAGACTAGCGGATTTCCCGGCTCGGCGAATTGACACAAGGGGCTTGGTGCCGGCCATTTTGGAGGTGCGGATCTAGACAGGCTGCTAGATCCGGCGAAATGGAACCGGTGCTTAGCATAAATTGTGCGGCGCGATTCCACGAAAGCGGGAATCGGGCAGTATCGCCGGTTGCTGGATCGCGAATTCCAGCGAGAGCATGATCGTGTTGCACGACATCTCCCGTGTCGAGGGGCAAGACGGCATTCGCCAAAGTCGGCACGATCCAGCGCGGGGCGTGCAACCCATCTTTTCGCCACAGGCATTCGGGTGCGGACAGATCGCCTCCATGCGGTTCGAACGGGTTGAAATGTTTGCAGAGCTTTCCGATTGGCGGAGCAAAAAAATATTTACGCGTCCCCCCCATCTGGGGGAGGCGGCGCGGCGTGCGGGGAGTAATGGTAGAACAGGCAAGAGGGGAAAATGGTCACCCGATGCGACGATCACTTCGCCGGATACGGGTCCACGTCTACAGAGAGCCAGGCGGTCAATGAATATGGACCGTAGCGCAATGCAGGCTTCGGAGAAAGGCGCTATTGAAGCGGTAAGAACGAGTCCAGCGAGGGCTGATAGGTCCCGTGCCGAAGTATCTCCCGGGTTCGCCTCCTGGCTGATCCGACATCGCGTCGGCTTGGTGTGCTCGTCTTTCCAAGCCGGGCAATTGCTGTTTTTCGGCGCGGACAGCGGTGGCCACGTTGTCTCCACTGCAACAAAAATTGCGGGCGTTATGGGCGTTGCCGCCTTCTCGCAACGCCTTTACCTCGCCGATCGCACCCGTATCTGGCGGTTTGAAAACGCGTTGCGTCCGCGTGAGGTGATCGAGGGCCGGTTCGATCGCTTGTTCGTCACGCGCAATGCCCAGGTCACCGGGTATGTCGCCACCCACGAAGTCGCCGTCGCGCCGTCCGGCCGCATCATTTTTACCAGCGCCAAATATGCCTGCCTCGCCACCATCAGCATGACCCATGCGTTCAAGGCGATCTGGAAGCCGCCGTTCATTTCCAAGCTCGCGCCGGAAGACCGTTGCCATCTCAATGGCGTCGCCATGGAAGGGGAGCGCGTGCGCTACGTCACCACCTGCGCCACCACCGATATCGTCGACGGCTGGCGTGACCATCGCCGCGACGGCGGCGTCGTCATCGACGTCGAAACCGACCGCATTCTGGTGGAAGGCCTGTCGATGCCGCATTCGCCGCGCCTTCATGGCGGAGCGGTGTGGGTCGACGACGCCGGCTCCGGTCACCTGTGCCGGATCGATCCGCAGACCGGCCGGCGCGAGAACGTCGCCTTCTGCCCCGGCTTCCTGCGCGGCCTGGCCTTCGTGGGCAACTACGCCGTGCTGACGGCCTCCCTGCCGCGCTACGGCCGGTTCCAGGGCCTGCCGCTGGATGACGAAATGGCGCGCCGCAAGGCACATCCCTGGTGCGGCGTGTTCGTCATCGACCTGCGGAGCGGCGACCTGGCGGAGTGGATACGCCTGAGCGACGAATACACCGAGCTGGTCGATGTCGCCCTTATACCGAACGTACGGTGCCCCATGGCGCTGGCGCCGGACAGCCCGCAGATGCAGGACACGATCACGTTTGAGGACGGGTGCGGGGTGGCGAAGCGGGCTGTGGGGGAGAGGCAGGGGCAAGGAGCGGACGGGGAGAGTGTTCCCGTGGCCCCCAGGTAGCGGGACTTGCTCTTCGCGCACAGACGGGCTCCGGGGTTGGAAATGCACTACCTAGCATCTGGACGATCCAAAGCTTCAACGCAGATTGATACGGAGGGTCCTGGGTTGAGAGCCTTTAGTCGAAGAAATCAACGTCTTGCAGCGTTCATCACGCTGGTTGCAGTCAAGGTTGCGGGCGTTGGTCGTGGGGTGCAATGGCGCCGACTCACACTCACTCTAGTCATATTGATGTCGATTTGCGCCTTCGTGTTCTGTCAGCTAACCGAGATGGCATTGTCAGAAGATCTCAACAGCGCGATCCCGGATTGCCCAAAATGGCTGGCCGCGGCAGATAGCTTCTTGGATGAGTGCAACACAAGAGCGCGCTATTTCACAAGGACGTTTTTTCCTGGTGGCGGCAGCCGCGGAGAGAAGGAAGAGCATAGCACTTGGTTCGCCCCTGCGGCCGGCGACTCGCATTTCCTGATGGGATGTACGCTTCGCTTTAACCGCTCGCTGAGCTTCCTCGGTCTTTACTACACGGCGGAACCGTCAGCAATCGCGCAGGCCAATACCGCGCCGATTCTGGTAATCGATTTCGATGGAGATGTTGTGCTGTCAATTGACGGCCATCCTGTGACCTTTACTGCTGTGCAGCCCTTCGATACGCCAAGAGTCAAGACGAGATGGTCGGGGTCCCACACCGTTGCCCTGAACTGTCAAAGCCCGCTCGGGCAAGACGGCGGCTATCATCTTATGCGTGGTAACACCTTTATCGATTTTCACCACTTCGATATTGATAACACGCTTGCGATCAGCTCTTTTCCAGATCCAAAGCAGAGATTCCAATATGTCGAATTCTTTTCGTCAGCGCTTCCGCGTCACATCATTTACAGCTGGGGAAACCAAGTTCTTGTGACGACATCGGGAAGCATTCTAGTGCGAGCGGACTGGTTTCCCGAACGCTGCCATGGGCCATTCCCTGAGCGGATCGCCGCTTCGTCGCTGCTTTTGCATCAGCTTTGCCGCATCCTACACGTCAAGTAACCAACGACGGACGATTTCAACGGGGGATTATCATGGGAAACGCGAGCTTCATCACAGTTACAGATCCAAATTATCGCGTTGGAATAAGCGGTGGCACCGGCGACTTGCCATTCGGTCACGGCGGATTCATTGTTTCGGATGGATCTGGTTCAGGAACTTACTATGAATTCGGGCTCTATGCATCGAGTGACTTCACTATGGTGCAAGGCAGCACGACTTCCTACGGTCCAAACATTAGAAGTGTCGATTTATCCGGACTAGAATATGATTCCGCCGGAAACGTGACGCAACAGTCTCTTCAGTCGGCGCTCGATCAAGTATTCGGGTCAAGCGGTCTGTATTCATCTGATACAGGAATGGCGATCGCGTCCGTATTCCCGATTACACAAGAGCAGTATGATACTATTACGAAGTCGTTTATTCCTTCTCAAATCGATGGTATTATGCAAGGAACAGTGAACTACGATATTGGCATCTCTAGCAACAATAACAACGATTGTCAACAGTTCGTATTCAATGCGGCCACTGCTGCAGGGTTGACGGTTGAGTCCAATCAAGATAGTTCAAGTCCTGCGCTGCCGTCTTGGGATTTCAAACAAATTGAGCAGAACGCGTCAGCAAATTATCAATATTTTGGACCAAACTCTTGGATGAACTCTGGAACGGGTTCATCTTTCATCCAGCCAGATGCCGGTTGGGCTGCGACGTGGTACTCGCTGGAAGATGCTGCGGTTCAAGCTGCTAAATCTATCGAAAATACCACGATTGACGTTGGCGGTCGCATATTGAATGCAGTAGGCAACGCGATTATTACTCCAGCCAATGGAGCGGAGATGAGTCCCACCCAAGACGGGCTGGAGGTGGGCAGTGTGTCCGCCGATCCCGCGAGTTTCGCGGACCGGTTTAATGCCGTCAATGCGTTCGCTGCAAGCAATAACTCCTTTACACTTCCTGATGGCTCTTTGTTGCCGTCGAACCAAACTCCCGAGGGCTGGGTAGCGAACTCGACGGTCCTCGATCCGGCCGTGGAGGCGCCGCAACCGATCCAGTTCGTGGGTCCGCAAAATGCATTTAACCTAACGCCGTTTGATACCGGTGCGCAGCCGGGCAACAGCGGCCCAGCACCAACGCTGCCGGACAACACCCCCACCCCCGGCGGGGATAGTCAGCAATCATCGGTAATACAGCCGGTTGACAACACGGGAAGCCCGGTCGTTGACAGTACGGGAACCCCGGTGGTCGACAACACGCCGGCGCCGGTGGTCAACGACACACCGCCGGTTGACGACACACTGCTGCCGATTGATTTCGGCGGTGGCGGCAAGCCGCCGGTGGTGCTCGACCTCTCCGGCAAGGGCATCAACATCACGCGGCTGTCGTCGTCGAACGAGTTTTTCGACATGAGCGGCGACGGCAGCGGACTGCAACACCTGACCGCCTGGGCGGGCGTTGGCAACGGCGTGCTGTTCTTCGATCCGACCGGTACCGGGCAGCTGACGCAGGCAAATCAGATCATCTTTACCAAGTGGGATCCCGGCGCTACCTCGGACATGCAGGCGCTGCTGGATGTCTTCGATACCAATCACGACGGTATGCTCGATTCCGGCGACACCAACTTCAACAGCTTCTTCGTG
>Ga0126384_10000357_pt1 | contig 24642 bp, 21 predicted proteins | sample PanSoiMetPlot_36_FD_92543 | JGI IMG/M metagenome (GOLD analysis project Ga0126384, IMG submission 92543) | Tropical forest soil microbial communities from Panama - MetaG Plot_36 | ecosystem: Environmental > Terrestrial > Soil > Tropical forest > Bulk soil | place: Panama | collected 2016-02-17 | reverse complement strand
GGGAAGACGACGGCGGCTCGCCTTTTGGCGAAGGCCCTCAACTGCGATAAAGGCCCGACCCCGGAGCCTTGCGGCCAATGCGACCCGTGCCGGGAAGTCGCGGCTGGCACGTCGATCGACGTTGCCGAGATAGATGGCGCTTCGCACAACGGCGTGGAGAACGTTCGCGAGATACGCGAGAACGCCAAGTACCTCCCTCACCGGGATCGCCACAAGATCTACATCATCGACGAAGTCCACATGCTCTCCGGCGCCGCATTCAACGCGCTGCTCAAGACGCTCGAGGAGCCGCCCGGCCACGTGAAGTTCATTTTCGCCACCACCGAGCCGCAAAAGCTGCCGGACACGATTCTCTCTCGATGCCAGCGCCACAATTTCAGGCGAATTCCCGCCGCCCGGATCCTCCAACGACTCAAAGAGATCGGCAAGGCAGAGGGAGCCGACCTCTCCGAAACCTCGCTCGCGCTGATCGTCCGACAGTCCGAGGGCTCGATGCGCGACGCGCTGTCGCTTCTCGATCAGGTTCTGTCCGCCTGCGGCAGCTCCCCCACCGACGAATCGGTCTCTGAAGCTCTCGGTGCGATCGATCCGAGAATCGTTCATCGCTTCACCGAAGCGCTGGTGCGCCGAGATGCAAAGGGACTCCTCGAGCAGAGTGAGGAGGCGTACAACCGGGGAATCGATCCAAAGAAGCTAGCGGAAGAGATCGCTTCTCAGCTGCGTCATCTCTTCGTGGCCAAGGCACTGGGCGAAGCGCCGAGCGAGCTCGCGGAGGCGGAGCAAGCGCCGGTCTTGGCGCTCGCTCGGGAAGCGGACGTGGCGCAGCTCGCGCGCATGTTCGACGTGGTTCACAGCTTCGTCATCGACGCCTCCCGCTCTCCGCAACCGCGAATCGCCTTCGAAATGTCGCTCTTAAGCGCCACTCAACTGGCACCGGCGGCATCGATCCCCGAGCTTGTCGAGAAAGTTGAACGACTCAGTGCAGTGGTGAGCAACCCAGAGCCGAAGAGAATCGGGGCGCCCGGTGGTCGCTCCGATCAACCGAGCTTTCGCGCCTGAAGCGCGGACCACAGCCAAGTTAGCCGAAACAGCGCCGACTGAGCACCGCGATCCGACCGCGCCAGGCCCGAGCGCATCCGCCGAGCCGGCAGAGCCGGGGCATCCGCCGCTCGCGTTAACCAACCGAACCATCATTCCTGAAACGCGCGCTGCACCCAAGTCGCTTGAAGAAGCGCCGACTGAGCGCGGCCCCACGGCGGCGCCAAGCGCCTCGGCCGAACCGACGCTCATCGCTCCGACAGCCACCAGCGCCGATGAGCAGCGCTGGATGGACGCGGTAAACTTTGTTCGCTCGTCCTCGCCTCGGCTCGGAGCATCGCTGGCATTTGGGCGACCGGTCAGCTTGGGCTCTTCCGAGCTGACCATCGCTTTCGCCAAGCAAAGCGCCTTCCATCGGGGCATCGTTGGCGGCAGCGGACGAGGGCAGATAGAACAGATGCTCAGCGCCCACTTCGGACGTGCGGTCCGGTTGCGTATCGAGGACGCCTCCGCAAATTCGGCAGCGCCCTTGAGCCCAGCAGAGCGCGAAGCACAAGAAAAGGATGCTCGCGATCGCGAGCTTGCAGCAAAAGTGCGGGCGAATCCTGCGGTGCAAGCGGCTTTGCGCGTGCTCGGAGGGGAGGTCGAGCAAATGCAGCTGCTCGAAAACTCGCGCGCCGCGCCCTTGCTGGATACTTCGGACGAGACCTCCTGACAAGGGCTTCGCCGAGCGTTAGGGTGTAGGCGCGAGGTGCCCATGCCCGGTATCGATCTGAACTACTTCATCCGTCAGGCCAACAAGCTCACCGAGAAAATCGAGGAGCGCAAAAAGGAGTTGGCCGAGGAAACGGTGGAAGGCAAGGCCGGTGACGGTACCGTGGTGGTGACCGCCTCGGCGATCCAGGAGATCAGGAGCATCAAGATCGATCCCAAGGTGGTGGACCCGGCCGACGTGGCGATGCTCGAGGATTTGATCACCGCCGCGGTCAATTCCGCTCTCAGCGCCAGCCGCGATCACATGCAAAAGGAGCTCGCGAAGATCTCTGGCGGGATCAAGATTCCTGGAATTACCTAGAAGGGAATGACCCCGGATCCTTTGAATCAGCTGGTCGCCCAGCTCGCCAAGCTCCCGGGCATTGGCGAAAAGACCGCTCAGCGACTGGCCTTTCACATTCTGCGCGCGCCCCCCGAATTCGCTCGCGACCTGGCGCGGGCAATCCAGGAGTTGGTGGGAAAGGTTCGGCTTTGCACGCGCTGCTTCGCCTTGACGGAAGCTGAGCTGTGCTCGTTTTGCCAGGACCCACGGCGCGACGAGCGCACGCTGTGCGTGGTCGAGGGCGTGGCCGATCTCATGGCGGTGGAAAGGACCCGAGAGTTCAAGGGCCGCTACCATGTCCTTCACGGGGTGCTCTCGCCGCTGGAGGGGATCGGACCCGACCAGTTGAAGATAAAGGAGCTGATCAACCGGCTGCACGACAGCCGCGTCGAAGAGGTGATCATCGCCACCAACCCCGACGTCGAGGGCGAGGCGACCGCGCTCTACCTCAGCCGCTTGGTCAAGCCCTTGGGCCTCAAGGTCAGCCGAATCGCCCAGGGCCTGCCGATGGGAGGCGATCTCGAGTTCGCCGATCAGGCCACGCTGGCGAGAGCGCTCTCCGGCCGCCGCGAGCTGTAGCGAGACCAGTCATTTGGCGCGGCGAAGGACGCGAACGACGATCACCTCCGGCTCGCTCGTGCGAAGCAACCGGAAGATCGCCAGCGGAGGCCTCCCCACCGGTGCGACCGCGAGCTCGAACCGGCTCCTCTCGTCGATCGGCGCCGCCTTGCCATTCACCAGCACCCGCGAGCCGGCCGGGGCAACCCCCGAAGCCACGATTCGGTTTCCCTTGACCAGCTCCCCGTTTTTAGGAGAGCGGACCACCAGGGGGGCAGCCGAGCCGTCGGCGTCCTCCCCCGATTCGCGGCCCGATTGCTCTCCCGAAAACGAGGCGCTGCCGCGCGCAACCGCCGTGCCCTCCTTGTCGAGCACGCGCCAGAAGAGCGCACCTTTACTCGGAGCAGCGAGGTTGACGAAGGATCTGTGAACGGTTCCGCGGAGCACCGGCTGTGCAAAAGCGGAGTCGGCGGCCACCTCGAGGCGAAAGTCTTTTTTTCCGCCGTCCCAGGTGAGCGCGAGCCGGTCCAGCCCCTGGTGGAAAATCTTGAAACCAAACCGCGGTGATAATGCGAGGTCCGCGCGCTCGAGGTCTTCGACGATCGCTTTTTCCGAGCCGTGAACGGTGACCTTCTGCCCGGCGAGAACCTTCCCTTCCACGCCCTCCTTCTTGAAGGAGAGATCGCCGGCCAGCGCGGTCAGCTCAAGACCGTCCGACGTGCGGGCGATCAAGAAATATCCGGGCGCCTGCGTACCCAAGAGCATCCCGGAGATTGCAACTCGCTCCGGCGCCTCGTTCTCGACGTTGAGCCAAACCTCTCCCTTTCGCAAACTCACCGCCGGCTCGCCGTTGCTCCTCGAGTCAGAAGTCTCTACCGACAGCTCGGCGCCCTCGTTCGCCACCAGCCGGCTGCCCGCCCTTCCCCACTCAACGACCCAGTTGCCGCTCCACACCCGCAGCACATCATGCTCGCTCAGCTTCTCTCCGCGCGCCGCGACCTTCACCCAGTTTCGGGCGTCCTTTCGCCGCAGGTCGGCCTGACTCTCGGCGTCCAGGCCTCGGACCTGAAATCCCAGCGCGGAGGGCCCCTTCTTCTCCGCCGCCGCGGACGGCGCTGGGAGGCGCTCGAGCTCCGCTGAAGAAAGCAGGAATTGATCGCCCGGAGAGGCGACCATCGTGCGGCCCGTCTTGGAGCCGACCTCAACTTTGCCGCGGCGGATCTGAATTCGGGCAGCTTCCGGCCCGACTTGCACCGAAATTTCGCCGTCCGAGTCACACCGCGTGAAACCGAACGGGGTCTGAAGGGTCAGGAACGCACGCGCGGCGGATCCACCGGTGCTCAGGTGCGGGGGCATTCGCGCCAGATAACTGCCGCGGGACGCCTTCACCGCGCTGCCGGCCTTGTCCTCCACCACTGAAAGCCGCGCGTCCGGACCAACTTCGACCGTTGCGCCGCTCGGGAAGCGCAGCTGCATCGTGGCGTCCGGGCCCGTTTCAAAGGCATCGTTGGGCAGCACGTACCCGAGCTCGGCGAAAGTGCGCGAGTCACCGCGTTGGAGGGTGACGGCCCCGGTCCTAAACTCCAGCTGGGCGATCGGAGCCGCTTCGTCGAACGCGGGGCCAACCGCCTGCTCAGTCTGACAATTGCCCAGGGCAACCGCCGCGATGCATGCGAGCAGCGCTCGCTGGGCGCGGTGGTGCCTCATTCCATTTCGCCGTGGGATCGCCGTGCAATCACCTCTACCACCATTGTCCCCGATTCCACAGAGAATCGTCTCTCGGATCGGTGAGGTGTGCGCATTCATGCCATCGTTCGCGAGCCTCTTCTTGCTGCGGTCCGATGTGTCTGGTAATGATCTTGTCTACCGAGAACACAGATCTAACTTGCGGAATTCACTTTGAAAACCGTTGCACGGCTCAGTTAGGACTGTCGCGCGGAGGCGAATCTTTTAACGATGGCCACGCAATTGGTGATGTATGAGGAGGAATTCACCAAGATCAATTCCGTCTGCGATCGGCTTACCAAGGATGCCAACGCGAAGCTGGTGTTTCTCGTCGACAAGAATGGACAACTCATCTCCGCCTCGGGACAGACCACCAATCTAGACACCACTTCATTGGCATCACTCACTGCAGGGAATGTCGCAGCGATGGGTGGTCTGGCAAAATTGATTGGCGAAAACGAGTTCCCCAACCAATTTCACGAGGGCGCGCGGGAATCCCTTTACATGACCATCGTCGGGACTCGCGTGGTGTTGGTGGTCATTTTTGACAATCGATCCAGCCTTGGCCTGGTCAGGCTGAGGACGAAGAAAGCGTCGGATGAGTTAGGCAAGATTTTTGACTCGTTGATTCGCAAAGCGGACGGCCCCGGCATCGGCTCGCCGTTTGCCGAGATCACCGACGCAGACATCGACAACCTCTTCAGCGAATAACCCGGCAACCCATGTCCTTTATCAATTACTCGTCCCGCGAAATCAATTGCAAGATCGTCTATTACGGTCCGGGCTTGTGCGGAAAGACAACCAATCTCCAATACATTTACAACAAGACCAATCCGGAGACGAAGGGCAAGCTCATCTCGCTGTCCACCGAGACGGATCGCACGCTGTTCTTCGACTTCCTTCCACTCTCCCTGGGTGAGATCCGCGGTTTTAAGACGCGCTTCCACCTCTACACCGTTCCCGGCCAGGTCTTCTACGACGCCTCGCGAAAGCTGATTCTCAAGGGCGTGGACGGTGTTGTGTTCGTGGCAGACTCGCAGGTCGAGCGAATGGAAGCGAATATGGAGTCGCTGGAGAACCTACGCGTCAACCTCGGCGAGCAAGGTTACGACTTCGACCGCCTACCCGCCGTCGTTCAATACAATAAGCGAGATCTTCCAAACGCTGTTTCGGTGGATGAGCTGCGCGGGGTGCTCAATCCGCGCCGTCTTCCCGAGTATCAGGCGGTGGCGCCGAACGGTGTAGGCGTTTTCGACACTCTGAAGGCAGTGGCGAAGCTTGTTCTCACCGAATTGAAGAAGGGCGGCTGAACAGACACGACCGCGACAATGATGCTATAAGATGGCGTGTCGTTCGGTCGCTGCCCGACAGGTCGCTCCTTGCGCACAATCCCATGTTTGATCGCCTCGCTGGTCGCCGCGAGTCTTTCCGCGGCAAGCTTTGCGCAGAGCTCTCCCGAGCCGCGCCGCGCGGAGAATCCGGCGGAGGAGAAATCCCTACTCACGCCGCTGAATGGCTCTTCTGTTGAGAAGCCTGCCGCTGCCGTTGAGAAGCCTGCCGCCGCCATCGCCAAGCCGACATCTTCCACCGCCGACGAGGCTTTCACCACCCGAGTCAAAACGCTCGAGGAACAGGTCACCGATTTAAAGGAGAAGATTTTCCGGACCAAGGCCCGACTGTTGCTTTTGCAGGAGACGGTGCTGGGCGGCGATCTCTCCGTTGGCGCGCGAGCGGTTTTGCTCCACCGCAATGAGATGGGCTCGTCTTTCATCATCGAGTCCGTTGCCTACGCATTGGACGGAGCGCCCATTTTCACCAAGGTAGACGTGAACGGAGATCTTCAGAATCGGCCGTTGTTCGAGATTTTCAACGGCCGGATCGTCGCCGGACAGCATCAGATCGCAGCGAAGATCGTCTACCGTGGTCACGGATACGGGCTGTTCAGCTACCTCGAGGGATACAAATTCAAGGTCCAGTCCAGCTACACCTTCAATGCCGAGGCGGGGAAGGTGACGACGGTGAAGATCGTCGGCTTCGAGAAGGGCGGATTTACCAGCGACTTCAAAGATCGGCCGGCGATCCGCTACGACATCGAGGTGGCGAAAGACGCGGGGATGAGGCCGGGGTCCGCGCCCAAGGCTCAGCTCGACAGGAAGTAGAATTCGAGGAACGCTCCGTGCATGCGCCTCGCTTGCGATTCGCAGTGATCTCCGTTGCAGCCTTGTGCGCCGCCTCATTGGCGCGCGCCGAGGAGCGCAAGCGCCCTCGCTCGAGCCTGGCTGAGCTGGCCGAGCAGGCGGAGCAAGTCGCGTCTCAGCTCAAGATCGCCGAAGACAATCTCAAGGTCGTGGAAGCTGAGTACACGCAGAGCCTCGAGCCGACCGACGAAGAGATGCTCAATCGCCGTTTCTCCGAGGGTGAGATCCAGTATCTGATCGGGGACCACCTCGGCTCTTCGGTGCTGTTCTACGATCTGATCGAAAACCCGCGATTCAAGAGCAATCCGCGATATCCCGACGCGCTTTTCTATCTGGCGGATGCGCTGTATCAACAGAAGAATCTGCTCGGCGCTCGGCTGTACCTGCGCCAGTTGCTTACCCTCGAGTCAAAGCACTATCGCGTTGCCCTGGCGCGATTTATGGATATCGCCGGCCGGTTGAATGATTTCACCGGCATCGACGAGTACGTGGCCCGCGCCCGCGATGCCTCTGGGAACCTGCCGCCGGACATCGCCTATGTCTACGGCAAGTGGTTTTTCAGGCGCACCGACTTGCCTCTCAACCAACGGCTCCAGCGGGCAGCGCAAGTCTTCGCTCCGCTGGCGAGCGACCCGACCGGGCCTTTGCGTCTGGAGAGCCAATATTTTCTCGCCGTGGCCGACGTTCAATCGGGCGACTATCCGAGCGCCGCGGAGAAGTTTCGCCGCATCACTCAGGAGCCGGCGAAAGGTGAGCGCGAGGTCAAGGTCAAGGAGCTGGCAAATCTATCCCTGGGCCGCGTCTTCTTCGAGCTGGGTCAGTACGATCAGGCGCTCGACCACTATCAAGAGATCCCGCAACAGAGCGAGTATTTCGTCGATTCGCTTTTCGAAATCGCCTGGACGCACGTCAAGAAGGGCCAGTTCGAGCGCGCCAAAGGCGCGGCGGACATTCTCTTGCTCGTCTCGCCGGAGTCAACTCTCGCCCCCGAAGCACAAATTCTCCAGGCACACCTGCTGTTGAAGCTGCAACGGTACGGCGAGGCCACCGACACCTACAACTCGGTGATTAACGCCTACGCGCCGGTGCGCGACGAGCTGGAAGCGCTGCTGAAGGTGAACACCGATCCGGTTGCCTACTTCGACAATCTCTTGGCGCGAAACGAAAGGAACCTGGACGTCAATACTCTGCTACCTCCGGTCGCAGTGAAGTGGGCGACGACTCAGCGCGAGGTTGCCGAGGCAGTTCACATCGTCAACGATCTCGAGCTTGGCAGGCGTGGCGTCGGTGAGTCTGAGGAGATCGCGTCTCGGATCCTCAGGGCGCTGGAGCAGCGTGGGCTGGAGACGTTCCCCGCCCTGCAGGAAGGCTACACGCGGGCCGACGCGATCGATTCCGCGCTCGCGCACGCGGAGGATTCGCTCGTTCGCATCGAGGCGCAGTTGGTCGAGGATCAACTGACCCCCCAGCAGCAGCTCGAGCTCTCGCATTTGCGCTCGCAAGACGCCGAGCTTCAGAAGCGCTTCGCCACCTTGCCCAGCACTCCGAAAGACGTGGAGGAGCGCAGGAGGCGAATGCACGACCGCGTGGATGAGGTGGACCGCGCGGCATTCAAGCTGGAGTACGAGATCCAGAGCATGTTCGCCTCGATCACCGCGATCAGCAAATGGCTGAATGACACGCGCAGCGCGCGCCACAGCAGTCTCGAGGACGAGAAAGTCTTCAAACAAAAAGTGAACGCCGAGTCCGAAACTCTGGCGACGCTGAAGAAGGAGCTGGAGCACCTCCGCGCTGAGCTTGCCGATGAGCGTTCCGGCGCGGATGCCGCAGTCGCAGGAGAGGATGTCATCCGGACAGAGTTTTTAGAGAAGCTGAGGAAGCAGCATGAGGTGCTCGCGCCCGCGGAGGCCAAGGTCGCGTCCGACGCCGGCCAGCTGATTCGACGAGCTCATGACATCCGTCTCACCGCATCCGTGCTTCGCGAACGTGTGCAGGCGGCCAAGGCCGTACTGCGCGAGCAGGTGGCGAGGCGGGGCGGGCAGATTCGAAGCAAGATTACCGCGATTCAATCGTTGCTTTCCGAGTATTCGACCGAAGTCAGCGGCGTTTCCGGAGACGCGCGAAATCTCGTCGGACGGATCGCATTTGACAGCTTCAAGCGGGTTCGCCAGCAATTCTACGACCTGGTTTTGAAAGCCGACGTCGGTCTGGTGGATGTCGCCTTCACTCGAAAACAGGACAAGACCAACGAGATACAGAAGCTCTCGCTCCAGAAAGATCGCGAGCTGAAGGCCTTGGATAACGAATTCAAGGAAGTTCTCAAGGACGTGGACTGAGAGCGTCGATGCGACTGGATCAACCACCGTCTCGCGGAGCGCCGTTAATCCTCGCATCGGCGATCGCGCTGCTGCTTCCGGCGACGATTCTCGGCCAAAGCTCCCCAGGCAAAGCAAGCGCCGCTGCTCCAGGCTCGACGGCGGCGCCGGCGGCGGAGCTCTCGGAGTCGAAACAAGACGTCGCTCCGGAGGCGCATTCCAAGCCAGCGATCGGGCTGCAGGGGCTGGGACGAACTCCCCAGGAGGAAAAGCTGCTCGACGAGATCTCCAGAGCCGTGGAAGCGTACGAAGCCGAATCGAAGGAGTTCAAACGCGAAGTGCAGCAGCTCGTTCAGAAGAAATACGACGAGAAACGCGGGGCGCTGTCCAACAGCTACGAGAAGATGATTCGGGATCTCGAGATGATCGAGCGGAAGGAGCGTCTCGACGCGATCGCCCAGTTCGAGGAGTTCCTCAAACGCTATCCCGACGACCCGCGCTACTCGCCGGACGTGATGTTCCGATTGGCAGAGCTCTACTACGAGCGTTCGTCCGACGATCACCTCATCGCGATGCGCGACTACGAGGAGAAGCTCAAGGCGATGGACACCGCGAAGCAGGAGAGCCTGCCCGCTGAGCCGGTCCCCGATTTTTCCAAATCGATCGCCGTCTACCGCAAGCTGCTCGCCCAATTTCCCGATTACCGGTTGAACGACGGTGCGCTCTACCTACTCGGCTATTGCCTCGAGAAGCAGAACCAATTCGAAAAGGGTCGGGAAGCGTATCAGCAGTTGATCGCCCGGTATCCCAAGTCGCGGTTCAGCACCGAGGCATGGGTGCGAATCGGCGAGTACTACTTCGACTCCTATAACGATGCCGCGGCCCTGAGCAAAGCGGCCAATGCCTACGAGCACGCGATCGAAGACAAGCAGCATCCTCTGTATGACAAGGCGCTCTACAAGCTTGGTTGGACTTACTACCGAAGTGATCGATTCGACGAGGCGGTGAGCAAGTTCATCGCGCTGGTGGACTACTACGATGCGCAAAGCAAGACCAAAGGCGACGAGGAAGCCGGAGGCGACCTTCGCAACGAGGCGCTGCAATACACCGCGATCAGCTTAGCGGACGAGAAATGGGGTTCGCTGGCCAGGGCTCAGCAGGTCTTTGCCACGCTCGGACCGCGTCCCTACGAAGCCGAAGTGTATCGTCGGATGGGAGACTTGTACTTCGACCAGACAAAGCATGCGGATGCAATCCAGGCGTATCAGCTGGCGCTCGCCAAGGACCCTCTCGCCAAGAATGCCCCGCAGATCCAGCAGCGCATCATCGAGTCCTATGAGCGGGACCGGAAGCTCGACGACGCCTTCCGGGAGTCGCAGAAGCTCGCCATCCTTTTCGGCCCAGGCACCGCCTGGTACGAGAAGTTCAAGCACGACCCAGAGGTCGTCTCTTTCGTCACCGACCTCGAAGAGAAGACCCTCTACCAAAGCGCCGTTTACCATCACCAGCAGGCGCTTCAGTACAAACAAGACGGCAAATTCGAGCAGGCGAAATCCGCCTTCGAGTTCGCCGCTCAGGCATACGGGGCCTACCTGAAGGAATTCCCGCGCGCGAAGAATGCCTACGAGATGGAGTTTTATCTCGCCGAGTGCCTCTACAACTCCTTCCAGTTCGGGGAAGCGGCAAAGCACTACGAAAAGGTGCGAGACGCGGCCCAGGACAACAAGTTCTTCGCCGAATCCTCGTTCGCCTCGGTTCTTGCTTGGCAGAAGGAGCTCGAGCAGCAGATCAAACAGGGCAAGATTGCCGACCTCAAACCGCTGCGGTCGACCGAGCGGCGCGAGGGAGAGGCGGTGAAGGTGATCCCGCTCGCCGAGGTGGAAACCAAGTTGGTCGCCGCCTCCGACCTTTTCATCGGGCGCTTCAAGGACCATGAAAAGGCGCCGGGCATCGCTTACAAGGCCGCGGAGCTGTTCTACGCGCACAACGATTTTCCGGAAGCCCGCCGCCGCTTCGAATCCATTGTTCAGGTGTACCCGAAGTCTGAAGTCGCCAAGTTCGCCACCAACCTGATCGTCGAAAGCTTCCTCGTCGACAAAGACTGGAAGAGCGTCGAGGACGTATCCGCGCGCCTTGCCAGCAACAAAGAAGTCATCGACCCAAAGTCGGACCTGTACAAGGATTTGCTCAAGTTCAAGCTCGCTGGACGGTTCAAGCTCGCCGACCAACTGATGGAGAAGGGAGAGTTTGAGCAAGCCGCGTCGAAGTACATCCAGCTCGTCGACGAGGAGCCGCACCATGAATTCGCCGACAAGGCGCTAAACAACGCCGCGGTGGCGTACGAAAACGAGCGACGGTTCGATTCAGCGCTCAAGCTTTACGAGCGAGTCTACCGCGAGTATCCCAACTCCAAGCTCGCCGACTCGGCGCTCTTCCGCGTGGCAGTGAATGCGGAGAATTCTTACGACTTCGACAAGGCGGTGCAGAACTATCAGAAGTTGGTGAAGGACTATCCCGCCTCGAAGAATCGCGAGGCAGCGCTGTTCAACTCCGCCCGGCTCCTCGAGGGGCAGCAGCGCTATCCGGAAGCTGCGGCGGCGTTTTTAAGGTACGCCGACCTGTTCCCGAACAGCGAGGACACCCCCAAGAACATCTATCGAGCGGCGCTGATTTACGAGAAGCAGTCTGATTGGAAGGGCTACATCCGCGCGCTGGATGAATTCGTCAAGAAGTACTCCGGCAAACAATCCCAAGCAGAGCTGGTGATCGACGCGCGAAAGCGCATCGGCGACGGCTGGCAGAAGCTGGGCAGCGAGCGGGAGTCGAGGCTCGCCTACCAGGCTGCCGCCAACGAGTTCGACCGACGAAACCTAAAGCCCGATCAATTTCCAATCGCTTCCGACGCCGCTGCCCAGGCCAGATTTCAGCTCGCTGAGCTCGAGTTCAGGGACTTCGACAAGCTGAAGATCGGCGGCAAAGGCAAAGCGCTGGAGCGGAGCTTCGCCGCCAAAAGTTCAGCAGTGAAGAAGATCAACGACGCTTACGCGCAGGTGTTCAAGTACAAGCGCTTGGAGTGGACGCTGGCGGCGCTGTACCGCGAAGGATACGCGCTGGAGCGATTCGGCTCCACCATCATCGAGACGCCGGTACCGTCGGACGTGAAGAGGCTGGGCGACGACGCGGTCATCGCCTATCAGGACCTTCTCGCGCAGAAGACCGCGACGCTCGAGGACACAGCGGTGGAAAAGTACTCGGCCACCCTTGCCGAGGCGCGCAAGAATCACATCTCCAACGAGTGGACCAAGAAGACCCTCGAGTCCCTCAACCGTTTCCGGCCCAAGGAGTACCCGGTCCTCAAGGACCCCAAGCCCTCCTTCGCCGCTGAGTCGCTGTATCCGGAAGGCCTCGTCGGCAGCCTGGAAGGAACGGCGCGGCCGAAGGCGACAACGAAACAGCCCGGCGGGAGATCCGATAAATGAAAGTGCCCACGCAGGCGCCCGGCGCCGCAAAGTGTCTTCTCGTGCTGTTGCTCGCCGGCTGCGCGGGCTCGCAGAAGAAGGGCGTTCTCCCGTCCGCAAGCGACGCGGAGACTCCCGAGGTCCCGTTCTCTTCGCCAGGTGCGCGATCGACGCAGGCCGACGCCGCTCAAGATCCACAGGCTCGCGCGGCTCTGGAGCGCGCGCTGGAGCTGGTTCGGCGCGCCGACTACACCGCCGCCGAACGCGAGCTCAAGCAGCTGGTCGACCACAACCCGAGCCTCGACTACGGATGGACCAATCTGGGCGTCGTTTACGAACGCGAAGCGCTCCCGCAGCAAGCGGAGCGCGCCTATCGCAAGGCGCTCGAGCTCAAGCCGGATCAAGAAGAGGCCTGGATTTATCTGGCCCGGCTTTATTGCCGCACCGGTCGAGCCTCTCAAATGGAAGCCGAGCTCCGCGGCCGGATCCAGCAGTCACCGACTTCGCTCGGCGTGCGCACCGCGCTGGTCTTCGTGCTCACTCATCAGGGGAAGTACGAGCCCGCCGGGGGCGAGGCGAAGAAGATCCTCAAAGCGGACGAGCGCAATGTCCGCGCGATGCAGCTTCTCGCCCAGGTCTACTATCGCCAGGGCAAATACGAGTTGGCGAAGATGGTGCTGGAGAACGGGAAGGCGATCGACGCGAACGACGCCGCCACCTACAACGAGCTTGGACTGGTGAATCTCGCCTTCAAGGCGCGGCCGGCGGCGTTGGAGAACTTCAAGCGGGCGGTCGAGCTGAAGCCGGATTTTGCGGAGGCGAAAAACAACCTCGGCGCGCTGCTGAACGACGCGCAAGATTACGATTACGCGATTCGGGAGCTCGAGGGTGCGGTGAATGCCGCCCCTGATTTCGTCGACGCTCGGCTCAACCTAGGCAATGCCTATCGCGGCAAGCAGGAGTTCTCGAAAGCGCTTTCACAATACAAGCAGGTGATAAAGCTCAATCCAGATCTGCCGGACACCTACTACAACCTCGCCATACTCCACCTGGATTCGGAACTGCCCAACATGCCGGCGATCGATCGCTTCAAGTCGGCGATCGCCTATTTCAATCAATACCGAGAGAAAGGCGGAAAGGACGAGCGGGTTGAGCAGTACTTAAAGGACGCCAACAAGGGAATCGAGAAGGAACAGCGCCGCGCCCAACGCGAGCGGAAGGAGCAGCTCAAAAAAGCTGAGAAACCGCCGGTCGACTCGACGAGCAAGCTTTCAGAGCAGACCGCGGAAGGAATCAGCGCCGTCACTCCGGCCGCAACCACCAGCTCAGAAGGCGACACAGCGCCAGCGGCGGCGAGCAAGAGCAAAGGCAAGCCCAAGTCGAGCGCGCGAAAGAAGCGAACGGTGGTTTCTCCGAACACACCCGCCTCCAATCAGGGAGCAGCCGACGAGGAAGCGGCGGCGCCAAACCCGGCGACCTCGGGTAAACTCGCAGGCCAGGGGAAGTAGGTCAAAAAGGGAGCCATGGAGAGAGTCAGCCCATGTTTTTAGCCGCGTCGCTCGCTTCACTGCTCTTGCTGGCTGCCGCGGCAGATCCTCCGGCGGGCTCAGCTCCGGCCAAGGCCGGCGCCAAAGCGAAGAGCTCGTCGCCGCAAGGCTCGGCGCGAAAGAAAGTCATGCGGCTGGAGGCGATCACCGTCGAGGGGCGAATCCAGAAACCGCAGGCCTTCTACATCCTCCAACGCTCGAACCTGAACTTCGAAGAGCTCAACCGGGCCGAAAGCTTCCTTCCCAAGGTCGTCAAGAGCGTGGAGAAGGACCCTTTCTAGGGCTCAAAGCGCCCATGTCTTCAGCCAATTCGGCCAAGATCCTCCGCGTCGGCGTGATCCACGGTGGCAAGATCATCGAGGAGCGCCACCTCAAGCATCACGAGTCGGTGACTGTTGGCCAGGATGCGAGGAACACCTTCGTCCTTCCCTCCTCAGGCCTTCCGAGCTCTTTTCGCATCTTCGAGCATCGTCACAACCAATACCATCTGGTGTTTGCCGACCCGATGGAAGGACGCGTGAGGCTCGGCAATGCGGACGTCGACTTCGCCAGCCTTCGCTCTCAGGGTTTGGTGAAGAAGCGCGGGAATCTCTACGAGCTGCCGCTCAACGAAAGCACCCGAGGAAAAGTGGTGCTTGGAGAGGTCACCCTTCTCTTCCAGTTCGTCAAGCCTCCGCCCGAGCCGGCCAAGGCCCAGCTGCCGCCGTCGATCAAAGGATCCCTGTGGCAATCGATGGACCAGCTCTTCCTCATCGTGCTCGCCGGTTCGTTGCTGGTCCATTTCTCCGCCGCAGGGTACCTGGCGTGCGCTCCGCGGGTGGAGGAGCACGAGCTGTCTTTGGACGAGCTGCCCGACCGGTTCGCTCGGGTGCTGATCCCCACCCGGCCTCCAGAGACCAAGCCGGCGCCGACGCAGGGCGCGCCGGAGGCGGACAAGAAGGAAACGAAGAGCGAGGAGAGCAACAATAAAAGGAGGGAGCGGCCGCCGGCGGACGCGGCGGCGCGGCGCGAGCAGATTCAGCAAAAGGTGGTCTCGAAGGGATTGCTGCGCATTCTCGGCTCCAGCGGATCAGGAGGTGCGGGAGCATTTCAGGACGTGCTCGGAGGCGGAACCGGCGCGGGAGACATCGCAAAGGCCTTGGCGGGCGCTGGCGGCGTAGGAGTGGCGACGGCGGACGCGATCGCTCAAGGCCGAAAAGGCGGAGGGTCTGGCTCGGTAGCAGGCATCGGCGAATTGGGTACCTCTGGAGGCGGAAGCGTAAACCTCGGCACCAAAGGCGACGTTCGCGTTTCCGGCCACGTGAGGGACGTTGCGCCTGAGGTTGAGAGCGCCAACGTAGACCGAGAAGCCCTCGCCCGGTATGTCAGACAACGTCTGAAGGCAATCCAGAATTGCTACGAAAAGGAGCTGAAGCGAAACCCGAGCCTGAAGGGCAAGGTGGTGGTGCGTTTTTCGATCACCCCCTCGGGACGCTCGGGAGACATCGACGTGGAGGAGAACACGCTGGGAAGCGATGCCGTCTCCTCGTGCATCCGAACGGTCATTCGGGGCTGGGTGTTTCCATTTCATCCGCCGGACAACGTCGCAGTGGCTTACCCATTCCTCTTCTCTCCTGCTTCCTGATCCCGAGGATGAAGACGAAGCGACTGAACGAAGTGGTGTCGCTGATCGCCCAGCTGGAGTTCCAGAGCTGGTGGGCGGAATTCCAGAAGAGGCGAGCCGAGCTGCAAGAGGCGCAGAAGCGCTACGAGGATTCGCTCGCCGAAGCCTCGCTGGCCGAGTTCAAAGCGGAGCTTCTGCAAAAAAACGCCATCGATACGCTGTATCGAGCCGGCGAATGCGAGGACACCGCCGCAACTTTGCTCTTTGAAGGTACCGAGCTGGAGAATCGTTCCTATCGAGCGGTCTCCGATTTCGAGGAGCAGCGATTCTATGTCTCCGAGCTTTGGTATCGGCTCGGTGCGTGCGAGAAGGCTTTCGAGGAGCACCGGGAAGCAAAACCCCAATTCAACGGCAAGAAAGCCGAATCGGAGCTGAAGGCGGCGGAGCGCGCCCATCGCGCGGCTCGCGAAGACTACGATCGCGAGACTGAACGAAGAAACCAGCTCTGGGACGAGGTTGAGCGCATCTGGGCGAAGAGCGCCGAAGTGAATCTGCTCGTCGCCGAACACCGAGTCCGTGCAAAGTCGATCCGAAAAGAGGCCGAAGCGCTCTTTTCCCTCGCCGAGGAGCAGAAGCGTCGAAGCGTGGATTTGCGAGCCGCAGCGGAGGCGGCATCTGCCCGCTGCGAAGGCGCCCGGTCCGCTCTTCGCGCGGCTTTGAACCGAGCGCACGACGAGTTTGCGTGTGCCACCGGCGCCGACTTCCTCTATTTCCGGCAGAAGGGCAGCTCAAAGAGGATCTTTTGCGTGTCGCTGATCGAGGATCACGACAAGTACAATGTCGAGCTGACTCCGCTCGCCGTCTACGTGGTGGACCGACAACGCGGGGTCGCTTTCCTGGAACCGTCGGTGGTGGGGGAGCCGCCGTCGGTTCAAGAAGGAGACAGGCGGTTCGAAGATTATTTTCTTCGCGGTCGCAAAGGATCGGTCATCTCTATCCGCCCCGCGGTCTAGACCCGAGGCGCGGCGCAGTCCTTGGAGGTTGGCAGCGAATGGAGAAGCTGGCAGTTCTTTCGGAGTCGCCGCTCTTCGAGATGCTTTCGAATCAAGAGCTGGAGTACGTTTCTGAGCTGTGTCGGCCGCGGAGATTTACCGCCGGCCAGATTGTTTTCGAAGAAGGCGAGCTGGGTGACAGCCTTTACGTGATCGTCTCCGGGGAGGTGGAAGTGCTTCGGCGCGACGCGTCGGCCGAGCAGCGAAGGATTGCCCTGCTGGGGCCGCCGATGTTCTTTGGCGAGATGAGCTTGATCGACAAAGAGTACCGGTCAGCCACGGTGCGTGCCCGGACCGACACCGAGTTGCTTCATCTCACCGCTGAGAACCTCGCCGCCTTCCGAAAGCAACACCGGGATGGCTTTACATTCGTTGTCATCAATATTGCGCGAGTTCTCTCCTCTCGTTTGCGTGAATCCAACTCCAAACTGGTTGAAATACGCTGAATGTGCCGCCTGCACCTTCATTGACACCCAGCGTCACCACCCCCTAAAATTTTCGCGACGATGTTTTTTTCCCGTCGACGAAAGACACTGATCACGCTCGCCCGAAGCGGCGGGCTGGCAATGGCTCTCTTTGCCGGGATTTGCTTTGCGCAAAGCACGCTGCCGCGCGGCATCGCGCAGGAGCGGTCAGCAGAGGTCTCCGACGCTGACAAAATCAAACACAGCTCGCAGGCGCTGAAGCGGATGCGAGAAGTAATGACCGATGTGTTTACCAAGCTCAAGGAAGCGCGCGATTCAAACGACGTGGTGAAAGCCGCGTGCGTGAATGAAAGCTTGACTCAAATCAAAGCGCTGGTCCGAATTTCAGAGCAGGCTGACCTGGCGCTCCAGGAGGCGATTTCCACTCGGAACACCGCTCGCGCAGAGGACGAAAACACGAAACTGACGATTGCTCCACGCAAGGTGGAGGAGCTGCGGGCCAAGGCGGAGGAATGCATGGGGCAGCTCGCATTTCAAACGGTCGGTCTGACCGTCGAGGTAGAGGAGCCGAAGGGTCTTCCGCAGAATGACCTCACTCATCCTCCTTCACCCTCACCGGTGCTCACTCGCCCACCCCCGGCGAGTCCCACGTTGTAGTCACCGGTTTTTTCGCAACTCGGGAATACAAGCGAGCGCGGAACTTCGGTAAGATTCGCGCTGGCGCTCTGCCGCAGTGATACCAGCGGTGTCGGCTGGAAGAGGGAAGCGCCGCAATATCTCAGTGAACAACGGGTTGGCGATCTCCACGTTGATCAGATCCAAAAATCGCGGCGCCCTCGCCTGGCCTGCGCTCTGGGTTACTGTTCTCGTCTCGGCGAGCGCAAGTGCGCAAGTGCAGCGTGTGATCGGACCCTACGAAACCGAAAACGGAATCAAGGTCGGAGAAGGACGACTGCATCCGTACTTCGACTACGAGATGCATTACGACAGCGCGGCCGGCTACTTTGACTACGGCGGGGTACCGGGTGTCCTCAGACCGGAGGCAGTCGCGCACTTCCGTCCTGGAGTTCGCCTCGACGTACCGATGAATTCATCCACGATCAGCCTCGACGGCAACGTGGATTACGTGTGGTACACCGGACTGATCACTCAAGGCTCTACCAACGCCTCGCGATTGCAAGCCGCCGCGGACGCGTCGGCCAACATCAACCAGGGCGGCTCGGTCGAGCTCGACTTCGGCGATCATTTCGCCCGATCGGATCGAACTGCCAATGCGGCGATCGGGGTGGGCATCATCTCGCTGTTCAATGACGCTCACCTCCAGCTGCCGATCCGTCCCGGCGGCGGTGCGCTGGAGATCGTTCCGAGTGGAGGCTTTTCCTTCGAGTCATTCAAATCGATCTCCGGCGTCCTGCCGGCGAATTGCAATCCCGGCGACACCTGCGATCCGGCCTCAGTTCCTGGAATGAATTATCAGAACTTCCGGTTCGGGCTTGACGCTCGCTGGAGATTTCTGCCCAAGACGGCGCTCACTCTCGAGAACCGCATCGACACTCGCAGCTACACCGTCGGGCTACCCACCAATCCATCCGCGCTGGTGTTGAAATCGACGGTCGGTCTGGCCGGGCTCGTCTCGCCCAAAATCGCCACCGTGCTCAAGCTCGGTTGGGGCCAAGATTTCCAGAACACCGGTCTGCACACCATCGTCGCGCTCGCCGAGCTCAGCTATCTGATGAGCGAAACGAGCAACGTGAAGCTCGGATACTTGCGCACCGCCGAACCTGTCCCCAGGTACGGTACCTACTTAGACGATCGCGGCTATCTGGAAGCGCGCTTCTTTCTCGACGGAAGGCTGACCCTCCATGGCTTGGCCGCGTTCGACTACCTTTCTTTCTATTCCGGCTCCGGCCGAAGCGACACCGCGGTGACGGTCGACCTGGGTCCCGAATATCAGTTCACCAAATGGCTGATTGGAGCGGCCGGTTACGTCCTCGGCACCCGGCACTCGAACAACCCGGCGGCCACCTTCAACTTCACGCGCAACGAAGCCTACATTCGGGCTACGTTTCTCTATTGATGTCCCTCACCGGCAGAGCTCGCGCCGCGTTCGGACTCCTCCTGCTTCCCTGCGCGCTGCTCAGCGCCTGCCGAGCGCCGCGGCCGCTTCGCGGCGAATCGACGGATTCAGCGACCGAATCGCGAAACGCTGCCGAAGGATCGGTCTCCCGCGGCAGCACCCTTGGTCCTGGCGATCTCGTCGAAGTTCGCGTTTTTCAGGAGGCCGACCTCTCCGGAGCGTACCGGCTCTCCCCCGAAGGGACGGTGGACTATCCGCTCTGCGGCAAGGTCGCGCTGGGGGGAATGACTTCCAGCCAGGCGGCTGATGCGTTGACCACCTGCCTCGCCAACGGATATCTGCGCAAGCCGCAAGTCTCGGTGCTGATCCGCGAATACAACTCGAAGAAGATCTTCGTCTTCGGCGAAGTGCAGAAGCCCGGGACGTTCCCCTACGAGGAGAACATGTCGATCGTCCAGGCGGTGACGCTGGCCGGAGGGTTCACCAAGGTTGCCTCGAAGAACAGCACGCAGGTGACGCGCGCGGTCGACGGTTTGGAAAAGAAGATCCGCGTTCCGGTGGAGGACATCGGCAACGGCCGCGAGCGAAACTTCTCGCTCAAACCGGGCGACATCGTCTTCGTACCGGAGAGCTTCTTCTGATCGTCCGGCCCCTCGACTTCGCTTCGCTGCGCTGAGGCTTTTACAGTTTTTCTCCTCCGAAGTAGCTCTTTGGCCTCGGCGTCCAGCCGATCTCCGCGAGGAAGCGCGAGGTCTCCGCCTTCAGGCGCGACTCGATTCCGGGGCACGACGCCAGCACGTCTCCGATCGACAGATCGAGCGGCTCGCCGTCTACGCGGGTCATCGTCCCGCCCGATTCCTTCACCAGGAGGGCGCCAGCGGCGATGTCCCAGGGTTTGAGCCCAAACTCGAAAAAGCCGTCGAAGCGCCCGGCGGCGACGTAGGCGAGATCCAGCGCTGCGCTGCCAAGGCGGCGAACTCCCTGCGCGTAGCGAATCAAGCGATTGAACAACCCGAGCGGAACCTCGGGGCGCTCCCGAACGTCGTAGGGGAAGCCAGTGCACAAGAGCGACCGCTCGAGCGAGTCAACAGAGCTTACGCGAAGCGGGCTGCCGTTGAGCGTTGCGCCTCGGCCGCGAGCGGCGGAGAAGAGCTCATCGCGAAGTGGGTCGTAGATTGCTGCGGCTTGCAACTCGCCTGCCGCTTGCACTCCCACCGAGACGCAGAAGTGAGGCACGCGGTGCGAATAGTTGGTCGTGCCGTCCAGTGGATCGATGAACCAGCGGACCTCGCCTCGGCTCTGCAGACCGGCTTCCTCCGCAAGAATGGTGTGATCCGGAAAGCGGCCGTGGACGAATTGGATCAGCTCCGTCTCACTGGCTTTGTCCGCATCGGTGACCAGGTCGATCCGCCCCTTGTACTCGATGGTGCGTTCGCTCAGGTATCGCTCTGCGAGGAGCTGGCCCGCCCGGCGGGCGCCCTCCTGCGCCGTCGCCAAAAGCTCTGAGAGCTCGGGGATCGACATCGCCTTAAATCACTGCCCCTTCTCATCAAGCAGGGCCTCGATTTCTGCTTGCAGCTTCGGAAGAAACTCCGCCGCGAATCCCTCGTGGACGTGGCGCACCCGGCCTTGCTTGTCGAGCACGAAGCTGGTGGGCATGACGCGGATCCCCAGCTTGGTCTCCACCACTTCGGCATCGCGGTCGAGCAGCACGGGCAGGGAGAGCCTCGTCTCCTTGATGAAGGGCGGAACCTCGTCCGGGTCCTCATCGACGTTGATGGCGTAGACCTTGAACTTCCGCGGTCCGTATTGCTTCACCAGCCGCTCGTAGAGAGGCAGCGCCCGCCGGCAGGGCTCGCACCAGGTAGCCCAGATGTCGAGGAGCACTACGTTCCCGCGATCCTTCGCCAAGCTGTGCATCTTGCCGCCCGGATAGAGAGGCAAGCTCAGCTCCAGCGGGGCGCGTCCGCCAGGAGCCGCGTCCTTCGACCCCCAGGAGTCTGCTCCCCAGAGCGCGGCGAGAACAAAAAGGACCGGGAGGGCCGTCATTTTCACATTCATTCTCTCGTCCCTTTTCGAAGCTCGCCGATGACCTTGTCGATCAGTCCGCCGAAAGATCCATTGCTCATCACCAGGACCAAATCTCCGGCTCGCGATTCTTGCGCAACGCGGTTTACCAGGCCATCGATGCTGTCTGCGCTGTCCGCTGCGATTCCTTGCGCTTTGAGCGACTCGATCAGCGAAGGAACGTCGAGCTGCTCGTCGATCGGCACCTTGTCGTGCGGCTCGGGAATCTTGATCGAAGCGCGGGCCGCCCCGGCGAAGGATTGCGCGTACTCTCGCTGGTGAATGTTTCGCCGGCTGGTGTTCGAACGCGGCTCGAAGACCGCCCACAGCCTGCGCTCCGGGTAGCGCCGGTGCACCGCGGCGATGGTTTCACGCACTGCGGTCGGGTGGTGGGCGAAGTCGTCGATCACCATCACGCCGCCGACTTCCGCACGAACCTCTTGACGCCGTTTCACGCCGCCGAAGCTGGAGAGTCCCTCGGCAACTTCCTCGAAGGAAAGTCCAAGCGCTCTGCTCGCGGCGAGCACTCCCATTGCGTTCTCCACGTTGTGCACTCCGCCCATCGGGAGGAAGACTTCGCCCATCTTCCGGCCGCGGTCCAGCGCGGTGAAACGCGCGCCTTCCGTGGAAAGCGCGATGCTGGCGGCGGCGAAGTCCACCTCATCACCCGGGTGCGCAGCGTAGGTGAGCACCTGAGCGCGGCAAGCTCGCGCCATTCGCACTGCATTTGGATAGAGCGCGCACACCGCCAGCGTTCCGTCGGGAGGAATGAGTCGGATCAACGACTCAAACGACGATTCGTAGTGTTGCAGGTCGCGGTAAATGTCGGCGTGATCCAGCTCCACGCTGGTCAAAATCACTGTCCGCGGTCGGTAGTGGAGAAACTTGGGACCTTTGTCGAAGTAGGCCGTATCGTATTCGTCTCCCTCGACGACGAAATGCTCGCCGGAGCCGATCCGGTAATTGCAGAGATAATTTTGCGTCACACCGCCGACGAGAAACGAAGGATCTCTGTCGGCAGACACCAGCACGTGGCCCATCATCGCCGCGGTGGTCGTCTTGCCGTGCGTTCCAGCGATGACGATCGAATGTCGCGATTCCAAAAAGAGCGAGCCGAGCGCGGCGGGAAAGCTCATCTGTGGGATCCGCCGGGCGCGCACCTCGGCGGCCTCGGGATTCACCCGGCGAATGACGTTGCCGATGATCGCCAGATCCGGCTTCGTCTGGTCCAGGTTCTGGGCGCTGTACGGGGTCATCACCGGGATCTCCCAGCCGCGGAGCATGTCGCTCATCGGCGGATAGACCTTCTCGTCGCTTCCCGTCACCACGTAGCCGGCGGCTTTCAGCATCCCCGCGAACGAGCCCATGCCGGTGCCGCCCACGCCGACCAGGTGGATTCGACGAATATTCCCCGCATCGACCTCGTCGAGCACGTTTCCGTTTTCCTCGCTCATCTCAGCTCACCAGGCCCAGGCTTTCCACCACCGCGTCGTGGAACTGAGGTCGAAACTGCCGAATGCCGAGCTCCTTGCGGCCGCGAAGCGTTCGATTGGTGCAAAGTGCAATCACCAGTTGGTGCGCGAGATCGATCCATACACTCGTTCCGGTAAAGCCCGTGTGGCCGACCGCTCCCGGCGGAAGGCGGCCGATGTACGTCCCCGCGGACGACGGCTGCGGAGAATCCGGCGGCGCAGGAGTGTCGAACCCGAGAGCGCGCGTGCTTGCCGGCGTACTCGAATCCGGTGCGAGCGCCACCTGCCACGATGTTGGTGGAGCCAGCTTACTCGCGCCCGCGAGCTCTTCGATGATCGCCTGACCGAACTTCGCCACGTCCGTTGCAGTTCCGAACAACCCGGCGTGACCCGCCACTCCGTCCATCGCCCAGGCATTGTCGTCGTCGACCTCGCCTTCGATGCTCGGGTGCGACTCGATGGACCAGAGATTTTCCTGTCCTGGAGCAGGCTCGCGCGGCCGGGTCGCCCCGGTTGACGCGATGGGATCGACGATCGGCTTTCTCTCCGAAAGCCGCCGAAAATGCGACGACAGCTCGAGCTTGGCGGCCACCCGCTCCTGGTACAGAGCGTCCAGCGCCAATCCAGATGCTTTCGACAGCGCTTCGCCGAGGAGAATGAAGCCGACGTCGCTGTAGGTGGCGATTCGCGCGGACGAGGGATGCGTGCTCTTTGCCGCTTCGACGACTTCATTGCGCGCGTGCGCCCGGATCACTGCGGGACAGCTCGGAGAAAACAGAGCCGGGAACGCGCCCATCACCGGCGCGAAGAAGGGAACGAACGCGGGCAATCCAGACCGATGGTACAGCAAGTCCGCCAAGCTGATTTGCGCGCGCCCCACCGGCGTCTTGGGAAAGAAGGCGGACAAGTCGCGCTCCAGGCTCACCTTCTGCTCGTTCCACAGGCTCATGAACGCGCAGGTCGTGCACATCACCTTCGTCAGCGATGCCAGGTCGAAAAGCGTTGCCGGCTGGGCGTCGCCGGCCACGCCCTCGAACACGCGAGCCCCCCGATGCAAGACCACCGCTTGCGCGCTGGGGAAGAGGTTTCGCTGGACGCCCGCGTCGAGCATCGACTGAAGCTGTGAGGTGAGTGTCATTCTGTCGTCGGCCGTCCTATCGTAACCCACTCCCAGACGCGATCGAGCACTCCTCCATCGGAGGGGCGTCATCCAGCGTTCGACGTCAAGAGTCACGTCGAGTATTGACATATTTAACTATTTTGTTAAATAGCTTCTCGATGAAAGAAGTAGCCCGAATCTTCCGAGCGCTCACCGACCCCACGCGCCGAGAAATCCTGCAGTCGCTGCGAGACAAGGAGCTTCCCGCGGGGGAAATCGCTTCCAGGTTTTCGATTTCCGCTCCCGCGGTATCGCGCCACTTGAGCATCCTCAAGGCGGCGGAGCTGGTGACCGAGCGCCGCGAGGGCAATCGGATCATCTATCGCCTCGAGTCCGAGCGGCTCTCGCTTTGCCTGAACAACTTTCTGAGCAGCGTCTGCCCGGAGCAGATCCTCCGGCGCAGGAAGAGGGAGCGAGTGCCATGAGCAGTGGAAAATTGGGCATTAGGTTGCCCGAAATGCAGGGCCTGATTCGAAGGCGCATCCTGATCAACTTTCGCGTGGATGCCGAGGTGATGAAGCGTCAGCTCCCGGAACCATTCCGTCCGAAGCTGCTCGACGGCGCCGCGGTTGCCGGCATCTGCCTCATCCGGCTCGAGCACATCCGGCCGGTTCATTGGCCGGCGATGATCGGCCTGGCCAGCGAGAACGCAGCCCATCGAGTGGCGGTTTGGTGGACCACGCCCGACGGTGAATACCACGAGGGTGTGTACATCCCGCGCCGAGACAGCAGCTCGCTCATCAATCACCTTGCGGGCGGTCGGCTGTTTCCGGGCGAGCACCACCGCGCCTCCTTCGATGTTCATGACGACGGGGAACAGATCGCGCTTTCGCTGCGGTCGATGGACGGACG
>Ga0126384_10000356_pt1 | contig 24707 bp, 17 predicted proteins | sample PanSoiMetPlot_36_FD_92543 | JGI IMG/M metagenome (GOLD analysis project Ga0126384, IMG submission 92543) | Tropical forest soil microbial communities from Panama - MetaG Plot_36 | ecosystem: Environmental > Terrestrial > Soil > Tropical forest > Bulk soil | place: Panama | collected 2016-02-17 | reverse complement strand
TCAGCGATCTCCTTCGTATGCCGTGACGCCCAGACGCCGGAGCAATTAATGCAACCGCGACCGCTGTTCAGAAACACACTGTCTACCATTACATCGAGATACTTCTCCCATTCGTCGACAACGTCATCGCCCAACAGAATCTTCGTGAAGCCGGGTCCGTGTACCTGGACTCGAGTATCACCGCGATAGCGTTCGACGGTAGGCGTTCCACCGAAGATCATCGTGCGATTCGATCGACGAACGACCTCCGCGCCCATTTCGCCGGCTCCGAAATAAATGGCAATCGCTTCTTTGGGGACTCCGGCTTCGGTGAACGCCGCCGCCATGCGACAGGGCGTCCAGGGTTCCTGCGGGCCAGGCTTCAGCAACAATCCGATCTGCATCGGGATGACCGGTAGCCACAACGTATGCACGCCCGGCGAATTCGATGGCAACACCAACCCAAGCACCGGCGCCTGTGCCTGATAACTCACCATCACGCCACGCGATTCAATTCCATACCCGCGCGTCAAAATGTTCAGATCGAGGCCGCGAGTGAGCGCATCAAGAATCTTGTCCATATTTGAAAGGACGAAGTGGTTCTTGCTCATGTTGGCCTTGCACATGTGCTCTGGCAGGCCGGTGCTCGCCAACTGCTGGCGGGCGAAGTCATCTGGCGTTTGCGCTCCGTCACCCATCGGCAGAGTAGCGTTAAGATATAAATCACCTGCTTTTTTCATCATCGCGATGAGATCGGAGACCGGGATCTCTGTGAGGACACGTCGAGCTCTTTCGGCAAATCGCATATCTCGTGCGAGCAAACCGGTATTAGCCTGACTCACTCGTGCGAGCGTTTCGCCGGTTATGAAATGGACGACATCTTCGGTGTCGAGGCTCGTATAGGGCTGACCCCAGCGGGAAATTGGAATATTTAGAATGGACATTTAATCCTCAAAAAGACTTATAGGACATATTGGTCGTATAGGTCGCATTTGGTTTCTGTTAATAGACCCCCACCGTCGTTGTCGCCGCGAGCTTTCGAAATGGTCGCACGCCGCTGACGCCGTCCCACGGATACTTGTCACAGGGCTTCTCGCGCTCTCCTTCGTCTCTTTCCAGAAAACCAGGAATAAAAGTCTCGCGAGTCAATGTAGTCAATTTCACACGACCGGTATCGCCATAATCTACAACCAGGTCACTGTCGTTGAATTCAACTACTTCGATGACTGCGCGGGGTTGTGGCGCATAATAGGCGATCTTATAGCCATCTTCGGGTGTCACAGGTTTCGAGCACGCTAGCCCCATCAATGTGTTTCCATATGTCGGAGTCAGATAAACTTTCGGCCCCAACAACTCTTCCATTGCAAAGCGAGTGTACTGCGGTGTGAATTCCGTTCCTCCTGCGAAGATTCCGGTAATGCCGCTCTCAGCAACGCTGGTCCCGCGGTTCTCGAGTTCCTCCGCCAGCGCCTCGAGCAGCTTCGGCGTTGTGAACATGCATTTAATATCGTGACCGGCACTCAGAACCGTAATCGCCTGATCGATCACGTGAGCTTTATACCCGTCGAGCGCTTCGGTTTCGCCCCATTTGATGAGCTTGATTACCCACCGCGGATCGAGATCAACACAGAAACAGATTCCTCCACGGTACTGGCACAAATGTTCAACCGCGAGCCGCAACCGTCGCGGACCAGAAGGCCCAAGCATCAGCCAGTTGGCACCCTTCGGGAAAAACTCTTCCGGAAGCGTCTCGCTGAACATTTCATAGTCGATCCTGAAGTCCTCGATCTGCAGCCGGCTTTTCGGCACTCCGGTGGTTCCGCCGGTTTCAAAGGTAAAGATCGGCTTACCCTGGAGGCCCTTGGGGAGCCAGCGGCGAACTGGCCCGCCGCGCAGCCATTCATCCTCGAAGGGCGGAAACTTACGCAGATCTTCGAATGCGTTGATCTCACGCCGTGGATCCCAGCTGAGCTTCGTTGCGAAATCCAGCCAGAAAGGACAACCGGTTTCCGGGTTGAAATGCCAATTAACTATCTCGCGCACTTGGGCATCGAGTTGTGCCTTTGCTTGCTGCGCTCTGATTGATAGATCTGTCGCTGCAATACTCATCCGTTAAGTGCCTCTTCGACCAGTTCTTCAAATCTGGGAACAAGATCATCGGCGTGTTTATGAAGATAGTCCCGGACTGACTTCACATCCACGCCGATTTTGATAAGCTCCACGACATCCGATAGATCTCTTCGTCGTCCGGCTGTCAGCTTCATAAAGACAAGAACCTCGATCGGAACGACACCCAGCCCCTCATCCATTGGTGGAGTATCGAGAACCTCTTCTAGTTGCGATCCTAACGATGCGGGCGACAAGTAGTCTATTCGGATGCCGTCCACTTCAATAGGAACACCCGGCTTGAAAGTAACCAACGTACCGTGATGTTCAAAGGCTTCGTCACCTACCAGGAAATCTACATCGGTCGTTGCACGAAGGTATCCGTGCGCACCGACGGCTAATCCCCCCGCGAGAGCATGACGGATCCCTAGAGCTGTTAGCTGCTGAGCAGATTTTATCGCCGCATCTCGCAACGCAGGAGGAACAAAACTGAAAACTTCTTTGAGATTCATCTGGTTCACTCGCCGACGAGGTATCTGAGCGTACGAGAACTGCATAGAATCGTCCTTCACCGTCGCGCGACTTCGACTGCCGGGCTTTGAATCTTTTCTAAGTTGACCTGTGCCGAACCAAAGACCTCAACCACTCGCCGCGCCATCACCGAAACCGAGTAGTGCTCTCGAACTCCGACAAATCCTCTTTCCACAAGCTCTGCCGCAAGAGAGGGGCTCTCGATCAATGACAACAAGCCCCGTGCAAGGCTTTCCGCGTCGAAGTCCTCAATCAGAAGCCCGCCTCCGGTTCGCTCTACTATCTCCGGAAAGGAACCTCTGCGCGGTTGTACCACTGGAACGCCCGACGCCATTGCCTCGAGCAGCGACATTCCCTTTGGCTCATCATAAGTCGCCGGCACCGAGAGAACATCCAGTCCTCTCAGGAACGCCAGCTTCGAGGCACGATCCAATACACCTCGATAATGAACTTCGTCCGCGTAACCCAAATCACTCAGCTTGCGTTCGATTTGCGCCAGATAATCCCGGTGTTCCGGTGCGAGATAGCCGGCAATCTCGAATCTTACGCGTCTATCAGGCGTTCGCTGCCGCAAAAGGTGATAAGCGTCAGCCAAAACGTGGAGTCCCTTTTCAGGGGCAACCCTTGCGAAATATCCAACTACAAACTCGCTCGACTCGTTGCGAGTTCTTTTTTCAAATCCCTCCAGGTTTATGCCGAGAGGAGCGACGTGCATTCTGCTTTGCGGTATACCGAGATCGTTGCACATCCGCTTAGCATAAAAATCGCTCACCGCAAGAAAACCATCGACAGACTCCACGTTTGAACGAATCAATTCACGGGCCTGTGTTCGATACGGCTCGCCTAATCCATCAATAAACAGATCCTCTCCCTGGAGCGTGCAATAGATTGGCAAATTCAACTCTCGCTTTATCGGACCGGCAAGCGCAATCAAAAGACAATTGGGAAGGTTTATTACGTCTGGGCGCGTTTCCGTCCTTAGCCACTCAACCAGGTTATCGAGCTCTTTTCGTTGGTAGCCATCCTCACCCCTCAGCATTGAGAGCGTCAGTTCTGCCAGGGACTGAGGATCTACTGCGATTGAACGTTTGGCTATGAAGCCTAATGCCGCCTCGGAATCCCAAAGACGGTCAAACAGCTTCGGGGTGTGTCGAAAAAGCGGAACGTGTTGTTCGAGATAAACGCTTATACCGCCAAAAAAGACTTTATGCTGGCTGACATTTTCTTCGTCCGTGAGAGTCGGAGTGTAGATCGGAACTAGCGTAACATCATGTCCCTGTTTCAACAGCTCGGCGGCGAGCGCGTTGTCCCTGAGACAACTGCCGCAATACATGCCCGCCGCACCTGCTGTGATTGAGAGGATCTTCATGATTACCGACTGGCGATTTTTAATTTGCGATTTGCGATTTCCGATTGCCGATTTGAGATTCCCGATTTGTGACTGCCGGCTTTGCACGCTCCCAACCAAGCTAGATCATCGACACTCCGCAATCGGAGATCGACAATCGGCAATTCCAAATTTCATTGCAAATCTCAAATTCAATACACTCCTTCAACGACACTCGATTGAAAGCCGGAGAACGGCCTGACGTTTCTTACTCCATCCCATGGATACGACTCACAAGGCGGTTCCCGTTCCGCTTCATCCCGTTCCAGAAATCGCGGCATAAAGAACTCCCGGGTCAACGTCGTGAGGCGCACTCGTCCGGTCTTTCCGTATTCAACAACCTGGTCCGGATTATCCGGTTCAACAATTTCAATCATTGCGCGGGGCGCCGGCGGATAGTAAATCACCGCGTAGTTGTCTTCCTTCACGCGCGGTTTGTGAACCGCAAGCCCCATCAGAGTGTTTCCATAAGTCGGCGCGAAATACACACCATCAAGTAGCTCCTCCACCGCCAACCGATGAAACTGCGGAGTCATCTCTGTCCCGCCGCAAAACACCCCCTTGATCCCTACTCGTTTGAGCGAGACCTTATCGCATAAAGCTTCAAGAAGCTTCGGAGTGGTAAACAAACAGCGTATGTTGTCGTGCGCCTTCAACAATGTGAGACCCTGATCGATAACATGCTGCTTATACTTTTCGGCCAGGTCGCTCTTATTCCCCTTTATGAGTTTAATGACCCAGCGTGGATCGAGATCCACCATGAAGCAAATGCCACCACGGTGTTGAGCAAGGTGCTCGACTGCGAGCCGCAGCCGCCGCGGTCCCGTCGGCCCCAGCATCAGCCAGTCAGAACCTTTAGGAAAGCCCTCGTCCGGAAGCGTATCGCTGAATGCCTCATAGTCTATTCGGAAGTCTTCGATGTTGATTCTCGATTTTGGAATGCCGGTGCTTCCGCCAGTCTCGAAGTTATAGATCGGTCGATCTGCATACGCTTTTGGAACCCAACGGCGAACCGGACCTCCTCGCAGCCATTCATCCTGAAATCCGCCAAATCTTTCCAGGTCGTCATATCCGCGAATCTCCCGGCGAGGGTCCCAATCGAGGTTCTTAGCGTAATCGAGCCAGAATGGGCATCCAGTCTCGGGATTGAAGTGCCATTCAACGATCTCGCGCACCCAGGAATCGAGCGCTTCGCGAGAGGTTTTGATTCGTGATTTGAGGCCAATATCGTCCGTTCTTTTCATTTCGACTCACTTTAAGATAGAGAATCGATTCTTGTCGAGGGTAGGGATTGGGGACTGGGGGTGGGGGATTGGGGGTTGGGAGTTGGGGGTTGGGGGATTGGGGATTGGGGGTTGGGGATTTGCGATTGCTAATGCCGATTGCCGGATTCAGATGTGCCCTTGTGATTGACATTGGTTTCCAGAATTCGCGCGATAACCTCATTCGGCAATCGACAATCACAAATCCCCGACCCCAATCCCCCAACCCCCAGTCCCCAATCCCTACTTCACAACACTGGCTCGAACTAACTTATCCAGCTTCGGAAACTCTCGATCGAGATGTGCGTTGCCGCCTTCGAAGATCTTTCCTTGTTTTCCGCCGCGCATACCGCCGCCAGCATCCTCGCCATACCCGGAGTACAGTTGATCCACAATCTCCATCCCTTCAACAACTCGACCTATCGGAGAAAAACCGTCGGCGTCCAATCGAGAGTTCTCACTAATGTTGATGTACAGCTGAGTAGTTCGAGTGTTGGGCCCTGTCATCGCGTAGGCTATCGTCCCGCGAATATTACTTTGTCGTACGGGGTCATCGGGAAGAGTCTGTTCTTTCCATACAGCGGCGATTTTCGGATCACCGGGGATTCCGAACTGAGCAATAAATCCAGGACGAACCCGAAAAAAGCGAGAGTTATCGAAGAACCCTGTCCTAACGAGATTGTAGAAACGGTCGACGCCGCGCGGTGCCCAATCTCGATGAACCTGAATTAGGAAGAGGCCCTCGGTTGTTTCAAATCTGACTTTGAAAACATCAGGCGCGCGTTCAGTCCAAGCCTTATGCTTTGGATTGAGTAGTACATTCTTATTCTCGATTGTCTGGCAGGAACCGGTTACCCGGAGACCAACCTCAGCGAAAACCAGAGAAAACAAAATCAGCGAAATTACAAATCGACTTGAACGCTCCAAAACAATCTCCGTTTATCAATCGAACTGATCCTATCATCTGTAATCTGCGTAATCTGCGGATGAGGCAGTCGTTCTTGAGACCGAAGAGTCTCACCCGCAGATTTCGCAGATGACGCAGATTAAGCAAATTACGTCGAATCAGATACTAAGAATGAAAATATTAGACCATCCTTTACTATTCCTCACACGAATTCGATTAACGCCACTGCGCAATCCCAATTGAACCGAATCGCCTTTCACGATGAGCTTTCCTGCTCCTTTAATTTTGATTGCTCGAGGCGGCGCAACAACCGCGCCGTTTATTTCAACCTGGAGGTTTTCCTCTACACCTCCGGTTCGAATTGTGAGTCTTCCGTCGCCATAGCTGGCGCCGATCAATGTTAAGCCTCCGGTTTCGGCCGCGCCAAAATTCACCAATACTTCAGGGCTTCGATTTCCGTCCTGGTCTATTACGATGAATTTGATGTTCGTTGCTGCCGGCAACCCGCCGAGACCTCCGATCGACACGCGCGACACAAACCTAACGGTGTCAAACGCAACCGCGGAGCTCGATGGCGGCGCAAGGGGACGACCAGTTTCGTCAGCAATAGTTAACTCTACTCTTCCCGCATCTTTGTCCATATCCACGGCGGCGTAGTCAACGGACAATACATCACCATCAAGATGCGGTTTGGCATCGAAGACGACCGGCGGTCGACCGTTCGTTCCACCGCTTACAGTAGCCTTCACACTGAAGTCTGCGTCACCCGGTCCAAAATTCGCGACGGCTATGAAGTAGGTACCCGCACGCAACGGTGGCGAGCTATTAGAAGTGATCGTAACAGATTCGACTCCCGAGTCACCCGCCGAAACGTAATCCGTTTCCGGATGAAAGCCATCGATAAATACTCTCTGACCAAAGCGCACAAAAAGATCGACGTCCTGGTTGCCGTTAAGATCGATCTTCAATTGTTCCGCTCCAGACGGAACTCTTATCGAATACTGCAGGTGACTGAGAACGCCGGCGTTTGGCGGCGGGCCAATCATCCCTCCGTTCTGAGACCGGCCCGAAATCAGCGGTATCAAAGTCGGCGGCTCACTGACGCTCTTTGCCTGATAGCCGATTGTGTTGAGGACAGCCGTATCATTGTCAGTAATGGAATAATGATCACCGAATCCGATCGTAGGGTCCATAATGCCGATGTACTTGCCGGATAGACTATCGTCCTTCCAATGTGCCGGCTGACGGCCATCTCCTCCGGATCCGTCGGGACGGCCGGACGACAACGACAGCGCAGAATCACCGCCAAAAAAGCTTTGCTCGCCACCGGCAGTGAGTATTCGTTGCGCTGTACTGAAACTGCTTCTTACTGCGTCAGGGCGAATCCTAAACAGATCCCAGATCGAAGGCTGGGGATCGGCGGAGGAGTCGATCTCACCCTGACCAACACACGAAATAAACCCCAGAACATGCCCGATCTCATGCGAGACGATTGCCTCGAAATCCAGCTGGTCAGGCGCGATTCCGTCGGTGGCGTCGAAATCGAACTTGAACTTTGAGTTCAGGGCGATCGCAGGTGGGAGACCGAAGCAGCTCAACTCACTGGCTGGATCGGCGTTCTGCTCGATCAATTCCAAAGCTCGCAGGGTGGCAGTAGGCGCGGCTATGCCTGTTGACATACCCGCGGTTGTCGGCACGGCTTTGGAGGGGAGCGCGTTGTACAGCGCTGCGCTTTCCGGCTCGAACGCTCGTGAGATCAAATCGGCTTGAACTGCCGCGTAAAGGGCGTTGCCTTCAAGGACCTGAGCTTCGGTGCTGCTGACCACATCGTCCCCGAACGAACTTCCAAAGATAGTAGGACCAAAATCTACATCAATGACGACGGTCAAATGACTTTGAATGAGAGTCTCCCATTGTGCTGCTGCGCGCTTGAAGGCTTCAGTTGCGGCTGGAACGCTCTTTAGCTGTGATGTTCCCCTCAAAATTATCTTCAAACCTGTCCGGTCGGGACCCGATTCAGCGTTGAGGTTGGTCAGAGGCAGGCTGGGATCGCGATGCTTGATCTTAAGGGCTTGTTCGCCAGTGGCCTCCAAACAGACTGCGCGATCACCGATCAACTTTCGTACGAAGGTGCCGAGGTTATTTGGAGCGATCCATGCGGGTTCATTGCTGAGGCTGTCCAAAGCTCTGAGGGGTTTTGCAGCGATGATTTGATGTTGCGCGGAAACAAATATCAAGTTCAATACAAGAAGGGACACCGCAGCCGCGCGAGTGGGGACACTACACATGGGACTACCTCGCCTTTTATATGTGGCTTCTTTTGAGAAGCCCTAAGCGAAATCGAAGGGGAATGATAAAACACCGGAAGCGAGGGATAAATAACCTGTTTGGGGGTTTATTCTTTGCGCGCTTGCGTACATTGCTTCTTTGCGCGAACCGACCTGTCTGTTCTTAGAGTTTCAAAGTACGCTTTCGCGCAGACGCAAAGTCCCCGCAAAGAACCGCAAAGTACCTAAGAAAACCACTAGTTCCTGGCCTGTTCAGTTTCCTGCAGCAACCTGCTCAAATGTTCTTTCCACAGTTCCGGAAGCGAATGTGTGCCGTGCCCCCGCGTCTTGTCGCTGATCGGAATCAGCACGTATTGACCGTGCTTCACGCGCTTGATCTCCTTCTCCAGGATACCCAGCTCAGGTGGATTGACTTGATCGTCAGCGGAATTAACCGCAATTAGCATCGCCTTTATCTTTTCGAGATTCGGCGCAGGGTCGTAATCGCGTGACGAGTCGAAGGCGTACAGCATGTCGTTGGCATCGGTACGCGAAAGTTGCCGCCGCACCATATCGTCGAAGAATTTATCGGCCGAGTCTCGGGACGGAGCCTGCTTATACCATTGAAGCGGACTACTGGTCATGAAAAGCAGGGTGTAAATCGCGTTGGTTAGGCCGCGCGGTTGCGACTTGTATTCACCGTTGTTCCATTCTGGATCATTTCTGATCGAATCGATGACCATCCGGCGCATCATACGATTCCGTCCGGAGATCTGGACGGGAAGACTGGCAAGGGGCATCAGGGCATCCATGAAGTCGGGATATTTCTCTGCCCAAACCCAGGTATGCATACCGCCCATCGAAGTACCCATTACGAGTCTAAGATGGTTCACTCCCAGACCCTCAGTAAGCAGCCGGTATTGAGCGGTAACCATATCGTTGTAGCCATAGTGTGGGAACCTGGCGTGTAACCGATCGCTCGGTTTAGATGATTGGCCGTGGCCTATGCCATCAGGAAGCACGATGAAATACCTGTTCGCATCCAGGAGTTGTCCCGGCTTCAACAAAACGCCAGCAAATTGATCAGACAGAAACCCGGAACCTGAACCGCCGGTGCCGTGCATAATGAGCACTGCGTTTCGAACGACGCCGGCCGAGTCGCGTTTTGGAGTGCCGAGAGTGCGATAATGCAATCTGAGTTCCGACAATGTCTCGCCACTGTCAAACTTAAAATCCCGGATCGTGAAATTCCCCTGGGTCACTGGAGGCAGGTTCTGTGCACTCGCCGTGTGAGCGGCGAGCACGATGATCGATATGAAGATAGCGTGCAGATAACGTTTCATAGTGCCGCCTCCATTCTCAGGTCCGATGCCGGCTTTTGATCACTGATTCGCAAATTGCGCGCGCGTCGTTGTCTAACTCAGTCGCGATCTGCTGTATATTGCGATCATATCAAGAGAGTGGATAGGTGGGCGATAGCGTTGTGGTCCAGGACGCGAGCCTTGGGATAACGCGGGCCTGGGGCCCTGGGCGGCACCGTCTCGCCCGCGGCGCGGCTCCCTCAAATTTTTTTTCAGAAAAAACTTCTCTTTTTCTCCTTCGCGCTACGCGTGTCTGCATCTGATGAGCTAGAATGAAAGCGGGCGCTGCAGGGGCGCATCAATGGTTCAAACAATACGGGCCCGAAAGCCACTCAATCAGTTAAAGGACGAGGAACTCCTCGAAATGCGCTTTTGCGACCTGGCGCTAAGCATCGAGGGAACTCCATTAAATCACCGCATATCAATACTTTATGGTGAGCTGGAAGAGCATGGACTGCGCTACAAGCCGCATATTTGGCTCTCGGAAGAGTGGTTCACCCCAGACGAAGTTCCCGGTTTTGCGATACCTTTTTATCTTGCGCACCCGAGGCTGGCTCGACTCGAACGCAAGCAGATGCTTGAAGTCGAAGGCGGAACGAAGCGCGACTGCCTCCGGATCATGCGCCACGAGGCGGGACACGCTTTCGACAATGCTTATCGCCTTCATACCAGGCGTCGATACCGCGAATTATTCGGGTCATTCGCCCGTCCTTATCCAGACTGGTACAAGCCTAAACCCACCAGCCGCGACTTCGTTCTCAACCTACCGGCATGGTACGCTCAAGCACATCCGGCGGAAGACTTCGCGGAAACGTTTGCGGTTTGGCTCCGAGGTTCCGGGTGGCGAAGACACTACGCGGGCTGGCCTGCCCTTCGAAAGGTGGAGTACATTGATGAGCTCATGAAGGAGGTTTCACGTCGAAGCCCGGTAAACAAATCTCGCGAAAGTGTTGAAGAATTGTCTGGGATAACTACAACTCTATTTGAACATTATCAAAAAAAACGTGAACACTATGCATTCAAATGGCCCCCGGATTATGATCGTGCTCTTAAGAGAATCTTTGTTTCAGAACCCAATCACAATTCGACCCCCGCTGCTGCAGGATTTCTGAGTCGTCATCGACGCGAGCTTTGTCACGAAGTCGCAGAGGGAACTGGTGCGCATCACTATGCGATAGATCAGATGCTATCCCACATGATCAATCGCTGCCGGGAGTTGAAACTAAAAGTCGACCCTGCGCAAGATCGTACATGGCAGATGGTTTTGGTATCTTTGACGATTCAGACGATGAACGGCATTCTCTCGGGTTATCATAGAATCGCATTGTGAAACGCCAGGTAAAACGAAAGCTCCGCATTATTGCGTTGGTTCGTGACGACCTGATTCCGCCAGATACGCTCGATGGCGTCGAGAACAAGGAGAGCGAAGAGTGGCGGGCTGAGTATGATGTTGTCTCTACTCTGCGCAAACTCGGGCATGAAGTTTGGCCCATCGGTGTTCGAAACGAGCTAAGCGTAATCCGGGACGCCACCGAGACGCATAAACCTCATGTCGCGTTTAACCTGCTCGAGGAGTTCGACGGATATCCGCTCTTTGACCAGCACGTGGTCAGCTATCTCGAACTAAGTAAGCAACGTTACACCGGGTGTAACCCACGGGGCCTCACCCTCACTCACGACAAGGCACTTACGAAGAAGATTCTGGCGTACCACCGAATCAGAGTGCCGCATTTCGCAGTATTCCCGATCAACCGCAAAGTGAACCGTCCGAGACGTTTGAAGTTCCCGCTTTTTGTAAAATCGTTAAGCGACGAGGGGTCTGTCGGCATAGCCCACGCGTCGATCGTGCGCGACGATGAGAAACTTCAGGAGCGCGTAGACTTCATCCATCGTCAAAACGGGACGCCTGCGATGGCAGAGGAATACATTGAGGGGCGCGAGATTTATGTTGGAGTGATCGGGAATCAGAAGCTGCAAGCCTATACTCCCTGGGAGCTACTGATGCCCAATTTGCCCGAAGGTGCGCCGAACATCGCGACCGGCAAAGTTAAATGGGATGTTGCTTACCAGAAGAAGGTGGGTCTTGTAACAAAGCCTGCAGAACTCGACGAACAGCTAAAGAAAGAATTCACGAGGCTCTCGAAACGTGTCTATCGAATTCTCGGGTTGAGCGGTTATGCGAGGGTTGATTACAGGATGAACGCCGATGGCGCCATCTATCTGCTCGAAGTGAATCCGAATCCGCATATCGCATACCAGGAGGACTTCGCAGATTCCGCGGAGCACTGCGGCGTGAAGTACGATTCGCTACTCCAGAAGATCGCGACCTTGGGTATGAGTTACGATCCGTTCGGCTGAGGAATTAACTTTTCTTACCGCGCCCCTCTATCTTTGACCAGCTGTCACGCAGCGCAATTGTCCTATTGAAAACCAGCTTGGCGGACGTTGAATCGGGGTCGAGACAGAAATACCCTAATCTCTCAAACTGATACCTGGTTCCTACCGCAGCATCCCGTACGCTTGGTTCCACCTTTGCCCCTGACACAGCTTCCAACGAATGTGGATTCAGATTGACCGTGAACTCCTGTGCTTCTTCGGTCTCGTTCGGATTCTCTTTTGTGAACAGAGTCTCGTAGAGCCTCGCTTCGCAATCAACCGCATGCGCCGCCGATACCCAGTGTATCGTCGATTTGACCTTTCGGCCGTCCGGCGTCGTTCCGCCCCTGGTCGCGGGATCATACCTGCAATGGATCTCAACAATACTTCCCGCCGCATCCTTTACAACGCTGTTACAGGTTACAAGATAGCCGTACCGAAGCCGTACCTCCCTTCCAGGCGCGAGACGGAAGTAACCTTTTGGCGGATCTTCGCGAAAGTCGTCCTGTTCGATGTACAGCACCTTCGAAAACGGGACCTTGCGCGCGCCCATGCTCTCGTCTTCCGGATTGTTGACCGCTTCCATCTCTTCAACAAGATCGTCCGGATAGTTATCGATCACCACCCGAAGAGGACGCAGCACAGCCATCACCCGAGAGGCATGCTTGTTCAAATCCTCGCGGACAAAGTACTCGAGAGCCGAGAGCTGAACGGTGTTGTTTGTCTTTGAAACGCTAAGGCTCGCGCAAAAATTTCGCAGAGCCTCCGGCGTGTAGCCGCGCCGCCGCATCCCTGAAATGGTCGGCATACGAGGATCATCCCACCCTTTCACGTGACTCTCCTGGACCAGCGTCAACAGTCTGCGTTTGCTCAGCAGCGTGTATGTAAGGTTGAGCCGATCGAATTCAAACTGTCGAGAGGGAAATATCCCCAGCTGTTCTATGAACCAGTTGTACAACGGACGATTGTTCTCGAATTCAAGAGTACAGATCGAGTGAGTTACTTTCTCAATCGAATCCGACTGCCCGTGAGCATAGTCGTACATCGGGTAGATGCACCACTGATTCCCGGTCCGATGATGCTCTGTATGTAAGATTCGGTACATCACCGGATCACGAAGATTCAGATTCGCTGACGACATATCGATTTTGGCGCGAAGAGTCCGCGAGCCGTCTGGAAATTCCCCTCCCTTCATCCGCTGGAACAGATCCAGATTTTCTTCGACACTGCGTTTTCTGTAAGGACTCTCTCGGCCTGGCTCGGTGAGGGTTCCACGATATTCTCGAATCTCGTCTGCCGTGAGATCGCACACATAAGCTTTCCCGGCTCCAATCAGCTGAACAGCCCACTCGTACAATTGTCCGAAGTAATCCGATGCGTAAAACAGGCCGTCCCATTCAAACCCGAGCCAGCGAACGTCCTCCATTATCGAATCAACGTATTCAGTTTCTTCCTTGGAGGGATTGGTGTCATCGAAACGCAGGTTGCATTTGCCGCCAAACTCCGCCGCCAGTCCGAAGTCGAGATAGATCGCTTTTGCGTGGCCGATGTGAAGATATCCGTTGGGCTCGGGTGGAAACCGAGTTTGCACATGTCCACCGTGTTTTCCTTCCTTGACGTCCTGGACAATGACATCACGAATAAAATTCGAGCGAGTTGAGGATTCAGCCGGTCTGGCGCCGGATTCAGATTCGGAGTTCATTCGATTTTCTTATCTCCTAAAAAATGAGGGCGGGTCCTTTGGGGGTTCCGCGGCATTCATTCCTCAGTCAATGAATTATATATCGAGGGAGACTGACCCTGCGAGGAGCAAAGAGGATGGAACATCTGTGGTGTGATTCGGGGGTTCAGCTGGGTATTTCCTGGTACTCCGGCTCCATTCCTGACACATGCTGGTTCGCTTTTTTTAATGAAGGGGTAAGTCAACTGAGAAGAAATGCAACAACAATAGAATAATTACTACTTCGCAGGTCATGTCTCGAAATCGGTCTGTAAGTTTTTTCATTCTGAGCTGTCAATTTTGACAGTACTTGCCTGAACACGCCGACCAATAGAATCAAAACAGGGCCGGAAGGACTGATTCGCAAGGCTCAGCTGGACTTGCCCCTCGAAGATTTGCGGGCCTGGAATTTGCAGGGTGTGCTCAAGCCTTAGAAAATTTGCACGGACGCCAACTGGTTTGTCTAAACTAAGTAACAACAACGGAGGAAATTAGCACATGCGAAAGCTGTTTTTGCTTCTTTTTGTTTTGTTCGCTGCGTCGATATCCGCGCAAGCCCAGGATTATCCGAAGGGTGAAGCGTGGGCAACTTACTCACTTTTTCGAGCCGATATCGACATCCTGGACAACGAGACTCTGCATGGCTACGGACTCGGTGCACAATGGAACCTGAGCCCGTATTTCGGAATAGCCGGTGAGTTCACTAGTAACCACGGGGCGTCCGGGCCCGTGTCAATCTTTGTGCCCGGAGCCATTGTCGTCATCCCAGATTTGGATACCACAGTAAGAGTGTTTGTGGGAGGACCTCGAGTATCCTATCGGACTAAACCAGTGACTGTGTTCGCACACGCCTTATTTGGAGGAGCGAATTCGCAGCTTCGAGATGAAAAGGGTACCAGCGGGTTTGACGAGAGCAACACCGAGTTCGCAATGGTCTTCGGAGGCGGGATCGACGTGAACCTTGGTAAGCACTACGCGATCCGTGCAGCACAGTTCGATTACGTTCCGATTCACACCGACGTCAATGCGAGGTTCGGGGGCGGTACGAGCAACTGGACCCACAATACTCGCTATCAGGCTGGCTTCGTCTTCAAGTTCTAACCCACCAGAATAATCCGCTACAGAATTTCCCACCATGGGTCGCGTCGGAGAGCACTCAGCTAATTGAACACCGACGCGACCCTTCTCAGATCTCAAACGCTAGCAAGACCAGCATGTGGATCAAAGATGTCGGGGTCGAAATCGGTCCGCTACGATTCCAGCTACGTTGCAATCGTTCCAACTAAGCTGCTGAACGTTCCACGCCGAGAGCTGGGCAAGCATATTGGCCGGGGCAAAATCCAGCACCTCGGAAATTTGTTGTCCACATTACAAAACATTTTTCGCCGCCTCTGCGGCTTGTCGACTTTGCGTTTAAAGATGGGCGTTCATTTCTAAGAATTCGGATGCAGCGATTACACGCACAGTCGCCAAGACGCAAAGTCGCCAAGCCCTGATCTGGAAACGTTCCATCTGCATTTTCTGGAAATAGCCCTTCCTGTATGGCAAGCTAAGCCGTATGTCACAGGAGCAGAATGCTCATGCGATTGACCCTCAGGCCTTGCGCGAGATTGTTGAAGGTACTTCGGCGGAGACCGGAGCCGGGTTCTTCGATGCGCTCGTCAAACACCTGGCGCGGTCTATCGGTACGAAATGCGCCTGGGTCACGGAATGGCTCCCCGACCAACGACGGTTGCGTGCACTCTCGTTCTGGAACGGTGAGAATTACACTCCGGATTATGAGTACCCCATCGCCGACACACCGTGCGAATCCGTAGTTGAAAGCCGTCGGCCGGTGATCATTCATGATCGGTTAATCGATCTCTATCCGAAGGATCCGGATCTCCCACATCTCGGCGCGATGAGCTACATGGGCGTGCCGCTGTTCGATACAGATGGTCAGATCATGGGTCATCTCGCTGTCCTCGACGATAAGCCCACCTCTGAAAACGAGTCTGTCACTGCCATCTTTAATATCTTTGCCGGTCGTGCGAGCGCCGAGCTGCGTCGACTACGTCGGGACCGCGCGCTTCACGAGCGCGAGCAAAAGCTCTCGTTGATGTTCGAAGGCGCGATGGATGCCATCATCGAGTTCGATTCTGATTTCCGGATTACTAATCTTAATGCTGCGGCCATCAGGGTCTTCGGCGGTTCGGTCTCCGATCGTCTCGATAAAGGTCTTGATGAGCTTGTCACAAAAGAGTCGCAGGGGAAGTTGATTTATCTGATCGGAGAGCTCGGAAGAAAAAATGACGGTAAGCAGTCTAGCTGGATTCCGGATGGGCTCGAAGGCGTTGACCCTGAGGGCAAACGATTTCCGGCAGAGGCCACACTGTCGCGTTACGAGTTGGCGGGTCGAAGCTTCTACACGCTAATTTTGCGTAACGTCCACGAGCGTGTCGCTGCTGAGGAACGAATCAGATCGCTCATGGGCGAAGCGGACTACCTTAGGGCCGAGATCGATGCCATCCAAGGTTTTGAAGAGATTGTCGGCGCCAGCCCTGCCCTTCGTCACGTATTGAAGGACGTCGAACGGGTTGCCGGAATGGAAACGACGGTCCTCATCACCGGCGAAACCGGCACGGGTAAGGAGTTGATTGCCCGCGCAATTCATCGTCGCAGCGAGCGCCGTGCGAAACCGCTGATCACAGTCAATTGCGCGGCGATCTCGTCCAATCTGCAGGAGAGCGAATTCTTTGGGCACGAGAAGGGAGCGTTCACTGGAGCGGTGCAACGACGCGATGGGAGATTCAAACTTGCCGACGGCGGCACGATCTTTCTTGATGAAGTAGGCGAAATGTCGCTCGATCTGCAAGCAAAATTGTTGCGCGTGCTTCAGGAGGGTGAATTCGAGCCGGTCGGAAGTTCGCGTACCGTGCGGGTCAATGTTCGTGTCGTCGCCGCAACAAACCGCGACCTCGAGCAGATGTCCAAAGAAGGTTTGTTCCGAGCTGATCTGATGTACCGCTTGAATGTCTTTCCGGTTCACCTGCCATCGCTGCGCGAACGAGGCGAAGACGTGGTTCTGCTTGCCGAGATGTTTGCGCGTCAGCTCGGGAAGCGGAGAGGGCTTACTGTAGCTACGCTTTCGGAGGCTCAAAAGAGCAGGCTGCGGCGATACGATTGGCCGGGCAACATACGAGAGCTGCAGAATGTAATCGAACGGGCCTTTATTACTTCATTGGATGGAAAGACTCTGAATCTGGATCGAGCTTTGCCGGATATTGAATCGACTTCTATTTCTGTTCCTCGGGCGGACAGCGGTGAAAGTCGCGTGCTTACGGCGAAAGAGCTCAAGGATCTGGAGCGAAAGAATATTGAGACTGCTCTTGTTACGGCGAAAGGCCGGGTCTCAGGTCCTGGTGGTGCAGCGGAACTACTTGGTCTAAACGCCAACACGCTTGCGTCGAGGATGAGGGTGTTAGGAATAGCAAAATCAAAGTCTTAATCCGCGCACGAAAGGAATCCCACCAACGGTGGAAGCCCGATGGTATCTTGGCGCTTTTCTCACATTCTATGCGTTGATGGTGGGATTTGACCGCTGCTTCCGAATTTCCAAAGTGGACACTCACGAATTCTCACAAAACCCGAAATCTCGTCAGCGCCTTCAGGCTTCGAAATCCTACTAACCCATTGATCCTTCGCTGCTTCAGCGATAAGGCGGCGTTGGCACGTCTGTTGACCTACATTGTGTCGTGCGAACACTTAATACGAAGGAGACAATTCAAATGAAAGACGCAAATCTAAATGGAATCGATACTGCAAGGATGTCCGAGACCGTTGACGCAATCAAGAATCAGCCGGAGCTTGCCAAGTTCGAATTTCGGGCAAAGAACGAATGGGTCGGAGGAGGAGAAAATCGTTCCACGATTCGCGATTTCTACGGCGTGGGTCACGAAGATACGACCAGGACCGAACCATTTGTGTTCGTGGCTGACGAGCCGACCACTCTGCTTGGGAAAAACAAAGGCGCCAACCCGGTGGAGTTTCTGTTGCACTCACTTGCCGGATGCGTCACGACGACGTTTGTATTACACGCCGCTGCGCGCGGAATACATGTTCAAGAAATCAAGAGCACGCTCGACGGCGACATTGACCTGCAGGGGTTGCTGGGTCTCGATCCGAATGTGACGCCGGGATATCAGGAGATTCGTTTCAAGATGGATGTCAAAGCGGACTGCTCTGATGAGGAACTGGACGATTTGCTCGCATTCACAGCGGAGCATTCGCCTGTTTGTCAGACTCTCCGACGGCCGGTGCCGGTAATCGTCGAGCGTGCGTGAATTTTGCCGCGTGAACGACTAATCGAATAAAGAACGACCGCAGAGTACGCGAAGGTAGCTGACCGTGAACCAACGGTGCGTTACCCAGCGTCCTCTGCGGTTAACCTGTCTCCAACCTCGAAGAAATCCGAGCACACCGCAGCACGTATCAGCCATCAGGTGTCACTCATCACTCTCTGGAATCCCAGGCTCATTTTATCTTTCCCCGCTTCAGGAGTATCAGCAATGATTGTCATCACCATCGGTGCCTCCATTCTTGCCTTCGGGCTGGCTTATGGCCTGTCAAAATTGGCGAGGTTTGATGAGGGAAAACTGAGCCAGCCGCATAACGACCTGATAACCGTAGGAGTTCAAATCATCTGTGGGAACTGCTGTGGCGAGGCTGAAAGCCCCCGCAAAACCTACCTCGATCGCAGCGGAAATTGTTCGCAGTGCGGCGGCCGTAGCTATATCCTTGCGTCAACGCGTATCGTTTACGCTCAGCAAATAATAGACTCGCGGCTGTCCCGCCGCGACACTGGCCCCCGGCAGCATCCCGATGTTTCTACCAGGTTGCATGTTGTACGCTCGCGAGCTATGAGCGCCTGAGATAACTCTTGAAGTCTGCTTCATTGATCTGTGTGAAAGTCCAACTATCCACCCACGGCATCTCATGGGTGGTATTTTTGATCTCGCAAAGCACGCCGCGCTAAATTTCATTAACAAAAAATTCAGCCTGACTTTACTTTAACGTGTCTTGTCTCCCCATTTGACCTGGGATAGAATCACGCGTCGCAATCGTTAGTTAAATTACGCAATCGTCCCATATCGGAACTTACAAAAATTTTTGAAAGGAGAAGCTGCGCCTGGGTCGGCTATCCGTCTGTCCTTCCATGATAATTGCGCTCCAGCTCCTAACCCAGCCGCGGTAAGACCCGCTCATGATTCGTCCAAATAGCCCTCTGGTGTCATCTGGTAATCTATTCCTTTTTTGCAACTGGTCCGCTTCCAAAACGTCTCGCGTCAAAGCGACTAGCGGCAAGAAGCGCTCCCCACAAGCCCCTTCCTTCAGATGGGGAATCGCTGTTGTTGCACTAGCCCTCGGATTATTCGCGGTCAAGGCTCTGTTCAGTCCACGGGGCGTAATGGCAGCCATAAGCGTATTCATAAACGAAATACATTATGACAACACCGGGACTGACACGGGCGAAGCAATCGAGGTAGCTGGTCCCGCGGGCACTGATCTCACCGGATGGAGCATTGTGCTTTACAACGGTTCCGGAGGCGCTTCTTATCGCACTGATACTTTGAACGGGGTGGTCATACCGAATCAGCAAAACGGTTTTGGTACGGTCTTTCTCTCATATCCTTCAAATGGAATTCAGAACGGTTCCCCTGACGGCATAGCTCTCGTGGACCCTTCAAATGTCGCAGTGCAATTCCTCAGCTATGAAGGCACCTTCATAGCGGTCGACGGACCTGCCAACGGAATGCTCAGCACTGATATCGGAGTCGGTGAGAACGGAAGCGAGCCTGTTGGTCAGTCGCTGAGGCTCAGCGGCACCGGCCAGTTTTACGAAGACTTCACCTGGAACAGTCCGGCCACCGCCACATTTGGATCTGTGAACACCGGTCAGAACTTTGGCACCGGTGTGTCGCTATCTATTAATGATGTGACGGTCACAGAAGGAAACTCGGGAACCATAACCGCGTCGTTCACTGTTTCGCTATCTTCAAGCTCGCACTCCGGAGTCACTTTCGATATCTCAACCCAGGATGACTCCGCCACTACCGCCAACAATGACTATGTCGGGAAAAGCTTAGTGGGGCAGTCGATCCCCAACGGCAGCAGCACGTACTCGTTCGATGTGACGGTTAACGGCGACACCGCCTTCGAACCCAATGAAACTTTCTTCGTCAATGTGACTAATGTTGTTGGTGCTACACCTTCGGATGGAACGGGAGTAGGTACGATAACCAATGACGATTGTCCGCCTCCAGCTGCGGATATCGTGATCAGTCAGGTCTATGGCGGTGGAGGAAATGCAGGCGCCCCATTCACTCATGATTTCATAGAGCTATTCAACCAGGGCGCCACAACGGTTAGCCTCGCAGGTTGGTCCGTTCAATACGCCTCATCCAATGGAAACACGTGGCAGGTAACATCACTGTCAGGGTCCATCGAGCCGGGAGGCTATTATCTTGTGCAGGAAGCGCAAGGAACCTCCGGTAGTGGATCGCCGCTTCCCACTCCGGATGCCATCGGTTCGATTGCGATGGCGTTGGGCGCTGGCAAGGTTGCTCTTTCAAGCACCACAACCCCATTCAGTGGAAACTGTCCGACGTGCTTTATAGATTTTGTTGGCTACGGCAACGCGAATTGCTTTGAAGGCTCAGGCTCTACCGCGGCTACCAGCAACACTACCGCGGCTCTCCGCAAGCGGGGCGGATGCTTCGACTCCAACAACAACAACATTGATTTCTCAATCGGTTCTCCTAATCCGCGTAACATACACACACCAGCCAAGTCCTGCGACTTCACGCCGCTCGCAATCCACGATATTCAGGGACAGGGACTGTCAACACCTTTCCTTGGACAAGACGTAAGCACCAGTGGCATCGTCACTGGCAAAAAATCGAACGGCTTCTTTTTGCAGGCCCCGGACGCTACCGTGGATGCGGACCCGGCAACGTCTGAAGCCATCTTTGTCTTTACTTCAAGCGCCCCGGCCGTTGCGGTCGGAAACGCGGTTACTGTAAGAGGAACCGCGAGTGAATTTTTCAATTTGACACAAATCGATAGCAGCCTGCCAGGAGATGTCATCGCAGATCCGGCAGTCAACCCTTTGCCCGCGGCAATCACCATCACCACAACCATTCTTGACCCGGCCGGCCCAAAGACTCAGCTCGAACGATTCGAATGCATGCGGCTGCACGCCGATTCTCTGGTCTCGGTTGCGCCCACAAATGAGTTCGGCGAAACATTCACCGTGCTCCCCGGAGTTCCGCGGCCGTTGCGAGAACCAGGCATAGAAATCTCGCTTCCGTTGCCGCCTGACCCCACCTCCGGTATGGTCGACTGTTGCATTCCGCGCTTCGACGAGAACCCTGAGCGGATCATGATTGATAGCGATGGGCTTGCAGGCGCATCCGTGATCTCAGTCACATCGAATGTTACTTTCTCGGATATCACTGGACCGCTCGACTTTACCTTCGGTGATTACAAAGTGTGTCCCGAGATCCCACCTTCCACTTCGGAAAACATGAGCGCGGTGCCCGTCCCTATCCACGCGCCAGGGGAATTTACGATCGCCGGTTTTAACATTGAGAACTTCAACAACAATCCCGTTCAGCGTCATAAAGCGGCTCTCGCGATAAAGGATGTGCTGCGGTTTCCGGACATAATCGGCACGATTGAGATTTTCGATCTCGCTGGTCTCCAGGCGCTCGCTGCTGAGATTGAAAGCATTTCCGGTGTGGTTTACGAGGCACGCTTGATTGAAGCAGACGGGGTCAGCGGAGACGCCGACCAGGATGTGGGTTTTCTTGTTAAGACGTCGCGCATTCAGATCGACAGTGTTACGCAGATCGAGCAGGCTGGCTGCGACGGCACTGCCGCGAACTGCAATTCCTTTATCGACCCGAACACTGGCCAACCGGCGTTGCTCAACGATCGCCCCCCGCTGGTGCTGCGCGCAACTGTAGATCCATCCGGAATCAATCCGCGCCAGATCATTGTCATCGTAAATCATCTGCGGTCGTTCATCGACATCGAAGGCGTCTCAGGAGAAGGCCCACGAGTACGTGCAAAGCGGAAAGCACAGGGTGAGTTCCTCGCCAACCTGTTGCAGGATTTGCAGATCAACAACCCCACGACGCCAATCATGTCCATTGGCGACTATAACGCTTATCAATTCAGCGATGGCTACACCGATCCGGTCGCAACGATCAAAGGCACGCCGACCCCTGATGATCATTTGGTTGTCGATGAGAGCCCGGATGTTGTGAACCCCGACTTTATCAATCTCACAGACGGGTTGCCGCCTGATCAGCAATACAGTTTCATTTTCGAAGGAACTCCGCAGGCAATAGATCAATTCATTATCAATACTGTTGCAAATCAATATCTGCAGCGGTATACGGTGGCTCGCAATAACTCGGACTTCCCCGAAGGACCTACCTTTGCCAATGATCCGAATCGTCCCGAACGATGCTCGGACCACGATATGACGCTCGCCTATTTCAAGTTCCCTCCGCGGTTGACGGCGCTCAGCCCCGGTATGGTCTGGATCGGGCCAAAGAGCACCGATGATGTCGGGACAAAGTTCGATTTACTCGCCGAGGTTCTCAAAAACGGGTCAGTGGTCGGCAGCGGGGAAATTGACGAAGTTAATGCCGGAAGCACCAATTTTAACGACTCGATGTTGAGAACGATCAATCTCGCGCTATCAAATCCGGTGGAGATCTTCCCAAGCGACACGGTGAGCTTCAGGCTATCGGTGCGCGTAACGGCGATTGGGGGCAGAACCAGTGCGACCGCGAGGTTATGGTTCAACGGCGCTGCGATTGATTCGGGAGCGGGTAGAGATGCGGGTAGCCGCTTTGGCGCGACTATTGACGGGGTAACGTCGGATTACTTCTTAAGAACGGGCTTTGCGTTGGATACTTCCGCGGGGACACCTCGAACCTCGATCGACGTGTTTGTCAATCGCAACGTCGGAGGCAATCCGTTCAAGCCTTTCGGAACGTGGAGTAAGACATTCTAATTTAGTGGAGACTACACAGTCTGCCGCAGAAATGAAACAGGATTTGCAATCGCCGCCTGGTTCATCAGACTCTCCAATTTTCGCCCGTGTGGAGACGGAGTGGCGGAAGGGCAGTCAGCTGCGTGCTGGGGCGTAAGTATGAGCAATCCAACTGCGTTCGTTGGGATTCGCGAAAGCGACGCGTGCCGGTTTATCTTCAATGTACGAAGATCGCTTCCGCGCCATACGTAGAATGGATTCAACCGATTTATTGTGTGTCCAGGACGTTGACTACGTCAGTAGTCTCAAACATCGCACATCGTGACCGCTTCGCCGAGTGACTTCAAAGGATCGCGCGTTGGCACAAACTCATGCGCGACGTAACCCTTAAAGCCGGTGTCTACGATGGCTCGACATACTGTCGCCCAATTCAATTCCTGGCTGTCGTCGAGTTCGTGGCGGCCGGGAACGCCGCCGGTATGATAGTGTCCAATGTAATCGTGATTTTCGCGAATGCTCCGGATTATATCTCCGTCCATAATCTGCACATGATAGATATCGAAAAGCATCTTCACTCTTGGAGACGCCACTGTCTTGATCACCTGTACGCCAAAGCCAACGTGATCACCGTGATAATCCTTGTGATCGACTTTGCTGTTTAAGATCTCTACACAGATCGTCACACCGTTATCTTCGGCGACTTTCTTGATTCGGTTTAGCCCAACAATGCAGTTCTCGATTCCTTCGGCATCGGTTATTCCACGCCGGTTGCCAAAAAATGCGATCAGGTTTGGTACTCCGGCCTTTGCTGCCATCGGGATGGCCTTTTCCAACCCTTTGACTATCGCGTCATGGTTGGATCTGTTGTTCAGCCCATCCGGGATTTTGGCGGCATCGGCGTAACCCATTGAACAAACCAGCCCCGCTTGTCGCACGATCTCCCATTGTTCAGGTTGGAGCAGGTCGATGGCTGGAAGGCCCATTTCAGCTACGATTCGTGCAAACTCGGGCAGCTTGAAATACTTCTGGTAGCACCAATATGAAACGGATTGCTTTAAGCGGCCCTTCTTAACGAGCTTCTCAGCGGCACTCTCAGACATTGATTTCGGCAGCAAGAATAAGCCTGCTGCTCCTTTACTCATATTAAGGATCAAATTGCGCCTGCTAAGCGTGTTCATAATCTTTCCTCGAGTATTCACAGCTTGCCGGTTTTGAGCTGTTCAGCAAGATAGTCTGTTGCACGCCAGGCCATCGCAAGAATTGTAAGCGTTGGGTTCTTTTCGGTGGATGTGGGAAAGGCGCTGCCATCAACCACAAACAGGTTTTCGACTTCATGCATTTGATTGAACCGGTTTAGAGCGGACTTTTTCGGTTCATCGCCCATCCTACAGGTGCCGTGTTCGTGAATGGCCGAGCCGTTCCGTCCGGTGCGCCCACGATCGAACTGGAAGACCTCCGCCTTTGCCTCGTGAAGCAGCATCTCAACCGTGTCATACATCTCATTCACCATCATTCGTTCATTCTCGCCAGTTGAGTACACGATTTTCGGAAGTGGCACTCCATATTGATCAACGGGCGTACCTTTGACCGTCACATAGTTTTCCCGGCGCGGCAGGACTTCGCCAAAGGGATGAATTTCGATCCACGCGGGATAACGACGCTTGATCTCCTTTTTGAGCACCGAACCGAACCCGGGCACGCTCCAGGCATAACTTCCGACGCCCTGCTGACAACCTATGCCCCAGAACTGGACGCCAAAGCCTCT
>Ga0126384_10000355_pt1 | contig 24779 bp, 34 predicted proteins | sample PanSoiMetPlot_36_FD_92543 | JGI IMG/M metagenome (GOLD analysis project Ga0126384, IMG submission 92543) | Tropical forest soil microbial communities from Panama - MetaG Plot_36 | ecosystem: Environmental > Terrestrial > Soil > Tropical forest > Bulk soil | place: Panama | collected 2016-02-17 | reverse complement strand
GAGGGCATCGGTGGCGCCCCCGGTCGCGGTGGCTGCTGTCTGTTGGAAGCCAGGGAGTTGCTGCATGAAGTTGTCGATGGCGTTCTGGTAGCCCCCGTAGGTCTGGTTGGCGCCGGTCGTGAGGGTGGTGGAGAGGTTTTGCATCTGGGGGATGTAGCCCCGGGTGAGTGGGTCGCCCTGGTTGATGAAGGTGGCGAGGGGGCCGGCGCCCTGCTGGTAGCCGAAGCCCCGGACGAGGGGGCGGGCGAATTGCCCGGCAGCCCCGTAGCCGAGGTCGTAGGGGAGCTGGCCCCAGGGATTCCAGGTCTTCGGGCCAGAGGAGGAGCGGCTGAAGGATGCGCCGGCGCCCATGGCTAGTCCTCCTCGTTTACGCGCGGGACGTCTAGTGGAGGTGGGACGTCGTGGCCGTTGCCCCGAGTCTCGGCGGCGACCGCCCGGCGGGCACGGACGTGGTCGAGAGCAGCGAGACAGCCAGCGATCCGACCCTGGGAACGGGCCTCGTAGGACGATAAGCCGAGGCGCGTCCAGTGTGTGTTGGTAGGCAGATGGGTGAGTTCGACCCACTCGAGGCCCTGGGCGAGGGCGTGTTCGCAGCCGAGCTCACAGAGTGCGTCCATCACGCCCTCACCGCGGTGGGCGGGGACGGTGAATGCGTAATGCACGAAGGCGAAGCGCTTGGGGTGCCCTAAGAGCCGGTGCTGGACTTCGTAGAGGATGAAGCCCAAGGGGGTGGCGTCGTCGAGGGCGAGGAAGCAGAAGGCCTGGGCGGGCTCGGTAGCCAGGGCGAGGGCCAGGTTGCGGGTATACTCGTCGATGTCGCTGGCAATGTCGGTCGGGTAGGCGAGGTTGGCTTCAGTCACGAAGTCACGCCAGAGGCCACGCAGGGTAGGAAGGTCAGAGAGAGTGGCTAAGCGTATGGATAACATAGTATAGTATACCTTATATGGTATAGTATAGTTAGTATAGTATACAATAGTATAGTATGCCTACCTAGGCTGGCTCCCAGATGGCCATGTGGCGATGGAGCGAGGTTGGCTGTGAGCCCGGGTCGGCGCCGGTGTGCTGCGCCGTCAGCTTGAGGAGCGCGCTCGCAGGCTGGATGCTGGAGATGGCGATGAGCGTCACGTTGAGTGGGAAGACCAGCGAAGTCGGCAGCGTGGCGAGCGCCGACGGGAGGGCGAAGTCGGAGGCAGCCTCGTCGAGAATGGTGCCCTCGGTCGGATTGTTCGGCACGGTGCCCTGGCGCAGCCGGTAGGTGACGGTGACGTTCGGGAAGGTGGGCGAGACGCCGACGCGGCCATAGACGCGGGCGAGCGCGATGTAGACGCCGCCGCGCGACGTCCAGGTCAAGTTGGTGAGCCCGGTCTCTGCCGTGCTGAAGATGACCCCGTTGGACTCCTCGACGGCGGCGTTGGCCCGGGTGGCACCGCCGACGCCCATCTCGGCTATCTGGATATATTCAGTGCCGGTTAGTTTGGAGCCAGAGAGAGAAATAATGTCGGTATCCTTGATCTTACCAGATAGGTTTAATTGTTCGTAGGTGAGGCTGGCCGTGGGCGAGAGGTTCTGGCTGTCCAAGTGGCCGTTCACCAGGTCGTAGAGCGTGTCGATGTCCTTGTCGACCTCGACGTCGATGATGTCGATGATGCCGGCGTTGGCGACCTCTTGCTGGTACTGCTGGTAGCCACCGGACTTGAACGGGCGCGGGGTCGTTCCCATGCCGTCCCCTTTCTAGCGGGAAATGCCCTCGTTGAGGAAGCGGACCTTGCGCTCCGAGAAGAGGAACAGCAATTCAAAGTCGCGCAGCTGGATGTCGGCGAAGGACGGGTTGGTCGACGGGTCGGCGTCGTGGGCGTCGAGCGCCGGGTCGTGCACCAGCATGACGATGACCGAGAGGCCACGGGGGCGGGCGTAGGGCGTGATCGTCTGCGCCTCGGCCGGGGAGATGGTGCCGAAGGTGGCGCGGCCACGCAGGGTTGCCGTCGCCCAGGCTTTGTTGGGTGGCGGGCCGCCGGGGATAGGCGTCAGGTGGACGAATTGGCCCGGGGGCTCTAAGTCCTGGGAGAGCAGGATGGGCTCGATGTTCCAGGGCTTGCCACCGTCGGTCACCATGGTGACGTGGAGCGCCGTCTTGGCAGCGGACTGGGCGATCAGGCGGATGCGGGTGAAGATCTTGACGATGAAGGGCTGGTCGGCGTCGAAGCGGCCCGACTGGAGACGGGAGCGGATCGGGGTCGGGCTGGCGGGGTTTGCCGGGTTAAAGTCCGTGAAGACGCCGAGCTGGTGGGTGGCGATGACGGGGACGGTGCCCGACTGGGCGAGGAGCGCCGTGTAGCCCCGGTCGATTTCGGAGGTCGCGGCCGGGTCGGCGCACATCGCGGTGGCGGTCTGGCCGACGTGGGGGCCCCACCACGACGGGGTCGGGTCGATGCCGGCACGGAGGTCGAGCCACCACTGGTCGGTGTTCACCGAGCCAGCGCCGGCGGGGAGTGCTAGTTTATAGAATTGCTTATGGAAGGTGGCTACTATCTTGCTTCTATAATTAGGCGATAGGTTACGGATGTGGTCGGCGATGGGCCAGCCGATGTCTTGCGGGTAGCCCCCGCCGGGCGGGATCAGGTAGACCGAGTCGACGCCGACGAAGATGGTGCCGACGGGGGTGTTGACGATGGAGTCGTGGCCGACGCAGCCCACCCGGGAGCTCACCTCTTCCAGCACCGCTTCGCCGTCGGGGTCGAAGGGGTCGCCCGAGCAGAGAAAGGTCCGGGTGGCGGTGAAAAAGAGCAAGGGCGCCGAGGCGGCCTGGTCGGTCGTGACGCCGGCGACGCCGATGCCCGTCACCGCTGCCGGGAGCCGCACCTTGGCAAACGACGGGAACATGGTGCCGATGTTGAACGAGGTTTGCTCGAGCCCGGGCAGCATGACGTCGGTCGCGAAGACCGAGTAGGGATCCTGGGAGAAGCCGGCGAAGACGAGCCGGTTGCGCCAGACGACGAACATGTTGCCCGAGCGGAAGACGTTGGTGCCCCCGGCCATGGGGACACGGTCGTCGCTGACGTCGAAAGTCGAGAAGGACTTGGTCGCAGCGCTGGCGCCGAGGTCGGTCGCCTGCAGCGTGGCATACTCGATCGGGTAGTTTCGCGGGGAGACGAAGAGGCGATACTTCTCGTTTGCACCCAGGGTAGCGGCAGGGGAGGTGAAGACGACGGTCTGGCCGACGTCGACCGCGAAGGTGCCGGGGTCGGTGCGGCCCGTGTAGAGCCCGGTCTGGCTGTCGAAGCGGCCCCAGGCGTAGCTGTAGGTGCCAGTCGGCATGCCGAGGTTGGCTCCGGTCGCTGACGTGATGGTGGGCGCCCCAGCGCCGCCGAGATTCGTGATGGCGGCGTAGACCTGGTTGTTTGCAGGCGGGTCGCCGAGTTTCCAGGAGACCAGCGGATCCACTCCGTTGCCGGCGTAGACGCGGTCACGGAACGCAATCGAGCGCACGGTCGGGCCCGCCGTCGAGAAGGTCGCCTGCGTCGCGATGACCGACTCGTTCTTCACCTCGATGACTTGAGAGCTCGGGGTGGGGGAGCCGGCGTAGAGGTAGGGGGTGCCGTCGAGCGCGTGGGTGGCCAGGAGGTGGCTCAGGAGCGTGCTCGAGAGCGAGACGACGAGACGGGAGCCGGGGCGCTTGCCGAGGCGATAGGACTGGGCAGGGATCCAGTTCTCCGACATGGTCAGGTAGGAGGGCCCCAAGAAGAGGGAGTCGATGTCGGTGTTGGTGCCCTGGAACTTGCGCAGGCGGAAGGCCTGCTCCGGGCTATCCTGGGGAGCAGCCATTCCGTTGACTACCTAAGTCGTGTCGTAGCCCCAGGTCGGGCGCGAGAAGAACATGGGGTCCAGCTGCACGGTGGCGGGGTAGCTGCGCTCGGGGAAGCTGCCGCCCCGGGCCCGCGCGACCGACTCGGCGTTGACGCTGTACTGGTCGCCACGACGGGGGTCGACCTCGTAGGACATGGCCCACTCGAACAGCAGGTCGGCGAGCAAGACGTCCCACTGGAAGAGGGGGACGTTGGCATCGTAGGCGATCTGGTCGGAGAGCGGGAAGTCGGCGGGCAATATTTTACAACGGAGCGAGGCCTGGACGCTGGCTTCGGGGCGGGGCCAGGCGCGGCCCGTGCGGGTGGCATAGTCGATCGTCCACAGCAGCGGGGCGCCACCCTGGATTTGGGGGGAGGCGGCCGTCGTCTGCTGGAAGGTGCGGTGGTCGATTTCCTGGACCACGCCGGGGGACTGGATGCCGTCGCGGCCGACGATCATCAGGGCTTGGTCGTCTTCTGGCTTTAAGAAGTCAGGAGGTAATACTATTATACCGTTAGAAGGTATAGTTATGTCGACGGTCGTCCAGAGGAAGGGCCAGTCCCAGCCTTGATAGAGCTCCTGGAGGATCCTGTTTAACCGATAGCGCGCGGCGTTTTTCAGAGACGCCGTGGTGTTGCCGACCCGTTGCAGGGCCTGGTCGATGATGTCACCCCGCGTCGACCGCATCGTCCTTCTCCTCGCCCGTTGCCTGAGCGAGCTTGGCCTGCTCGACCTCCTCGGTGAGGGCGCGGAGTTCCTCCGAGCGCTCCTCGATCAAACGCTCGAGCTGCGAGAGGTGACCCTTGTGCACCATGACGACGCGCTCGTTGTGCTCGATCATGGCGTCGCGCATCGCGGCCATCACCTGGCGGTAGGTCTCGATCGCGGTCTCGCGGGCGGGCTCGTAGCACTCGACCGAGATTTGCTCCTCTTCAGTCACGCGGCGGGTGACGACGACGCGGTAGGCGCCGTACTCCCAGGGATCCTTCTTGCCGGCGTGGATGGGCGAGAGGGCGCGCTGGCGGGCCTTCTGGGCAGCGCGGCGGGCGCGGCGGCGGATCAGGTCTTCCATGGCGGGCTTAGCGGCCACGGCCTGCCCAGTCGTCAGACCCGTCGTCACGGGCGATGGAGGCGAGGCGGGCTCGGGTGCCGATCGCACCCAGGTCGATTTCCCGGCCGTTCGACTTGAGCCGATTCATCTCGATGCGCTGGTTCTCGGCGATCATCCAGAGGAGGTAGCGGGCGACCGAGACACGGACGTGGAAGACGCCGGGCGGGAAGATGGCAGGGCCGACCACGAAGGGCTCGCCGGTCACCGACCGGGGGACGGTCACCTCGACCAGCTCCTCGCGGGCGTCGAGCACGTCCTGGACCGAGCGCAGGAGCCGGGTCAACTCGATGCGCCGGTTCATCGCCGCCGTGGACTGGTCGGGGCCGAGGAGTTGGAATTCCTCTGTATACCTGAATAGCTTTTTGCGCAGTTGACGGTCGGAGAGGTCGCTGAGCGCCGGCGCCTCGCCGTCACCGGGCGACGAGGACTCGGCAGCGGGATCGTGGTCCTCCACCTCCCCCGACTCCACCTCGGCACCCTTGGACTTCGACCCGTTGTCACGAACCGGCTTCATACGACCTCCCCGATGCGTTTAGACGAGACAACTCACCCGAAGGCGCTCGCCGACTCGATGCGGGTGCCGAAGTCGGGGTTCAGGATCAGGGCCTTGAACATCTGCTTCCAGCCCGCCTTGGTGCGCTGGGCCAGTGGGTCGGACTCCGACGCGGTGGCAGGGACGACGTAGGTCTTGAGGGCGTCGAGCGTCGTCGCGCCGAGATAGCCCCGCCCACAGACGTAGGAGATGTGGACGTTGATCGTCGCCGGAGGAATGGGCGGGGCGACGGGACCGCTGCCAGTCGCCACGAAGGCATTTCCCACCGAGGGCGAGCCGCCCTTCACCAGGAGGATGGTGTCGCCGGTGTTGCCGGCGATGTGCTTGATGCGGACCTGCAGAGTGGCTGTCCCAGGGGCGCCACCGAGGAGCGTGGAGTAGACCTTGTAGGTGCCGGTCGGGGCACCCGAGGCGATCTGGGCAGAGACGGCGAAGGCGGACGCGCTGGTGTTGTCGGTCTCGGCCGAGATGGCGGTCTCGAAGCCCGTCATCGGGTCGATGCGGGTGACGACGGTACGGACGTGGCCGTTCACGTCGAAGAGTGTCGCGCCGGTGACGGCAGCCGTCGGCTGGGTCATCGTCACCCACGCGGCGTTCATCAGCGTGATGATCGGGATGCCGTTGGAGCGCATCCAGTCGACGCCCATCCAGCGGCCGATCATGGCGTCCTTCAGGGTTTCCACCTGGGAGAAGACGCCGGCCAGTTGGAAGGTCGAGTCCTTGGAGATGTCCATCTCGACGAAGGGGTCGACGACGCCGCGGAAGCGCCCGCCGGTGTAGGGCGGGGCGCCCTTCTGGCGTAGGTTGGCGACGATGCGGCGGACGTCGTCGGTGACGATCACGTCGGCCTGCGTCAACCCGGCGCGGGAGGTGCGGCCGCCGGCGAAGTAGATCGCCGAGGAGCCCATGGCGACCACCTGGACCTCGCGGTCGACGAGCTCGTTGTGCTGGAGGGTGAGCAGTTCTCGGGCTTGCTGGACCAGGGGATGCTTGATGACGAGGACGACGACGTCGGACATGGAGACGATGGCGCCCCACTGGTCGAGGACAGCGTCGACCGTGGAGAGCGTGATCGGGACGGCGGCCGGGGTGACCGACTCTTCCAGCGGGGCCTCGGGGAGCGGGAGGCGCTCGTAGCGGGTGAACTGGACCGTTTTCCCGCTACCCTTCGGGAGGGTGGACTTCTCGGTCAGGTCCCAGAAGACGGTGTCCTTCTCCGCCCGGTCGAGCAGCTCGTCCATCATGTAGACGGCGAGCACGTCGGGGCTCATGCTGGCGCTGGTGGCAAGGTTTAGCTCGGTAGCCATACTCTCTCCTTTCTTAGCTCGCCATCTTTATACTACCGGATGGGCGTCTCGGCGTTCTGCGCGAAGAACGCCTTGCGCTCCTCGCGGGTCATCTGCATCAGGTCCGATGCGCGCTCGACGGGGCGCTGGGGCTCGGTGGCCGGGGCGCGCACGCCACGCAGCGCCGAGGCGGCGGAGACGTCGCGCGAGCGCACCGAGGCAGGCGACGGGGCCGGGGTCGGCCGGGCCGGGGGTGAGCCGAATTGCCCACCCGGGGCGCCCCCGGCCGTGTCGCCGCCCTGCCCCGAGACTTTCTCGAGATTGTTGGCGAGCGCGATGCGGTAGGCCACGTCGACCGGGACGTAGCGGCCGTTCTGTGCTTCCGAGCGGCGCACCTTGGTGACCTCGTTGAAGAGGGTGTCGGCGTGCGGGAAGGCATCGGGGTCGCGCAGCATGTGGAGCTGGGCGATGTCGTCGGCCTGCTGGCGGATGATCGTCAGGACTTCAGAGGCGGCCTGGCCCAGGTAGGCCTGGATGAAGGGGACGATCAAGTCGCCATTCTTTTCTATTTCTTGGTCGGTCAGGCCGAGGCCAGCGATCTGGGAGCGTAGGTTCTCCGGGATGGCGTAGCGCTTGCCCGGGGGGAGTTGCTGGGGGGCGTGCTGGGGGGGACGGTGGAGGGCGTTGAGGGTCTCCTCCATGCGGCCGAGGCGCTCGTTGGCAGCCCGGATGGTCTCGTCGCGCTCCCGGATGGCGGCCAGGAGCTCCTCGTTGCCTTGCCCAGGGACGGGGTCGTCAGCCATGGCTATCTACCCTCAAAATGGTGAACCTTGGCGACGTACTCTCTGTCGGAGTCGTCGTGCGATTCGGAGCCAGCTACCAATTGGGTGTGCTGGAGAATCATCTGCGGGCCACCGTGTAGCAGAAGTGAGAGTTGCTGGATAGCGCCCCACCGTTCCCGCAGCGTCTCCTCGGGGCGGAGCGGGGTGGCAAGCAGGGCCTCGCGCTGGGCCTCGAGCCCGGCCCGCAGCCCCTGCCAGATGTCGCTGGCCGCAATCGCCCGCAGCTTGGCCTGGTTCTCCTCGCTGAAGAGCGGGTGATCGTCGGGCACAGGGGGCGGGTCGGCGAAACCACGGCGCAGCATGTCAGGTGCCTCCTCAATACCTCGGGCGCGGCGGGCCCTTGGCCTTCATGGCGGCCTTGGTCCGGGCGCCGAGCGCGGGACGCTGGCCGATCGCCAGGGGGGGTTTCCGGGGTTTCGGCGCCGGGGCAGCTGCGCCGGGGCCCTGGGTGGCGGTCGGGGCCCCGCCGGCGATGGCGCCGAAGAGGCCCTTTTGTTTGGCCGTCAAGGGGTTGCCGCGTACCGTGCCGTCGGAGAGGATCTGCTTCGCCTTGGTCGCCCCGAGGTTGAGCTTCGCCGAGGGGCGCTTACCAGCCATTGCTGAGCATCCGGTTCCACTCGGGGTGGATGGAGGAGGTGACCTTCATACCAGCCGAGATGGTTTGGTTGTATAGATATTGGTTTAGTTTCATAATTAACTCCTAACTTAGGACTTAACTATCTAGGCCCAACATTGTCTGGTCGAGGAGGCTATTGCATGGTGCCCCGAGGGAGGCGGCGCTCCAGGTCGCCGGCGTTGGTGGTCTGGGGTGGACGGCCGGGATTCTCGGGCGGCGGCATGCCGGGCGGGCCAGCAGGGGGCCCGCCGGGACCGCCCGCACCGGCACCCGGGGGGCCACCCGGGGGCGCTCCCTGGCCACCGCCACCCATCGTCTGCTGCAGCTGCGCCATGGCGGCCTGCTCGGCCTGCTGCTGGGCGGCTTGCTGCTTCATGGCGAAGGAGGCGGCGTGGCGCTGGATGTGCTGCATCACCTGCATCTTCGTCGGGTCGAGAAGGGCCTGGCCGTCGGGGGATTGCAAGAAGGCGTTGTGGTTCTGGGCGTGCGCCATGTCGTCGTCGATCGGCGAGACCGTCACCTCGTCGCCCCGGCCGACCTCGAAGAGCTGGTTCTCGATATTAGCATCTACTGCTCTAGTAGGTGTAATATCTTTGATGATCATCTCGGCTTCGCGGTCGCCGAACCCCGTCGCCCAGATCTCCCTTAATAGATATTTCCAATCTACCCTGGCATTGTCTTGGGCGAGGAATTGAGGAGGTATTCTCGCCAAAATTTGGATGAAGTTCAGCATCTGCTGGGTGCGCACGTTCTGGTTGAAGGAGAAGGTCGAGCCCAGCCAGTCGAAGGAATAGCCGCCGATGAGCGTGTCGCGGGTGACCTGGGTTTCGAGCACCTGGGCGCCCTCGGCGCCGTCGACCCGCAGCGCCAGCTCGCGGTCGAGACACTGCTGCAGCATCGAGAACATCCACTCGAGCATCTCGTTCATGACGCCCATCTCGATGTTCTCGACGACATCGCGGACCTGGAGGAGCGCTTCCCCGGAGACGATCGACATGCCGGTGGCGGTCTGGACAGCGCGCCCCCGGGCCCGGCCACCGGTCTGCAGGCCGGCGCCGCCGAAGGGGGCGACGTTGGCCGCGTCGTTCATCATCGCCACGAGGAAGTTGATGATTTGAATACCCGCCATGGCCGACTCCTTGGGCGGCTCGATGAAGTTGACCGAGTTGCGCGGGTCGCGCACCAGCCAGCGGGCGGCAGGGGCCATGCGAATCGAGTCGGGGAATTGGACGGCATTGGCGTCCATGGCGACGATGGGATTAAGAGAGAATACTAGACCGTCACCAGTCTGGTTCATGGTATCATTCATGAAATATTGGAAGTGATCCAATAAGAACATGACGCCGTAGCCCCAGAACTCGCCCTGCATCTCGGCGAACTTGGCGGCCAAGTAGGGCGGGTCCTGCTTCCACCAGGGGGACTGACGGCAGTGCACCAGGGTGTCGTCGCCGCACACCCAGAGGTGCCACCACTGGGGGACGTCGGCGGGCGGGTAGGCGTCGTTGTCTACGGACTCGGCGCCCGAGGCGTCGACCGCGCCGTACCAGCAGAGCTTGGTGAAGTCGAGCGGGCGCTTGGGGTCGTCGGACGGCTTCTCCGAGCGTGACTGGAGGCCACGGGCCTGGAGGCGTATCTGCTCGGCCTGGAACTTGTCGCCGGTGTCGGAGGCCCCCTTGCGCAGATCCTTCACCCCGTTCCAGTTCTCGACCTGGTTGCCGAGCTCGGGGCGGTCGGGGTCGATCGGGGTGTCGGCCATGCGCTCGAGGGTGTCGTAGTTGATCAGCATGTCCTCGAACAGCAATTCAGCATCATAGGTATACTGAGGGGTGTAGGGGTAAACGTAGAAGAGGAAGGGGTCGACCACGCGCATGGTGGGGCCGATGTAGCGCACCACCTTCTTGATGCCCTCGACGATGTCGCTGCGCCCGGTCTGCGGGTTGGGCTGGGCCAAGAGGGAGGGAATGTCGCGCTCGTCGAGTTTCCATCCCATCTCGACGATGGAGGTGCCGAAGATGCACATATTTCTAAGAAAGCCAGGGAAGAGGCCGGTGATCTTGATCTGCTCCCGCAGCAGCTTCATCATGAGTTCGTGGACGACGACGGCGCGGTCCTGGTTGGCCGTCGAGTCGGGGATGTTCTTGAACCACTTGCCGCTGTCCGGGAACAGGTCGGCTCTTAACTTTTGTACCCAGTTCTCTACTATCCTGTGTGATATAGGTAGGTACATACGTATCCTACCGTGGTAGGCCTGCTGGTCGCCGCGCAGCGCCCACTGGTTGTAGTAGCGCAGCCACTGGGGGCGGATGACCTGGTTCTTCTCGCTGCGCACCTGGGTGACGAGCGGCGCCAGGGTCTTCTTGAACCAGGTGCGCACGCTGGCCTTCTTGGCGAGGTTGGGCGAGAGGACGAGTTGGTCGGCCATGGTTTAGACGAGCTGGAGGACGTGGAGCTGGGCGAATTGGCTAGTCACGGTGGGCGAGCCCTGCGAGGAGGTGACGCTGCCGTTCAAGTTCCAGCGCTGGGCCGAGCCGGCGACCGGGAAGCCGAGGCGCACCATCGTCAACGGGACCTGGACGAAGCCCGCCTTGGTCCAGACCGGGCCGAGGGTGCGCGACTGCTGGACGACGCCAGGGGGAGCGCCCCGGGTGAGGTCGACCCGGATGACGCAGTTGGCGCCGCCGGCGGCCGGGTCGGCATTGGTGCCGTACTGGAGAGTCAGGTTGGCGAAGAGCAGCTCGGTCCACTGCGGCTGCTCGGTGGCGTCGGTCACCACCGAGGCCAGTTGCGCGATGCTGCCATCGAGCGGGATCGTGACGGGTGGGTTGGCCGTGCCGACCCAGAGGCCCCGGGTGGCGATGTTGGTCGCCAGGTTGGATGGGCTGATGCAGCCGGGCGGGAGCACGCAGGGCTGACCGTTCACGTGCAGACCGCCGGCGAGCGTCAGGTTGTTCAGGGTGGCGTCGTAGGCGGAGAGATTGCCGGCCGTCGTCAAAGAGCCCGCGGTCAGGTCGCCCGTGATGGTGGCGTTGCCGTCGACCTCCAAGTCGCCGCGCACGACGAGGTTGTCCATGATCGTCTGGGTGCGGGCGATGCGCGCGATGGCGGCGTCGAGCTTGCGCCAGTTGTCGTTGATAGCCTCGTCGGTGCCGAGGCCCAGGTTGAGGGACTTGGTCGTGACCTCAGCCGGCATCGGTCGCCTCGAGCTCGCCGTTGCCGGGCTCACCGACGAGCGACTCGTCGACGATGGCGAGGGCACCCTGCATCTGGGCGAGGCCAGTCTTCGCGGAGGCAAGGGCTTGGCGCAGCTCGGCGATCCGGCCGACCGTCTCCGTGATGCGCTGGCGGAGCAGCTGCTGGCGGCTTTCGAGTTGGACGCGGGTCATCCGGCGCCCCGGGCGGCGAGCTCCTTCACCGCGTTCACCAGCGCCAAGATGATGTTCGACTGGTCGAGGGTCTTGATGGTGATCGGGGCGGGTTTTGGCTCGCCCTCCCCGACCGGCGGGGACCACTCCTGCGTGCCGACGCAGTCGGGCATGACCGGCTCCACTTCCTGCGCGACGAAGCCGTAACAGGTGCGGCCATCGTCCACGCTGCCGAGTTCCCCGTTGTACTCGAAGGACACGGGGCGCAACCGCGTGATGGCGTCCAGGCCCGTGCCGTAGTCGGCGACGTTCCGCTTCATGCGCTCGTCGGAGGGATTGGCCCACGTCGTGCCGGTGTTCTTCGTCGCGGTATTGCCTGTGATCGACAGATTGCCAGCGGGCGACGACGCGCCATCAAGAACCATCAACGCGACGTTCGATGCAGTCGTCCCGGCAGGGGAGCGATACCACACGCATTGATCGGCGTTACCCAAATTGATCTGCCACGCCGGTTTCGTAGTGTCGTCTATCGCTCCGAATATAGTTGAGTTACTTATCCAGCATGTCGAGCCTGGCCCGAATACCGCGAAATGCATTTTGGTCGTCGTGGCAGCATTCCCGCCAACGAACAATTCAGACGAACCGCTACTGGTCGGTGAGCCGAGCGTCAGCTTGCCCGCGTTGTCGAGCGTGAGCAGCCCCGTCGCACCACTCCCACTCCCGCCGACCGGTTGGCGTGCCACGCTGAACAGGTCGGCCGTGGGATTGAGTGCCACGGCCCATGATGGCTTCGTGTTGTCATCCATCACGTTGTTGGCGGGATTGCGGTTGACGTAGAGGCCAGTCGTCGGCACCGCACCAATGGATGTGCCCAGCCGAGATTTGATTGTTTGGTTACCGCCGATATAGAACTGCCATGCCTGCGCCGCATCACCGGGTGCAGCGAGGTTGCCCACGTTGTCGAGCGTGAGCAGGGTCGCAAGCGTACCACCGGCGGGCACGCGGCCTATGTTCATCGCGTCGGCATCTGGTCGGAGGAGGATTTGCCACGCTGGTTTGGTCGTATCATCGACAACGCCACTGACCGCATCACGATTAGCCGTAAGCGCAAGAAATGGGATCGTCGCGGCGTTATTATTCGCTTGGACACGCACACGAGCCCCGGTGCTGTAATTGCTAAGAATGAGGCTCGCTTTCGTCGCGTCGCCCGGCACGCTGACCGTCTTCGTCGCATCGGTCGGCGTGAGCGTCGCGCCCGACACCGACCACGGCAGCGCACTGGGCTTGATCGTGGGCGAGGGGTAGGTGCCCTGGAGGTCGCCTGCGGGGACGGTGCCACCGGGGAGGCCGCCGCTCTGATTGTCGAGCTGCGTCCAGGCGCCAGCGACGCGCGCCTGCAGATGGCCACCGGCGTACTGGAGCGTGCCATCCGGGGGGGCGGCGACCGCAGCACCCAGGGCGATTGAGCCGGGGACGGTCAACCGCCCGGCGTTGTCGAGGCTCAGGAGTGTGGTCGTCGGCGTGCCACCCGGTGCCATCCGGGAGACCGTCAACCGATCCTGCGCGACGGGCAGGTTCGGATCGAGGAGCAGCTGCCACGACGCGCGCACGGCATCATCCTGCGCGTTCAGCGCTGTCCAGTTGGTCGAGAGGGACACACTCGGACCCGAGGCGAGGGCGACCACGCGACCCTTGGCGGTCGTGGAGCCCAGCGTCACGCCGCCGTAGCCCGGCATGCCCGTCGTGCCGACGATCTGGAGCTGCTTGGTCGAGTCGGTCGGGGTGAGCGCCGTGCCGGTGTCGGTCCAGCCCGTGCTGCCTCCCCCGGTGGCGTCGAGGTTCACCCAGGCGGTGCCGTTGTAGCCCTGGAAGTGCCCGGCGGCGTACTGAATCTCGCCCGCGTTCGGGGGCGCACTCTGCGAGACGTTGACGTTGATGCCATAGGGTAGATTGAGACATTGCTCAGTGAAATTGGTGCGCCAGGGGCCCACGGACAGTCGGAGATACTCGGCCGGCTGCACGGCAATCGTGAGACTGCCGATCAACTCGGCACTCCCCGGCGTGATCGAGGCCGCGTAGAAGGGATTGGCGAAGACGTCGCCGAAGTAGATCCCCGTGCTGGGCTTCATCACCAGGTGGCGCGTGGCGGCGGTGCTGATGAGTTGGTTCGTCGGATCATCGACCCAGAGCGCGTTCAGGCCGCTGGCGAGGGCGGGATCGAGCTTCGCGGCCGTCACGGAGCCGTCGAAGAGCTCGGGAGTGCCGACAGACGGCTTGGCGAGCATCGCCTGGGTGATGGCACCGGGGGGGATCAGGGCGGCGAGCTGCTCGAGCACGATCTTCAGAAGGGTGTCGTCCAAGATCGCCCAGTTGCGGTTGTCCTCGGCCGAGCCGTTGAGCGAGAGGTGCAGGTAGGGCGTGACGCCGGTCGTCATCGCTACATGCCTCCCTTGCCGAGCTCGACGACCTTGCCGTAGCCCCGGGCTTGAACGGCGATCGTGACGACGCCGACGCCCTGGGACTGCAGCATACGGACGTAGATGTCGGTCGAGGAGGCCGGGGTGGCGTCGGCGCGCACGAAGACCCAGGCAAGGGGGACGGCCATGGGTTGCTGGGCGTTGGCGAGGAGCGTGCCGGCGACATGCCAGGTAAACGAGGAGAGGGTGACGTCGGGACGGTCGTAGGTGATGTCGATCAAGAAGGTGGCGTTCGAGGCGGTCGTGTTGGTCAACTGCAGATTCAAGACACCCACGAGGAAGACCGGGCCGCCCTCGGTCTGGGCCATGGTGAGGCGGAGGATGTCCTGGGACGTGCCGGTCAGGGTTTTCGGGCCAATGGGCTCCTGGTCGTCGTCGTCGCTGATCGTCGGGGGTAGGTTCGTGGGTGGGATCGCCTGCGGGAGCTGAATGATGTTGCCCGGGGTGAAGGCGCCGGCAATGGTCTCGTCGAGTTTAAACCAGTTGAAGTTCTGGTCTTCAAAGGTAGAGAATTTTAGGCCCAGGTTGGGAGAGCGCCCGTCAGGTCTCGGCTCCGCCATTGGCGCCCTCCGCAGTGACGTGGCTCGGCTCGGGCTCTTCGGCGGCCTGGGGCTGGGCGGCGATGGAGAGGTTCTGGGCGATCGAGTCGCAGCGGTGCCAGTTGTGGTCCATGCCGTGGCCGGTCAGATAGAGGCCGAGGAGGGAGGTGCGGCCCTGGAGCCCGAGGGCGGTCGGGGGGAGGCCGGCAGCCGGGATGGCGGTGAAGCCGGCGGCGTACCAGTAGCGGTCGAGCCTATCGAGGTTGCGGTTCATCACCTCGGAGGAGACCGGGCGGAAGGCGGCCACGACCGGGGTCGAGGTGGGGACCGTGGTGGCGCCAATCTTCACCTGGAGCACGCGGTCGAGGCGGTTCAGGTTGAAATTGACGAGCTCGTCGGCGGTGTACTCCAGACCGATGAAGCTCGTCCGATCGACACCCATCGGGCACCTCCTCCGCGTTTACACGCGCTTACCAGACGCGATCCTGGGTAGCAAGCTTCTTCCAGACAGCTTGCTGGTCCTGGCCAGCAGCTTCCAGGTTGTCGAAGCCGTAGCGGAGCGCGTCGGCCAGGTCTTTCATGGGGTGGGTCTTGACCGGGCGGTAGGGAGGGAGGTGGGAGAGGTGGAAGCCCCCCGACAGGGCTTCGATCAGGTTCGGGCAGCGCGGGGAGATCAAGACGGCGGGGTCGTGGCCCACGCGGGGGATGAAGACACGTTTGAGAAAGCGCTCGCGGAGCGTGGCGTAGGAGACCTCGGCGCCGGGCCGGTTGGTGTGGATCGAGATGCCGGCGCGAGACAAGACCTCGGCGATCGAGCCCAGGGATCCAGTCGAGAAGGCTTCGGGGTCGCCGGCGTCGAAGTAGTCGCTGCGCACCACCAGGTCGGTACTAATGCTATGTACTATAGGTAGTAGTTGGTCTAGGGGGCAATTAAATGGACATAGCTCCCTATGTATTAATAGCTGGCCGTAGGGGGAGAGCTGGCAGAAGAGGACCACGGGGGAGACGGCGCCGAAGTCCCAGAAGCGGAGCAGGCGCTGGTCCCGGACCACCTGGGTCTCGCGGACGTGGGTGGCGGCGTCGAATTCGGGGACGACGGGCTCGCCCTCGGGGGAGGACCAGCTAATTTCGTATTCACGTTGCCAGGCGCGTAGCGACAGACCCTCGGAGGTCTTCTCCTTCCAGAGCGAGGCGCGCTTGCCGGGGTCGGCAGTATAATGTAATCTTAATACAAAGAAGCCGTTACGGGGATTCTTCCACTCGGTGACGCCCTTGCGCGGGGTGCCGGCGAAGTCGGGCGGGCGGTCGAGGACGCGCTCCTGGAAGTCGAGCTCAGGCACCGCCCTGGGCTCCTTGGTCGCCCTCGTCGTTGGGGGAGCCCGTCTCGGGAGGCGGCTCGCTGGCCACCTTTTCACCTAGGCGATAGCCAGCCAGGAAGAACTGGACGTCGGTCTCGGTGTGGAAGTGGAGGGTTTCGCCGAAGTCGGTGTGGGCATCGATACCGCCACCGGGGGACGATGTCACCAGGGCGGGGATCTGGAGCTCCCAGAAGCGGGCGCGCACCCAGTCTTCCAGGGTCATCGGGGGTGGGGCGATGCCGGGGAGGGTCGGCTGCATGACTTCGTTCTGCCTGGCTCTAGACCCGGCCGAGCAGGATCAAGACGATCAGGATGACCAGGACCAGGGAGACGACGCCCGAGGGCCCGTAGCCCCAGTTGAGGGAGTGGGGGTAGACCGGGAGGGCCCCGATCAGGATCAGGATCAGGAGGACGACGAGAACGGTCGCCATCAGGACTTGCGGAGCCGGGCGAGGGTCTGGGCGAAGCGCGCCTGCTTGCCCACCTTGCCCGGCTTCTTGGCCGCCTGGGCGATCTTCTGGGCGCCGATCTTCTTCCCGGCAGGGACGCCGAGGGAGCGGTGCAGGCCGCCCTTGGCGCCGGGCTTGGCGAGGGCTTTCTGGATGAATTTCTTGGCCATTGTCTCTCCTTCGCTAGGGCGGGGTCGCGGCGCTACAATCGGCGGGCAGCGTGCACGACCCACACGCGCTCGCGTTCCGACCCGTGATGACATAGCTCGTCCCGCTGCAGGTGCACTGCTCCCCACGGAGCCCGCAGGAGCACACGCGACAAATCGAGGCATCGGACCATGCCCCGGCGGCGCACCACAGCTCATCCAGGTTGCCCTGGTAGGTCGCCCCGTTCTCCTCGCCCCCGGCGACAAAGAAGCCGCCCGTCGAGGTCGTCAAGGTGCGAGTCGACGATTCGCGCGGGACGCCGTTCAGGTAGGTCTGCGACGCCGTCCCGTTCTGGCGGACGGCGACATGTGCCCAGACGCCCGTCCCGGCCGCCGGGGTGAACGACATCCCCGTCGTCGCGAAGTACCAGGAGAAGTTCCCGCCCGAGTCCTGCGTGACGCGGAAGCCGTTGCCATTCACGTTGTTCGCGATGGAGAGCATGGTGCCCCCGTTGCCGGTCTTGCGGGCCCAAAAGCCGCAGGTCACCGGCGCCCCGAGGGTCTTGAGCGTCGCGTCCTGATTCCAGAGGTTTTGCGCGCTCCCCGAGAGCGGGCCGGCCGAGCGGACGCCCTCCATCTTGTTGGTAGCGTCGGCGGCAATGGGTCCGCTCCCCTCGGCGAGGTTGCGGGACGTCGTCCCCTGCGCGTTTACCCGAGCATTTCCCGACGCCTCATCAAACATCCACGCGGCGACCGTCGCCGCGACCCAGGACGGCGCGAGCGTGCCGGCGAGCGTCGAGGTCGTCACCGTGGACGTCGTGGTTGAGGTGACGACGACCGGGGTCGGGCCGGTGCAGTCGGCTGGGAGCGTGCAGGACCCGCAGTCGGCCGTGTTGCGGCCCTTGGTCGCAAACGCGGTGCCCTGGCAGGTGCAGAGCAGTCCGTCCAGACCACAGGAGCAGACGCGGCAGACAGAGGGCGCGTCCATGGCCCCCGACATGACGAAGCACTCTTCGGCCTGCCCCACGTAGGCGAAGGTGCCGGAGGTCGAAATCTGGAAGTTCTGCACCTCGGTCGGGAGCGGGGCGGTGGCGGTCGCCGTCCCCCGCGCGGCCCCGTTCGTGTAGATGGTCAGGAGGGGGTGGATGTAGGTGCCGACGACGTGGGTGTAGGTATTCAGCGGGGCCAGCCCGGTCGCGACGGCGGAGGTGTTGACGGTGCTGGCTCTTATATAGAATAGGTAGTTAGAGCCTTCTTGGTCTATTAAGTAGCCTGAGTTTCCCCACTTGTTCAGGATGTAGCCGAAGCCCGAGGCGGGGGTGGCGGTGGGACGCGCCCAGCAGCCGACCGAGAGCGGGGAGACGAGATTCTGGAAGACGGCGTCGGCGACGCCGAGCTGGCCCCCGACCGTCACCGCTGCCGCGCCCTGCTTCTTGTTGGTCGTGTCCTGGGTCGCGGTGCCCGACTGCAGGCCGAGCGGGAGGGCGCCGGCGGGGCCGACCGAGGCCCAGGGGCCCCCCGACGCCTCTTCGAACAAGTAGGTGGCTATGGTGGAGGGGATCCAGGAGGCGATGCCGCCGAGGGGACCGGTGTTCGCGGGTGTGCGCTGCGCCGTCGTGGCGCTGCCCTGGACCCGGGACTGCCCCCACGCCCCACCAGCGTGGAGGACGACTAGGAGCAGGAGTAGAGCACGGTGACGGAGCATGCCGCACACGCAGTGACGTTGGCCCGGTACATGCAGGTGGGGGAGAGGACCGACTTCGCCAGGGAGGCGGTCGAGGTGATCGACATGGGGCTGTTTTCCACCTGGGCCCAGGTGGTGCCGTCACAGGAGATTTCGACCTGGACCGTCGCCGTGCCAGCCGAGGTGATCGCCTGGAACGTCAGGGCGGGGTTGCCCTTGGCGGCGACGGTGTCGGGGGAGGCCCCGGTGGTCGTCAGCGGGGAGGGCGTCAACGTCCCACCGGGGCAGGACTTCGGGGCTGCCCACAGCGGAGTAGCTAACAGGATTAGAAGGATGGCTAGTTTCATAGGTTAGACTCCTGCCAGGTGGGTGAGGGCGTTCAGGAACTTCACCGCATACCCTTGGATCGTGGAGGCCTGGTCGAGCCCGTTGACGATCTTGCGGGCGTTGTAGAAGTCGGTCGTCGAATCGTTTATATATTTAGGTAGACCTACACCAGTGAAATCGCCGTCGGCCATCCCGCCGAAGATGACGTCGGTGGCCACCTGCAGGTCGAGGGCGGTGTCGGCCACCTTGACCAGTTGGCCATTGAGATTAAGCTTCTTATCTTGCTTATCGTAGTTGGAGTACCAGGTCAGCTGTACAAACCCTCTACCATAGTAAACCTGGCCGTAGGGGCCGTCCGGCTGTCCATACGGTTTGCCCTTCCCCTTGCCGTATTCGGGGATGGGTTGCATTGTTAGCGCGGTTTCATGGTAGGTAGTTGCTAAGAGATATGCTAACCACCTATCGTCCCAGGAGCGCACCTCCCCGGCGTCCAAGAGGGCGGTCTGGCCGTCGACCTGGGGCTGCGTCATGGAGCCCGAGAAGAGCGCGCCCCGGACAGAGTCGAAGTAGTATTTGCGGTTCAGCGGGCCTGCGCTCATGGCGTCCCTCCCAGGCATTGCGCGACCGCCGTGATGCTGAGCGTGGTCGTCATCCCGAAGTTGTCGGTCACGATGAACTGGATCAGGTAGCTCTGCGGTGGGTCGTTGGTCGGGCGGTCGTTCAAGAGGGCGAGCTGGTGGATGTCCTGGAACTGGGAGATCTGGACGTTGTAGCCGCCCCCGACGACTTGCTCGCCGTTGGGGGCGTCACAGGAGGCGATGGCAGTCACCAGGTCACCCTTCAGGAGCCGGCGCGTGATCGTGTTCGTCATGGTCACGGTCGTTATCTGGATGCTGCCGGTCCCCGACGGCCCCGTCGGGCCGGTCGGTCCCACCGGGCCAACCCGCCCTGGCATCCCTGCAGGTCCCTGGCTTCCAGGTGCGCCAGGCACGCCCGGCGGCCCTGAGGGTCCAGAGACACCGGGCGGCCCAGTCGCGCCAGGAAGCCCCGGAGGACCCTGGAGGCCAGGCACACCAGCCGGGCCGGTCGACCCCGGTGCCCCGGGTGACCCCATCGGGCCTGGGATACCCGGTAGCCCCGGTGGTCCCAGGTTCCCCTGTGGCCCCGTCGGCCCTGGGTGTGCTGGGCAGAGGTGACATTGCCTCGTCAAATGCAGGGGGATTTTAAGGCACGGTCCAGCCGACGCCGAGGACAGGAGAGACGCCAGCAGGACGGATGCCATCGTGATCGAGCGCATAGGTTCCCGCCGCGAACACCATGAAGCCGTGGGGGAGCGGGGCGCGAAGGCCGAAGGCCAGGTCGAAGGTACGGCCGTCGCCGTAGGTCACGTCGAAGAGGGAGAGCGCGTTTTGCAGGCCCGTGCTGCCGAGGAATTCGACGACGAGTGCCACGGGGCCGAGGCGCGTGGCGGCGCCGACCCCGTAGCTGAGCCCCGAGTCGCTCGCGTTGGACAGATCGAGCTCGCCGGCCACCTGGGCCGAGAGCAGCACGCGGCCAACGGGGAGCGACGCTGCCAGGCCGGGTGAGAGCCAGTAGGAGCCGAGCCCGAAGCCCCGGGCAGAGTCGCCGGTCGGGAAGATCGCCTTCAGGGTGGCGGCCAGGTGAGGGTGGAATTGGTACTTCAGGCGCACGGAGAGGTCACTCACGCCGGCGGCGGAGAAGGTCGTTCGACCCGAAAACGGGCCAATTGTGACGGCGGCGTCGGCGTCCTCCTGGATGACCGGTAGCACCAGGCTCGCGTCGAGGTGGTCTAGGACACCGTAGCTCGCCGCCAGGACCAGGATGGTGGTGCGGACGTCGACGCTGAAGGTGGCCTGGGGCTGGGGATGGCCGTCCAGGTGCAGCACGCCGGTCTCGGCGAGCGCGTTGGTGTTCAGGTGGCCCGCGCCGATGGTGTCCGGGTGATCCAAGAAGATGGGGCCAAGGGGGTCCTCGCTCGAGTCGATGGCGCCGTTCATGTTGGCGGGGGACGTGGGAGAGAGGACGACGCTGTCGCCCAGCGTCTGGAGGCAGAGTGCCATCACCGCCGCCGTCACCGTGGCGCACCTCGCCTAGGGCGTCGTCGCTGCCGTGTGCAGTCGCGCGAGGAGCTCGGTCAGGATCCAGAAGGCGAGCCCGACCCCGATCAGGTTGGCGCGCGGCACGGTCGCCTGCCCGGCGGCGAGGATGAAGCTGATGAAGCCGAGGAGCAGGAGGACCAGGATCAGGATGCCCATGGCTAGGCCCGCAGCGCCCACTCGACGCCTGCGAGACAGACGGCGAGCAGCGCCACGCCCCCAGCCATACCAGCTAGGTAGCTAGTAAAGTCCATGGCTAAGCCGACCAGGAGCGCTCGGCCATGTTGGGTTGGCGGCGCATGTCGGAAATCATGTTCTCGATAGTGTCGAGCACGACGATGGGGGCGACCCCGAGCGCGGCCGCCATCAGGGTGACGAATTGGTTCAACTCGTCGAAGAGGTTGGTCCCCTTCTGGAGGGACGTGCGGGAGTCGAAGGTGGTGGTGCCACCAGGGGTGCCGGTGGGGGTGGTGAAGGCGACCCCGGAGCCGCCGACGGCCTTGCCGACGATGGCGGGGGTCGTCCAGGTGCCGCTCGCGGTGATGGTTGCTGCCATTGCGCTATCCTCCTCCTGGGTTATCCCGCCTCCAGGTTATCCCGACGAGCCCGGCAAATTGGCGCCGGAGATGTAGCCGTAGTCGGCGGTCCAGCCACCGCCAGGTATTGTTACCTGGGGTGGTAGTTGGGTAGATAGGGTGCTCGGTAGCATGACGGGCGGGAAGAGCCGGGCTAGGAAGAGCGCTTCCGCCCGTGCGCGCTGGGAGGGGCTGAGGCGGGCGACGCGGCGCTCCCAGAGGGCGGCTCGTCGCCCGAGGATTCCCCCGTCGCAGAGACCAGGTCGCCCTCGGCCTCGGTGGTGGGCGCGCTCGAAATGTAGGGGTTGTCCTCGATCAGGCCCGAGAGCTCGACGCCTTCCCAGCCCGGGGCCTTGCCGGTCACCTCGGCCTCGGCGCGGGCGAGGTGGTCCAGGTAGGAGGCCTCCTGGACACGCAGGCCCTCGAGGGAGGCGCGGGTGTTCGTGACCGCTTCGGCGAGGGCGCGCACGCGCTGGCCGAGCGGGAGCTGGTCGATCGTCTGTTGCATTTCTTCCCTCCTCCTTGGTCAGCCAGGCAGCCAGCGCCACCACGCGGGAAGCGCGTGGCGGAGCCGCTCGACGACCTCGGCAACGACGTAGGCCGCCACGGTCGTGTAAACGAGGCGGATCACGTCCAGCATGTCAGGGCGCGTAGAGGCGGGAGACCGCGGGGGTCTCGCGGTTCATGAGGGCCTGCACGACGGCGAAGAAGAGGGTCTTGGCGGGGTTGAAGTGGATGCCGTAGCCGTCGGCCATGGCCTGGATGAACTGGGTCAGCTCGGGAAGGTCTTGGGCCTTCAGCTGCTCGAGCTGCATCTTGTCGGAGTGCATCGTGTTCGGGAGGGCCTGGCCGGCGGCGTTCGTCTTCCCCATGTTGGTCAGATCGACGTTCAGCGGCGTCCAGGTCCCCGACACGGTGATGGTGGCTGCCATACCTACCTCCTCCAAAGAACTGGGATGGTATGCTTCTTGCGGCGCGAGGGTAGCACTCTATCCCAGCGTCGTCCATCTGGTCGTCCAGCTGGCCAAGTCGACGTTCAGCGGGGGGACGGCTTAGCCGAGGGGACCGCCGAGCCCGTAGCCGCCCATGGGGCCGACGAAGCTGCCGCTCGAGGAACGGGCGCGCTGGAGCTCCTGGAGGACGCCCCGAATCAGGTCGGACTGGTTCTGGCCCCCGCCGCCGAGAAAGCTGCCAAAGGGGGAGGTCCAGAAGCCCGAGGGGGGAGAGGCGCCGCCGGCCCCGTAGCCCGAGCCGCCGTAGGGCGCGAAGCCACCCCGGGCGAGGGGAGACATGCCGGCCGGGGTCAGAAATTGGGGGGCAGAGCCGATGGCAGCCGTGTTGCCCTGGGCGTCCAAGCCAAAACGGAGGAGACCGCCCGGGTCGGTCAGGCCACCACCGGGGAAGATCAGCTGCGGGGGCGCCGTCGGAGACACCGGGGGAGGAGTCGGGTAGCCAGTGGGTGGGGGAGTCGCTCCCTGTGCACCGCCGCCACCCCCGTAGCCGCCGTAGCCCCCGCCCCCACCCGTCATGCCGCGCACGCCTCCAGTGCCACCTGTGGGCGAGCCAGCGCCGCCATCAGACGGGTAGATCATCTGCGAGCCGGTGCCGAGCCCCGAGCCCAGGATGCCTCCCGTCCCGCCACCGCTGCCGAGGAGCCCTGCCAGCAATTGCATGTTAGCCTCCAAAGAGCAAGCTAATTAAGTCGATAGGTTTCTCGGTGGGTTGCAGTTCCCAGGGCGGGATGGAGACGATGCGGGGGCCACGCTGAACGAAGACGTTGCCGTAGGTCCGCTCGCCCTCGAGCCCGAGGCGCTCGGTCGGGTGGCCCTCGCCCTTCAGCATGAGCCCCTCCGGGATGCCAGCGGGGGAGATGAAGGCAGGGCTGCGGGAGCCCCAGTGCCCGTAGGTGGGCCCCGGGGTCGGGTTGGGCGTCATGCCGGCGGCCAGCGCCGAGGCCATGTCGTAGCCCCCTGGCTGGATGGGGGTGTCGCCGAGCAAGCCCGATTGCGCCTGCGTCGCGCCGAGGCCCTGGAGCAGCTGCATGTCAGAGCGTGTCGAAGACGGCCTGCTTGAAGAAGCCAGGGTTGGCCGACGAGACGCCCGTAAATCGGCCGCCCCCCTCTAGGGTAGGAATACTAGCTGAATAGGTATCATGAGCTAGTTCCCAGTAGGCCATCTCGTCGGCAAATATAGCTGTTAAGGTATACTGGCGCAGCTGGTCGGCACCCTGGGCCACACCTATTATCTCACTACCTATAGTAGGGTATTTTAGTCTAGCAAAATTGTATTGGAAGGGTAGAGGCTCTAATTCTACGGGGAGATGCTCTTCTATAAATTTAACACGTCTTACTAGTTCAGCAGCACCCTCGCTATCATTGAGGCCCTGCTTGCGGGAGACGAAGGCGATGGTGGAGCCGGGGAAGAAGCGGGCGAGCCAGCAATGGAGCGCCACCATCGTCCAGGAGACCAGCACGCGGCGGGACTTGGGGACGAGCAGGCGCTTCTCGTGGAGCCACCGATTGACGAGATGTTCGACGTAGTTTTTACAGTGCCAATCACAGCTACATACATTGTCGTGTATGTCGGGAAATCTTCTAACCTGCTGGCTAGCCTGGTCTAGGGTCCAGCAGCACTCGACGAGGAAGCGGTAGGGGGCGTCGCGGTAGCGCTGGGAGGACGACTTCTGGACGGCACGCAGCCGGGCCCGGGCCCGCAGCGCCATCTCCTCCTGCCCTGGTAAATCGAGGTGGAAGGGCTCCCCACCCGAGTCCACGACGGGAGGGAGCCCTCCGTCCTCCGACGATGGGCGAGACGGCAATGGGACGGGCGATGGCTGCACCCGCGACCGCATTTCCCGCGTTTACACGCAGACGCCATCGGGAGCAAGAAGGACGCCCAGGGCGGGGGGCGGCAAGGGACGGCAGACTCGGGGGCCGGGCCAAGGAGGGACTAGACTCCCGCAACCCGACCGCCAGCGAGCCTGCCACCCCTCGAGCGGTGGGTGCGGGTGGGTGGCCCGCCCCGGGGGGTAGTCTCGGAGACGGGCCTCGCTGCGGTGCCGTGATGGCAGCGTCTCGTCTAGAGCTAGCCCGGGGCGATGTCAAGAGGCTAGCAGTTCTACCCAAGGGAAGATACCCAGGAGAAGAGGCTAGCAAGTGAGCCAACGGCCTGGCTCGAGGAGGCGCACTAGCGCCGACCCGGCGCAGCCGAGGCGAGTCCCTTCTTGCGGGCGATCCAGCCGGTGATGACGAGGGTGCCCCGCTGCTCGCGCTTCCAGACCTCGCTGTCGGCGGTGATCTGGCTTTGGGGGATCCAGACCTCGTCGCCCTCGATCAGGCAGAGGATCGCTTTCGCGGTCGCGCCCATGCAGTAGACGTCCTTGAGATGGACTGCGTCGTCGTCCATGGGGGTCAGCCGAGGGAAGCCGGGTTGATCTTGGGAGGCGGGCTGTCGTCAGGGGGCTCGTCAAAGTCATTCACCCCTGGGGTGACGTC
>Ga0126384_10000354_pt1 | contig 24795 bp, 10 predicted proteins | sample PanSoiMetPlot_36_FD_92543 | JGI IMG/M metagenome (GOLD analysis project Ga0126384, IMG submission 92543) | Tropical forest soil microbial communities from Panama - MetaG Plot_36 | ecosystem: Environmental > Terrestrial > Soil > Tropical forest > Bulk soil | place: Panama | collected 2016-02-17 | reverse complement strand
CCGACGAGCCTAAGCCATCGCTCCAAGCTTGGTCCTTCAGGAAGAAAGCATGAGTAGCCACATGCAGGATTCTTGGTCCCGGTACACTCCTGATCGATTCTTCTGTCGCGCGCTCACCGGTGAAGGTTTCCGTCTTCCAACCTTGTTTATCCAGCAAGGAACGAATGCTTTCGATCTCTACCTTCGTTGCCGGAAGCGGCGGAACGTTGTTGTTCCCACGCAACTCCTCGGCGCGAAAACCGCTGCCGAACGTCGCCTGGCCACTGGCATCGTGTATCAGCTTTATTCCTTGCACTGCCGCTCGCTGCTCTGCCTCGCTCAGCTCAAACCGCGGATCACCGATCAGAACGGCTGATTTATTTGTGGGAGTAGAGGTGTCGACCGCCAGGTCTCTCGTGCTGGCTACAACGCGGATATCATATTTATCTATCAGCCGGCGTCGGTTTCCGATCGGGATCACCGGAAACGAGACCAGGTTCAGAACTCCGTCGGGCGATAAATAGACTTTCCTCGCACCGCTCAAGCGATCTTCTATCGGTTTCCAAAGATCTTGATAGACGCTCTCATCCCAGAGCCCCGGTAAAGGCTGTCGCCCCAAGACCCTCCCATATTTGAGCAAGGGGGTATCTTCCAGCTCCGATCCTTCTCCCAGTCGGACCAGAACAGGTGCGTCTTTCGTGTCCGGGGTAATGACCAGAGCTACGTAATAAACAAGGCCTGTCCAGCCACCGCCTTCAAAGTAAGGGAATTTCACTATTTCGACGGCGGCCTCACCAGGCTTCAGAGAACGCCTCACGCCCTGCCACGTCACATGTGCTATTTGCTTGTCATCCGCCAGGGCTTGTGAGCGCTTCAACAACTCACCTTCAACTGCATTTGCCTCTTGAGCGAGCTGTTCGATTCTGTCCTTTGAGATCTTCAGCTCCGGAGACTTGGAGAAAAACAGCGTGGCCAGCTGGCTCCTTTTGGCCGTTAACTTGTCGAGAAGGTTGAGCGCTTCCTGGTCGCTGCTCGCGGCTATCTTGCTGCGCATCGCCGCCACGCTTCGGCCCACAAAGCCCTTCTGCCAGAGCACGGTGTTGTACATCTTCCCCAGCAAGGCTGGTTTCTGTTGAGCGTACCTAACGCAGAAGCTGTAGTACCAAGGGTAACTGTAAGAAGTCGCGCTCAAAAAGGAGAGTCGCTCCTTTTCGGTCATGTACGGAAACAGGTACTCGAATTGTCCCGTTTGATTTTCGAGAGCGCGGTCGAAGAAAAAATCAGTCCGTTCGGGATTGCCGCGCGCATAGAATAAAGCAGCCAAATTCTCCAGAGTTGCCGTTCTCGTCGGGTGATACGAACCCAATGCCTGCTCTTCGATAGCCAGCGCACGCATAAGCGCTGACTCTGCCTCGGCATACTTGCCCTGGCGCGAGTATAGGCCCCCTAAACTAGCTAAACTCGCGGCAACCTGCGGGTGCTCAGGCCCCAAAGCCTTTTCCTCAATCGAAATTGCCCGCGTAAGGAGTTCCTCGGCTTCAGCAATCCTGCCGGAGTCGATATACAAGGCCGCCAAAGATCGCAGCCCCGCCGCTGTAATGGGGTGCTGAGGCCCCAAGGTCTTCTCCCAGATTTCCAGGGAGGCTGTCAGGACCGGTTCCGCGTCGGAATCCTTCCCCTCGGCGCGGTATAGTGTCGCGAGACTGCTCCGGATCCGAGCGACATGCGGATGATTGGGCCCTAGCGCTTTTTCATCAATGGACAGGGACCGCTTATAAAGCGCTTCGGCTTCCGCATACTTGCCTTCCAATGTGAAAAGGTCAGCCAGGCTGCTCAAAGTTGCTGCGACGTTGGCGTGCTCCGGCCCGAGGGCCTTCTCGCTGATCGCTGTGGCGCGCCGGTAGAGCGGCTCCGCATCGGCATACTTTCCTCGTTCCCGATAAAGTTTGCCCAGGTTGTTGAGCCTGATGGCGACATCGGGATGGTCCGGCCCCAAAGCTTCTTCCGTAATAGTCAGCGCACGTTTGTGAAGGGCCTCAGCATCGTCGTATTTTCCCTGATCTTGATAGAACACCGCCAGGTTGCCTATGCTTTGAGCGACATCGGGATGCCGAGGACCCATCGTCTTTTCCCGGATGGCAAGGGACCGTTTGTAGAGCGGTTCAGCTTCCGCGAATTTCGCTTCTTCCCGGTAGAGCTCTGCGAGATTATTCAGGCTCAAAGCAGCGTCCGGGCTATCTCGACCTAAAACCTTCTCCACGATCTGCAAGGAATGTTGTAGCAGGGGTTCAGCAGTCGCGAACTTCCCCTCAAGCCGGTAAAGCATGGCCAAATTGTTCAGGCAGATGGCAGTTTGAGAATGGTCTTTGCCTAGCGATTTTTCAACGATGCCAAGCGATCGCTGCAACAAGGGTTCCGTTTCGCCGTACTTACCCTCAGCCTCGTACACTTCCGCAAGGTTGTTCAGCAGCGCCGCTACGTCCGGGTGTTCCGGCCCCAATGCTTTCTCTCTGATTGCCAATGCGCGACGCAAGAGCGGTTCCTCGTCGGCATACTTTCCTTCTGAGTGGTAAAGCATAGCCAGGCCGTTGAGGCTCGAAGCCACATCCGGATGCTCCGGCCCCAAGGTTTTCTCGCGCATGCCCAGGGCGTTTTGGAAAGATGCTTCCGCCTCTTTGTAACTGCCAGTGATGGACTTAAGTTCTGCACTATTGTAAACGCTAGTCTCTAGATCGGGATGTTCCGACCCGAGTGTTTTTTCTCGGACGGCGCGTGAGCGAGCAAACAAAAGTTCTGCGTCGTTGTATTTCCCTTGCCTGGCCTTGAGCAGTGCCAGGTTCTCCAGCATGGTCGCAACACCGGGATGATTGGGGCCATATAACTTTTCCTCGATCGCCAGCGCGCCACCGAAGAAATCCTCCGCGTCGGCGTACTTGTCTTGTGCCAGGCACACCTCCGCCAGGTTATTGAGCAAAGTGGCGACCAGGGGACGCTGTTGACCAGGTACGTTCTGCAGAATGGATAGCGAGCGCCGGTAGAGCACTTCTGCTTCGGCGTACTTAGCCTCCGCATGGTAAAGAGCCGCCAGATTATTGAGGATAAATGCCAGGTCTGGGTGCTTTGGACCCATTGCCTTCTCTTCGATTGCCAGCGAACGCTGGTAGAGCGGCTCCGCCTCGGCGTATTCTCCTTTTGCACGATGGCACTCAGCCATGTTGTTTAGGCTCTGGGCAACGTCTGGGTGTTGCGGCCCCAAGACTCTTTCCCGAATGGCAGCTGAGTGCAGAAAAATCGTCAGCGCCTCAGCATAGCGTCCCTCAGCTTGATAGAGCATTCCCAGATTGTTTTCCACCGTCGCCAGGTCAGGGCTCTCAGACCCCAACGCGCCTCCGAGGATCGCGAGCGAACGCTTGAACAGCGGCTCCGCCTCGGTGTACTTGCCTTCTTCCCTGTACATCTGTGCCAGCGCGTTCAAACTCGCGCCAAAACGGACATCATTCGGACCAAACTTTTGGGCTTGGGCGACCGCCGTTTGCAACGACTGCTCTGCCTCCGCATATCGGCCTTCCTCATAAAGCTTTTTCGCGCGCGAAATATTTTCTTCCCAGCGAGCCTGACCGAGGGCAGGCATGGGTCCGCGCCCGCCAATCGAGAATGTGAGAAGAAGAAAAAGGAAACGCGCGGTTACGCGTAGGAAGAGGCACCTCGCCGTTCTGCTTCGCGGTTTAGTCATGGCTTCCCCAAGAGAGTTATCGATAGAAATAATTTCTCTTCTCGATTAGGAGCCTGTTATGCTTGCCGCTGAGTATGCCATGCTTCGGGTGAGGCGAATAAGGCCCGGCTACGGCAGCAAGGTTGTTCTCTTGCTCGCGGCGACATCGTGTTGGGCTTCCCTCCTGAGAGGCCAGGTTGACAAGCCTGTCGACCAATTGAAGCTGGCAGGCTATCCCACCGCAGAGCAATCCGAGACTTTTGCGAAAACCCGGGCAAAAGTGCTCGCTCTTCCGCATACGCTCCCTAATATTGTCTGCAACCAGTCTACAGACCGATTCGAAGCCTCCTACAACGACGCCGTTCGGCGCTCGTCCGGCACTCCCATGACGGAGACTCCGTCACACGCCCTTTATGGATTGCCGAGTTCGGCGGACCGGACGCGGAGGCAAAGCGATTCCACGGAATACGGGGATCGAGGGTCCATTGCGGCGAATATGCAGCCTCCCCAAGATCTAAAGTGGAGATACGCTGACACCATCGGCGCCGAGGTTGCGTATGTTGATGGCAAAGACTCGTACAGTGCGATCACGCTCAATGGCAGACCGACCGGTGGGAAGAAAATGGAAAGCTTTCTGGGCTTAATGTCCGCGGGAGAATTCGGGTCTGACTTGGTCAACCTCTTGTCGGCCAAACAGGCCCAGGCAACCGAGTTTAGTTTTCGTGGAAAAGGAAGCCTTCTTGAGCGCCCCGTTCTAATCTTCGATTTTCGAGTCCAGAAAAACGATAACACCACCTGGTACTGGTACACTCGAACGGTCCGCTTATTCTTCAAGGGTCCAAAAATCGAAACTTGGCCCGGCTACGCGGGCTCTCTATGGATCGATTCCGAAAAGCAGGAAGTGTTGCGACTGGAGATAAAGGCGGTCGAAATCGACCCCAAGTTTCCTCTCAAGACCATGGAGCAAACGATTGACTATGGCCACGTTCAAGCCGGCGACTTAAGCGACCTTCTGGTGCCGCTTCATTCCGAAACCATTACTTGCGATCGTTTCACCGCACTGTGCAATCGCAATGTGCTGGAGTTCAAGGACTGGAGAAAATTCGTTGTGAAGGCTCGAGTGCTTGCGCCTACGCAATGATTGGCACGCGCTAAGACCGCCGCCCTTACTGCTTCACAGCGGGTTCGCCTTGCTTGACCCCCTGAGCCTTACGATATGCGGCGAAATCACTCCAGATGTGGTCGACGAGCTCGGGCTCCACAATCTTCACTACTGTGACTTGCTCTACGTCTTTGTTGGCGTAGATTTCCAGGGCTACCTTTCCGCAATCGGGTGAAATCGACTCCGGAAGATAAAAGTAGTCACCAATATAAGCTACGTTCGTAATGTTGACGGCCCCAGTTCGAGTTCCTCCTACGGGTATTCTTCCTGGCTGAATTGGCTGAATCTCCTTTTCGCCGCAGAGCAGGCGCATCCGGGAGAAGTCTCCTTTGAAATGAACGTTGGCTGGTCCAGGATCCCAGCCATGCGACTCGGCATAGCTCCTCCCAACCTTACTCCAAAAGCCTTCTTTCAACTTAGGCTTCACCACGATTTCCAGCATGGGCTTAATATGACCGGCGGCTTCTTCCCAGCCTGGTGGCTGCGAAAAAACCACAGGCTCGTCCTTGCCTTTCTTCGCGCGCTTGTCTTTCTTGTGCTGCATATCAATCGCCTCCGATTCGTCTACCAAGAACGAGATGGGAGGAGTCCAGACGAAAATATCGTAATCGCCGACGGCAGCTTTGTAGGGCTGGACGTGCAGTTTCGGGTTGGAAAAAAGCCCTCCCAACGCTTCGGACGGGTAGGGCTCTTTAGGTTCCACGGGCAGTAGAGTCGCCGAAGGCGGCGTCGTTCCTGCGATTTTCGTCCGCGCCTGTTCCATAAGATGTGCTGCATCCTCGATACGGAGAATTCCAGTAATGCCCGGGCCGCCGCGCACTTGCTCGCGGTACGTGGTTATGCCGACGACTTCGCCATTCGCAGTGAACAACGGGCCGCCGGAGTTCCCGGGATTCACGGTGATGTCCGAAATGATCGTATGAGGATCAACCTTGCTGACCACACCCGTGGTTAAAATCTTTTGCAGGTCCAGCGGACTCCCGATCGTAAAAACGCGGTCGCCCTCGCTGAGACGAGGTTGGCCGTCCGCTTTCCTAACGGTCGGTACAATCGCCTCCGGGAACGCGAGGGGATTCACGCGCAGCACTGCGATGTCGTTTTGTGGGTCGGAAGCGAGAAGCACTGCCGGCGCTTTTCGCTCTGCATCGAACTGCGCGGCGAGATACCCGGAGTCTGCCACCACATGAAGATTGGTCAGAATGATTCCGGCCGCGTCGCAGAAAAAACCTGTGCCGTGCCCAAATTCGCTCCACACCGTGACCACGCTGTTCTTTGAACGTTTGAACTGCTCTCTGAGACTGTCAGGTGCGCTTGCCACCACTGGCTCGACCGCAGTCGCTTTCGCATTGTCGACGCTCAAGTCCAGATGAGTCTCTGGCCGCGCCATTTCCCAGACAAGGTCCCACGAATACTTCTTTCCCTGAAATTCCACCGCTCGCGGCGTCGTCAGGTGATACCGCCCGAGAGGGAGCCGCGTCTCAACCAGGCCGTCAAATCCGGTCGTCACGGAGCTGGGCTGCGCCTGAGATGAAGGATCGATGGATTGAAGATTGATCAACAATTTCGGGACGGGCTTCGGATTCAAATCTTTGTCCACCAGGATCGCCCGGATCTTCACCGCAACAGTATCTTCTTGCGCGCAAAGAGTCGTTACGCTGAGCAAAACGGCGATTCCCACAAGGGTGCGTTTCATGGCAGGTACCTCAAGTTACCGTGTAGTCTACGAGCGCCGAACGTTAAAGGAAAGCCCACTAGCCCCTCCTGGCCACTCGGGCCAAGGCGGAGGCAAATTTTGCAGGGGGTGTTGCCGCAGGCCCGTTTCCTTTCTCGGTTCCGTCTCTTATGGAATGCGACGCGCAATGAATGGATTTATTACCTTCGGTCTTCTGCTCGTGAGGAAAAGAAGATAGGTAGTGGCGGTGGAGATCGTACCAAAAGCTGCCCTAGTAGCTAAGGGCGTGTGTGACCAATCTAAGCAGTTTCACTTCGATGGGAGGGGTTCTAGCTTCGTATTTGGGAAATAGTGACTGAGGATAACTCGAAAGTCTGAACCGAAGCCGGCCATGCTTCGGGCGCCGCGCTGGCACAACCCAATTCCGTGACCCTGGCCAACGCCTTCAAGAATTACTTCGTCACCTTGTTCGCGCGTCGTGAAGGTATAACTCGGCACGGCGTCCCAGCCAAGTTTTCTGCCAATCACAATTCTACCGGCTTCGCCTTGCGAAGAAAGAGTCACTGCATCTTCTTTGGAGAGCGTGCGTGTCCAACGAACGGGATCATTAGAGCAAATTTCGCAACGAACGGAGTAATAAGGATAGCGGATTGAAAGCGAGTCGATCCCGGCAGGAACCAGAGTCGTGCCTGCACAACTGCTTGTGAACATGGCCAAAATCGGCTCATCGTCGTAGGACAGCACTAACCCTCGTGTAGCATCAGCCGCTTGTGCTGCGGGACTTTCTGGCACAGGAGGTTCGCGAAGGAATTGACAATGGGTCAGGTCACAGAAATCAAAGTTCGCGTGGCGGCCGCGACCAGCAACCAAATAAGACCGACTGACGACTGCTTGCGCTTTCAGCGCTTCGGGTGGCGTATCCGGCATCGATTCCGCCTGCACGACGGATGCAACGGCTGTCTCCAGGTCCATTTGAACGACCGGAATGATCTCGCCGTTTCTTACCCTCACGCTGAGAACGCCCTCGTACCGGCGTTCGATTTGCCCGGGAATCGCTACAACAAGTCCTGTTGCTTCCTGATTGCGGCCCGCGGCGTGAAGTTCCTGCGTGCGAACTTGAATTCGTCCGCAGCGCAACAGCAACTGATCGCCTGCCGCGCGCAGCTCCATTTTGCTGCAGGACGAACGCGGCCGCAGAAAAAGCTGTCGTTTATCAGCGAACACTACAAGATCTTGATCTTTATCGTTTGCAATAGTCAGAAGCTGCGGATGAAACATGCCGAGCACGCCGATGCGCACCGTGCGCTCTTGCGAAGCAGCGGATTGCGCACAACTCAAAGCAAGAAGAAGGGAACAAAGCAATCGCATTTCCTTCATTCTTCCATATCGCGCAACATGCGGCCTGCCGTTTCCGCGGCTCTTGCCCCTGTCACACTATGCATGCGAATAAGCAAAAGAAGTTCTGGTTTTTCCGCGGGCACGAGCGCGAGCACGAAGCCGTCTGCCGGCGCCCATCGCGCATGGGTACAGGGCGCAGTTCCGGTTTTCACCAGAGCTTCGGAATGTTTCAACTGGCGATCGATTGCAGCCCCAGTTCCGTGCCGGCCGGACTGCCGCATTCCTTCGATGACCGGCGCGACTCCGGGTGCGTCCTTGCGGCGGCTTAATTCCAAATACGCGAGCGCCATGCGCATGGGCGCGATTTTCCACCGATCGCCGATGCCAATTAAATCTTCTTTGGCTGCGTTTTCATTCGAAGGTTCCAGCCCGAAACTCCTGGCGACGGATGTCTCGCGTTCATTCGAGACGTTTTCCGCAAGTTGCATGAAATATGCGTTGCAGGAAACGGAAATAGCGTTCGTCAGGTCCAATTCGCCGTGCGGTTTCCTCTGCCAGCAACCGCTTGTACTTCCCTTGCAGACGTATTTCGGATACCGGAAGTCGTGTGTTTCAGCGTAGGCAAGGGCCGTAAACGGTTTCACAAGCGAGCCCATCGGAATGGCTTTGTCGGGTTCCTCCCAATGACTGGCCAAAACCGCCCCTGAGTCTGCGTCGAGCAAAAGATACGACACTTCGCTCTTCCCGTATTTGCGCTGCAAAGTGGTGGCGGTAGATTGGGAAAAAAGCGAATGGTGAGACTTTTCAACCGTAGTCTGTTGTGGAAAGACCGGTGCCGCAAACAGCACGGCGGCAAAGACGCAGAGGGTCGGTCGCGAAATCACCGCCCCCATGCGTAGACCACGGTTTGCGACTGGCGGTCGGCGGAATCGCGGATGGTGATTTCTTCCGATGCAACATCCTTCAGCGAAAAGCTCAGGCTGGCAATATTTTCCGAAAAGAACGCGGGAAAAGCGCCGTTACCGGACTGGCCGGATTCCTGGTCCAAGAATTTTGTTAGCGAAACCAGATTTGCTCGTTCCCGCTGATGTCGGAACGCCGCGAAGAATGCGCTCGGCTTGGCGTCGGTCTTTTTGTTCAATCCGGCCAGCATCGCAGTAAGAATCGCCTCATCGTCGGAAACGAGTAAGTATGTTCCACGAATGGCCACGCTTAGGTGCCAGAGGCCATCGAGCACGTGATATCCCGAGACATCTTTCCACTGCAAGCCAAGCTGTTGCGTTGTGAATGTGGGACGGACGAATTCCACAAGCGCGGACTGCACTTTGCGTTCGTCCCAATCAGACTCGCCCAGAAGCGCGACTCCTGTGTGCATGCGCACGAACACTCCCCCAGGATCCCGTTCCGTGCGCTGCAGGTGTAATTGTGCGAGCACGTGGCCGGTGGAAATAAGAGCTTGCAGCGCGGCACGGCTATTGTTCGCTCCAGCAGTTTGTGGCGGGGGCTGGTCGATGCGGGTTTCCAAATCTGACGCTGCTCCCGTCTCGCCATTCCCGAGCAGGACCTGCGGCGCGATCTTTTGCGCTGCTACCGCCACTGGATTTGGCGCAAGGATTTTCGCGGTCAGCAGGTCAAGGCTGGTCTCTGGGGTTGGATTGGCTTTTGCTTCGTACAAACCGCTGTCATCGGGCACAAGGCGCATTAGATCTGCGACGGCGGCGGCGCCTTTGGCGGCTGCCGGATCGGGCGCGCGTGCGGACTTGCGAAACAACGTTCGTTCCTCGCGATATTCGTTGCCCTGGCGCGTCAAATCCGAAATCGCCGCGCCATATTGCTTCATCTCTGTGATGTTCTGCTGAATCCAGTACGTGCGGAAATATGGGCTCGGCACAATTTTTTCCAAATTCAAAACCATGCGAAGATCGCCCGGGGCTCCTGCGGTCGAAACAGCTCGAATCCACCAAGCGTCTTCTTCGATCGAGTGACGCTTTCCCTGAACGATCATTTCGAGCGCGCCGGCGATCAAGTCTTCGCGAGTCGCGAGCAAAACATAGTCGCCAGTGGTTGCGAACGCGACTTCGCGCTCAGAATCCGGATCCTTGCGGTAGTAAAAAGTGACGCCTGCCGCACTGCGCGACTCGAATTTGGAACGAGTCTCTGACAGCGGCGAATTCGCAAAGCCCGACGACGCCCGCGTGACGTAGAGAAATTCCAGCTTGCCGATATCGTAGAGAGCGAATGCGGTTTGCTTTCCCGCGACTTGCTGCAAGAGGTCAGCATCGGCGGGAACCCCGGCGGCTGTCGAAAACTCTTCGCCTGCTTTTTTCAACCGAAGCAGCAGACGCGAATTTGTAAATTGATCGTAGTTCTTGCTTTTGACCCAGGCCTTTTTTTCATCACTTTTGTCCCAGTCGGAAAGCAAAGAGGAAAAATCGCGCGCTTGGAGATAGAGTAGCGCGCCGGATGGAACATAGTGAGAGAGCTCGGGTTCCGGCGGCAGCGCGGCTCGATAGGCTCCCCAACTGACGCCCAGAATTGCTGCGCAGAGCGCTGGAAGGAACAACATTCGTTTCATGGCTTGGCTCCCGCTTTCACTGCTGGTTTTGTTGCGAGTTGAGCGACCAACCTCGGCCGCACCAGCCGGTCTTGCTCCAGGGCTTCATGCAAAACCGGCCAACGCGTGGCGTTGATGCGCCGGCGCCGCAAGCGCGCTCCGATGTCGGTCAGTTGAACCGAAATCCGCTTCTGTTCTTCCGCGGACTTTTCCAGCTTCTGAGCGGTTTTCAAATACGCTTGGGCTTGCTCGAGACGATCGAGGCGCGCAAGTACGGTGGCTACTTCGTGAGCGAGCTGCGCCTGCTGCGCGGACGGTGGAGTTTGAATCAACCGAGTGTCGCGTGTTTCGCCTTCCGAGTCGCTTTCGTCGGTGGCGGCCTGAACGTCTTCGTCCGCTGTGTTTTCGTAATAAGTGCGGCCGACAGCGCCGGACTGCAGCAATTGCTCGATCGAAGCAAGAGCGAGTTCGTCGCGTTGAAGCGAAGCAGCGACGCGGAAGAAAGGAACGCGAGCGTCGCTTCTTGAGGGTGAATGGGCCAACGCGTCGCCCAGAAGATCCAAGCGCGCTTCTGTGCCGGATACCTTTGGTGCTGCTACGAGTCGCGCGTCGTAGAAGAAAGGATGATTTGCGTCGGCCGGAGTAATATTGCCAGCGCCGGCGGCGAGCAACTTCAATTCCCCGCTGCCGAAATTGGCAGTTTGGCCGAGACTGGTCGAGGCTGATGCAGCCTGCACGCGCAGCGAGTAGGGTGTGTCGCCGCTCGAGGCGATTTTCACCAGCGTTTCCGCGGCGGCGTCTGCTTCCTGGTTGGCTGCGAGCTGGGCCTTGGCGAAGCGCAGACGGAAAGAGTTGTCCCAAGGCGTTGCTTTTGCAAGGGGCTCCAGGAAGCCACGCGCTTCCGCGGGATGGTTTGTTTTTTCAAGCAAGGCCGCGGCGGAATCCATACTCTGATACGGATCGCCAACAGTAAGAACCATTCGCTTGAGAAGCGCGATGGCGCCGGCCATGTCGCCATCCGCGACGCGAATTTCCGCCAGCCCGAGGAAACTTGGGGCAGACAGTTGATGGTCTTCCAACTGGCGCGCGAAGACGAACTCCAAAACTTTGCGGGCGGATGCGCGATCGCCGAGATCGAGCAACTGGCGCGCGGCGGTGCGCAAGTTCTCAGCTGCAGGCGCGATTTCCGGCGTTGCTTTGTAGCTGGATATGAGGGCGTCGAGCGTTTCCAATCTCGCGGCACATTGAATTTCGAAAGGAACAAGCGTGGCTAAATCAGACGGGCCTGCGTCCTTGCGCAACGCGGCTATTAAGTCGGCCGCTCGCGCATATTGCCTGGAATCAACCAAATAGCCGAGCCAGCGAGTTTGCCAGTACGAAAGTTCTGATTTGGCGATTTCTTGCTGCGCGCCTTCGGATTTTGCGACCGCTGCCTGCTTCGTTTCGAGAATTCGCTGGTAAAGCAATCCGCGATTGGCTTGCGGAATCCACTTTACGTCAATGATGTCGGCAAGAATCGCGGCCGGATCGGACGCAGCTTGCGAAACGGCGATTAGCCACTGGGTGGAAGCGGCGGGATCGGTTTCCATCACAAACGCGCTGCGCAGAACGGCGTTCGAGCGATAGTTGCCGTTACGGTGCAAATAGGCGCGGACAAGTTGATCGGTTTCGTTTTTGACGTCGGTTGCGACACCGCGCGTGCGCACATGATCGCAGGCGCGGATAAAATCTGCCCAGAAGGATTCCGGGACACGTCCAGCATTGATCAGATTCAGCTCCGCCGAAAAGAAACGCTTCCATTCGGCAACAGCTTCGCCGCGATTCTTATCCTTGAAATAGGCGAGCGCGAGCTTGTCGTGAACGCCAATTTGTCCGGGTGCAAGTTCGAGAACATATTTGTATTGGTCGATGGCTTTGCGTATGTCGGATTGATCGAGATAAAAATCTCCGAGCGTCATGTAGCCATCAACGGAAGCCGGGCTGTGTTCGAGTTCGGACGGCAGGAAATTCTCCGGCGCGCCTTGTTTGGTGTAGCGCAAATATTCGCCATAGCGCGAGCCGTAGTAGAACCAAATATCGCCGGCGAGCTGCTCATCGCGATTGAGCTTTTTTCCAATCCGGTCGCCGATTGTTTCATCGCCAAGCGCAGAAAGGAAAGCTGTATTGACCTGTGGCTGATTTTCCGCGAAGTACAAGCCGGCGAGGGCCGTGTACGATTTTGTCCACACGGGAGGACGCGCATGTCCGCGTGCGGAAACGACGGCGTGAGCGAGTTCCGTCGTACCACGCGCCAGAACGAAATCTCCTGCGGACCGGCCCCACGGCGTCCATTGCGCGGCGTACTGCACAAGTTGCTGCGGATTCTTTTTGAGAAGCAAATCGTACAAGCGAGTCAAGTTTTCACCGCCGAGGTTTGCGGGGCCAACCCTCGCGAGGACCCGCAGTTCGCTGTCGCTCTCACCGGCAGCGGCATATGCTTCGGCGGCGTTCGTCATGACATTCACGTACGATTCGCGTTGGACGCGCGGTGCGAGGCGCTCCAACTGACCACCGAGCTCCGAAAACTTGAGGCGGCTTCGCTGTAACCGCACGAATTCGTTGAGCTGGCTCCAATACTCCGGCCGCGTGGTAGCCGAATTTGTAAGCCACTCGTAGCGCCACTCGGCCTCAACTTCAGCCAAACCGGCAGAGGAGACCAGCGGCAAAGCGAGCTCTAGCACCTCTTGGTCAGACATTCCGTTCCGGAGGGATTCAGCAAAAGCTGTGAACGCGACTTTTTCTTCGGGCGTGTAATAACGGGCGATCGCCGAACCCATCTCCATCACTCCGGCGCGCATGCCAGTGCGCGCGTTTTGCCGGCGCGTATCGAGCACGTGGTCGCGCCATTGTTTATCGGAGATGGCAGCGATTCCCTGCTTTGCGACTTGCTGCTCCAACACGGGCAAAGAATTGGCGGCGGCATTTCTCCCCTCCCGGAGTTTGGCGTACGCTTTATCGCTCTGGCGGAGACGGATCAGGATACGCACGTAGAGTTTCGCTCCGTCGTGATTTTCCGGTGAAGCGAGGAGTTCATCGCCGGCGGCGTTGACACCTTGTTCGGCGAAAGTCTTTGCGGGCCCGAGAATGTTCCAGCCTTCGAGACGTCTCGCGACTTCAAAATATTTTCCGGGGCGATCCGGGGCGGTATCAATCAGCGCGGCTTTGAGCGCGCTGACTGCGTCCGCATTTTTTCCCTGCCGCGCGCGCAATTCGGCGATTTTTTCCATCCACTTGGGATCTTTGTAGGTCAGTTGGTACAAATGTTCGTAACCTTTCGCCGCATCGTCAAAGCGAAACAAGCGTTCTTCCAGGCTCGCGCGGGCGATCTGCAAATCGGTGCGGTCCGGGCGGATGGCGATGGACTTTCCGTACGAATCGATGGCGGCGGAAAAATCCTCGAGCGCGGATTGCGTGCGGGCCAGAACCATCGACCAGCGATAGTCGCGCGGCGATTGTTGGGTCGTTTTTGCGTAGAAATCGAGCAGTTGGCTGTCGCGCTGGTAGCGGTGCGCGTAAAGTGCCGCTTCGGTCGTCAGGGCCTCATCTTCGGGAAAATTATTGAGCAGCTCGATGTATTGATCGACGGCGCCGGCATAGTCCTTTAGTTGAGTGAGCGCAGGAATCAAGCCTCGGCGCAAAGTTGCTACGCGAGTTTTGCGCTCGTCTTGCGCGAACGGCGCGTTACGGAAGAGCGCGATCTTATCAAGGTAGAACTGCTTGAGGCCCTGGCTATCGCTGGAACGGCCATACGTGTCAGCCATCGCGGCAAGATATTGGCTGTCGTATGGCGCTTCCTTGAGCAGCCCATCCAGTAGCGTGCGAGCCTGTTGCATATCCTTTATTTCGGTAGATTTGCGCGCGGCCTCGAAAGTGAATTCCGCGCTCAGTTGCGGATAGGCGTCCTTGGCGGCCTGGCGGAGCACCGTAATAGCTTGCGGATAAAGCTTTACGCGCCAATAAAAATCCACGGTCGAGCGAACGACGCCGAGAATCTTCGGATTGGCTTGATACAACGCCTCGATGTTGCGTTGCGCCGCTGCAAAATCCTTCTTTCCTTCATAGAAACGCACGAGGGCGTAACGAAGTTGCATGCGAGTGACGGGATCGGTGGCAAGGGACGCTTGCTTTTCGAGGGAGCGCTGGCGAACGATTTCGATCGATTGTTGCTGGGCGATGGATTCAATTTCTGCGGCCTGTTCGATACTGGTGGCGCGGTCTAGCGCCGCCGTCAGGAAGGCCGCCGCATCCGGTTTACGGTTTTGCGCCTCGAGAACGCGCATTCTCAGGTTGATTGCGGGGGAGGAATAGTTTGCTTCGACGGCGATTTTTTCGGTTGCGTCATTGATTTGGTCGCGAAATTTCTGGCGGCGCGCAAGTTCCAGAAGACGGCCGCCTGCAGGCGAATCAACTCCGGAAGAGAGCGCAGCGTTCGCGTACTCTTGAATCGCGCGCTGGTAATCGCGTTCTGTTTCGTAGATCGCGCCTTCTTCATAGCCGTACAGAGTGGGATTGCCGAGTTGTTTGCGGCCTTCGTCCAAAAGACGGAGCGCATTCTTGAAATCGAAGTAATCCCAATAAATGGTTGCCGCGTCGAGATAGCCGCTGGATTGGCCGGGCGCAACTTTCGAAATACGCTCCCAATAGGGAGCGGCTTGCGCGAAGAGTTCCCGGTCGGAGTAGATATCGCCGATCCGCGCAAGAGTTTCTGTGTCACCAGGATTCACGGCGAGCAAATTGTCTTCTATTTTTGTAGCCTCGGCAGTCTTGGACGACTCGAAATAAGCGAGAGAGCGAAAGACGGAAGAGGCAGTGCGGCCGAGTAGCCGTTCGGTTGGGTAAAGTTCTGCGAGCGACTGAAGCGCCGGTGCACTCTCTTCAAAGTGCGAGCGCCAGACTTCAAGGTCGGCAAATTCGGTGACGGCAGCAGGGTTCTTTTGGGCCGCGTCGCTCCAGTTTGACGCGCCGGGGCCGGCGGTTGAAGTGCGAAGCGCGCTTAATTCCTGCTGCAGCTGATTGTGCGATGAGAGGTATTCAAAATATTGGTTTCGCAAGGATGGGTCTTCGAACCAATGCTGGCGGATCAACGCCAGCCACGCGGCATCGTTGTAAGTGGGCTGCCTATGATAGGCCATCAGCAAGTTGCGAACGAAAAAGAGGTCATGCGGGAAGCGCGCATGGGCATAGAGATTTAGACGTACGGAGAGCTGAGGACCGCTGCCTGACGCCGAAACGAAATAGCTTTCAAGTGCCGTGCCTTCAAATTGTTTGACGGCCTGTTGGGTGAGCTGTTCCAGTTCGGAATAGCGTCGATAACGCAGGTAAAGGCGCGCGATCTTGTTGTACCAAGTAGGATCGGAGAAGCGCAGAAAGGCCCGGCGGTACACGTCTTCTTCCTCTTGGGTGAGATTGTTTTGCTGCAAAAACGCGGCGAGCCGCTCGTATAGGCCGGGATCATCGGGGTTGTGGTCGATTTCGCGGCGGAGCACGCCAAGCGCTTGCGGAACTTGTTTTAGCTGGACGAGCCGGGCAAGATAGCGCTCGAGCACGCGTGAATATTCGGGCGAGCGCGGACCACCGTTTTGCTCGGCCGGGTTTTGACCGACTTGAAACGCTCCATTGGCGGCAGAGGCTTCTTGTTGACCTGGAACTGTCGCTTCATGGTCCCCATCCGTATTGGAGCCTGCTCGCCCGGAAATTTGGTCAAACCTCTGTACGTGCGCTGCCTTCTTAGCACCACCATCGCCCAACGGTATCTTCTCCGCTTGCATGGCGAGTTCCTGCAAGACCGCATCGTAGATCGCGAATTCTTCCTGTGGTCGTTGCAAGCGTTCGTACGCATCGGCCATCAACAGCGAGACTTGTGTGCGCTGCGGCGCTTTCGGGAAAGCTGCGAGAAACTCCTTGCCGCCTTGCAGAAGGGTCCCGCTCTGGCCATTGCTTGCATAAAATTCGAGCAATTTCGCGTGCAGCTCGGGGCGGCTTGCAGCATTCGGGAAATCTTTGTCCAGCAATGCAAGCAATTCCGCGGCGCGCGAACGATGAAAGTACGAGACGGCGCGCTGTTCCTCTTCGTGGTAACTGCCCTGCGGCTCCGCGCTCCTCAGGAGCAGCGAGAGAATTCCGTTGAAGTAGCCCGGGCCCTGATCCATTGTGGCGATGTCTTTGTAGATGGACAGTTCGCCGCTGCCCAAGCGGATCGGCGAATCGGGGGCGGTGAGCAAGATGTCGGTTAGCTGGGAAAGCGCACGTTCTTGAGAATCAGTGGCGCCCTTGGAGTTGTACAACGCAAAGTAATAGCGCGCGGCTTCCGGATAGGAGTGGATTTCCTCAAGCAAGTGGCCGCAAACATAGAGTTCATCCGGTTTCCACGGAGAGTTCGCGGATTCTTTTCGCAGACGCAAGTCCGTGATCGCTTGCTGCGCCGATTCCAGCTTGCCTTGCTGCTGGTAGTAGTAAAAAACGCGCGCGGTAGCGTTCAGGTCTTCCGGATTTTTGTTGAGCGAGGCGCGCGCTTCGTCGAGGAATTTGCGCAGGCCTTGCGTTTGGCCCAGAAGGTCGAAATAGGCTTTTACGAGTTCGGGCTGCCAGAGCGGTTGAAAATTATTTTCGTAGATTTTGAGCCCCTGTCGCATCGACCCGTGTTTATATTCGACGAGCGCTTTCGCCTTGATCGGAAAGACTTCATCCCCTGGGAAAGCTTTCTGGTAGGACGAAACGATTTGCGTGGCTGCATCGAATTCTTTCTGCTCGACAAGGCATTCGAGGAAGCGGGCATAGAGGGACTCGTCGTTCGGATAGCGCGCGATCCAGGCGCGGTAGGTCGCGATCATCGCGTCCTTCCCAGCCGCCTGGTCTTGAATCACGCGCAAAATGCGCTCAAACGCCAGCCAGGAATTTTGATTGTTCGCGGGAGTGAATCGTTCGCTCGCAGGCGAAGGCGCATCGCCAATCGCGCGCAACGTGGCAATTTCGTCCTTCGGGCGCAGACGGCGATGATAAAAATCGGCCAGGTCCCATTGCGCTGCGATCTTGTCTTTCGTTTTTTCGGCGAAGAGTTTCCAATCCTTTTCGGCGGCAACAGAATCGAGTTGACGCTCGTCTTCCAGCGCTCGCAACGAATAGAGGTCTCCATCCGAAGGTTGTTGCTGAATCAGGTCCCCAAGGGCGGGGCGAGTTTCCACCGGCGGCCTCCGAAATAAGACTTCGCCGTACGGAAGCTGCATCGCGCGGAAGAATGCGTTTTCCAGGCCCGACTTGGCCTGAATGGTGCGAATCCTGGGCAAATTGGCGCGTGCGGACAGCGCGAACGCCACGCCAGCCAGCATGACTGCGCTGGCGGCGATGCGCCACTTTCGAGTGGGAGCGAACTCACGGAACGATTTCAAGGTCCACCCCCTGCGTGCCCATGTTGTGCGCGATATCTTCGGCGGTCACGGTCAGATGATAGGTGCCGGGAATCATCTGGTCGGGAATCAACAAATCGCCGGTGTTGACGCCTACTTTCGCATCCCAACGCAGCGTCACCGGCGCGGCGCCGTCGAGGCGTGCGACGAGAGTGCGGGTGTTTTGCGATGCGGAGACTTTCAGCGGGATCGCTTCGCCTCTTCGGTAGCGGGTTTTCGCGAGCTTGATCTGAACCGTGGGAGTTTTGCTGGCGATTACAAAAGTTTTCGATTCGCGATAGGTTTGTCCGGCGCGGTCGCGGAGCACCAGCCGGACCCGGTAAGTGCCATCCTGCAAATCAGTGGGCGCAAGGAACCGCGTCTGCCAGGTGTCTTCGTCAGGAAGATATTTCAGCTTCTTGACTAGGCCAAACGGGAAAAGCGCTACAACAGAAACGATCGCGGCGTCGGTCTTTACGCGAATGACTGGATCGCCGGGTCGAATGACGCGCGGGCGCAGCAACGCGCGGGGCGCGGCCAGGAATGAAGTATATGGCGTAACGAATTTGTATTGGCGCGAGAGGCGGATGATTTCGTCTATTGACGCGGAGTCTTCGCCTTCGCGCTCTATTTTCTCGAGTAGCGCGTCGACGCGCGCGCGTGCCCACAGCCGCGGCAGCTGCGGATGCTCAGCGGATTCACGCGGCAGACTGGCTTTTGCGGACATGCTCAATGCTTCGCCATCGCGAACGCCTTGAACCGTGAAGGCGATATCCTCCGCTGCCTTTTGAAAACGGCCGACCCATGCGGCGCGGGAGCCGGTGAAGGCCGCGTCCTGCAGCGGATAGACAGAATCGACGGCCGAATCGGGCGAAACGGAGAGCGCGAGCTGGCCCACAGGGCTCCGGCCGATTTTGGAGAGAAACGAATTGAGCTTGAAATCCAATGGTTCAGTCGAGAGGACATGCTCGAGCACACCGCCCTGCCGCGCCAGAAGTTTGAAGAGCGGCAGGTTTGCATCGTCGCCAACGCCGAAGATGTAAGTTTTGGGGCGCGCGGTGCCGGCGAGATTTTTCCACTGCGTTTCGTACCATGCTGCGAGTTTGGCGTTCTTAATGAGACCTGCGGTAGAGCCGCCATCACTGAGCAACACGAGATAAGGATTGCTGCCATCTGATCCCGATTGGCGCAAGCCTTCCTGCAAAGCCTTCTGTAGATCGGTTCCACCGCATAGCCGGCTGGCACGCACGAATTCCAGGGATTTTTGAATGGCGGCGCTATCCGCGGTCACGGGTGCAGGCTGGAAGGACTGGAACTGGCTATTAAACAGAATGAGATTGAACTTGTCTTCGGCCTTCAGAGACCGTAGCAGAGTCTCAAGGGCCTGATAGCTGCGTTCTAGTTTTTCCCACTGCATGGAGAGCGAAGTATCGAACAAAATGACGACGGTCCTTGCAGCGGCGGCATTGGCGCTGGCGCTTCCCGGTCCGTTTTTGTGGCTGAAGCCTATCAAGGCTTCGGCAGCAAAAAATCCCGGCCCGTTGGTACTGCGGACCGGGGCCATTTCGGTTGGCGAGGGTTGGCCGCTGATGGGCTGGCGGTGGGTGATGACCGCCAACCCATCAGTGCCGGACTTGTCCAAATCAAATGTGGTGACGAAATCTTCCGTGAGATTGACGTTTTCGCCCTCGAAGCTGCCTTTCACAAACCGCGGCGAGTTTTGCTCGAGCTTCACCAGAAGAGTTTTTGATGGAGCCTGAAAGTTGGTCAACGCGTGGGCCGAGCGCAATTCAAAATTGATTTTTAGGTGGCGAGCCATTTGCGCCTGGTAGGCATCCGGCCGCAGCGGAATGGCGAAGTAGGATTTCAGATTCTCGACGGGAATTGCCTCGTGGTACTCAAACTCCAGCCGCTTCGTCCCGTGCGCGGGAATGGGAACGATGCGAGCGCTGAAAATGGCGCTTCGCTTGGCCTCTTCCGCGCCGCGTTCGCCCATTTGCAGTAGGCCAGGATCGATCGACTGTTGTTTTAGCTCGTTGTAAATTTCGCCCGCGCGCTTGCGCTCCAGAATTACGGCGGGAATCCGCACAGGGCCATCCCAAACCGCGAAGTCAGAGACCGTGGCGCGGCTGGGTAGTGCGAATACGTAGTTCCCTTCCTGAATGCCACCGGTGTGATTCGCAAAAATCTGGCGGATGAACACCCGCGCATCGCCATTATCAATCTGAATCGTGATTTCCATCTCTTCGAGTGAAAGGATCGAAGGATCAGGCTGCGCCTTATCGCGAGGAATGAGCACACCACCATCAGCGAACGCTGTAAGCGGCACAAGCAAAATGAGCATTGCGACAGTAACTAACCGAGTCATGGCTGAATCAAATTCTCCTGGATGCGAACCAAACCGTTGTCCGTGCCGACGTACAAAAACCCGGCGCCGGCAGCAAATGCAGTTACGTTTTGCGACGGCAAACCATCCTTCACGACCGACCAGCGCTGCTTCGCGCGATCATAGACATACATTCCCTGGCTCAGCGTGCCGGCAAAAACGTGATCTTTCGTCACCAACATTGCGTTCGGATTGATCTCGACGGGAGCCGTTGCGACTTCGAACGGGTGAATGTGGCCGGTGCTGTCCAATGCCATCACTCCGCTGCCATACGTGCCGATCATCCACTCATCGCCAACAAGCGCGACTGCGGTGATCCAGTTTTGCTTCAAACCAGAGTTTCCGGCGGTGAAGTTGGATTTGACGAATCCTTTTTGCAACGCGGAGAGACCTCCAAGCGTTCCGGCGAGCAATTCGTCGTCCGACGCGGCAAGCGCGTAGACGTGGTTGTTCACAAGTCCGTGGAAGCTGTACATACTGCGCGCGCCTTCGGAATCGAGGAACGTAATCCCGGCCGGAGTCGCAACGGCGAGGCCATCTCGGTACGGAGCGACGTCCGTCACGTGGTCCGCGATCAGGCCGTCGGCTCGCCCGAGAATCTGTTCTGGCGTTCCGCTCGGGCCAAACCGCACCAAACCATTCGCAGTTGCCACTTCGATCGAATTTCCTCGCGCATCAGGCAAAATCCGGTTCACGCAGAAGACGTGATCGTTTTCGACGTGCTGCACGCGCCCGGGCCCGGCGGGCAAGATGTCCAATCCGCGATCGAAGTAACCCACCCAGAGGCGCCCGTCCTTGTCGATCGCGAGTGCGGAAACGTTGCGATCTTTGATGACCGATTCGCGCGGCTTCAGCACTTGCTGCCACGCCAAGCCGCTGGCCCTTTGGCTATAGACTCCAGTTCGCGTCAGAACGAGCACACTGTCTTCGGTGCCTGCGATCTGCTGCACTTCGTCCAACGGCGTTGCGGGCAGCTTGCTGTGCGCGGCGGGGCGTTGTCCGGCGGACAGCGGCACATGCAGCACACCTTGCTCTTCCGTTCCCACCAAAAGCTCGTTGCCGCGGAATAGAGACGTTACGAGCGTGCCCTTCGCAAGTACGCGCGAAAATCTGCCACCATCAAATTCCGCCACCCCGAGCGGCGTTCCGACATATGTTTTGTCGCCGGCAAGAGCGACGGCCTGCACTTGCCGGTCGGGGAGTCCCTCCTCTTCGCCAAACGACTCGGTCGTGCCCGCGTGCCAGTGCTTCACTCCTTGGTCGAGCGTGCCGACCCACAAGTCGGTTTCGGTGCCGGCAAGCGCTTGAACGTAGAGGTGGTCGAGCGTGGAGTGGAGTTCGCGTATGGAGCTTCCGTCATACAGCAAAACGCCGTGCTTTTTCGTTCCGATAAGGAGCTTGCCGCCCGAAGCGGGCAAAATCGTGGTAATCGCGCGGATCTCGGGATTTGCGGGATAGATTTGACGGAACCGTTCGCCATCGAACGCCAGAATTCCCGCGTCGGCGGTGGATAGGATCAATTCCGGACGGGAAGCGCCGGACATCTGCCCGGCTTCCATGGCAATGATTGGAGAACCCGGCAGGTAGGAACCGGCCGGAAACTCACGAAGAAAGTTGCCGCGGGAATCGTACTCGGAAAGCCCGGCCGGGCCGGCAATATATAGGTTGTCGCGGAAGCGCGCCAGCCGCTGGAAAACCTCCGGGGAGCGCACAGGTTCGAAATGGGTGTTCTGTGGTGGTGCGTATTGCGAGAGAGTGAAATCAAATTCGTGCTCGGCCTGCAATTCCTGCCTGGAGCGTTGGAGCGTCCGCGCAGCTTCCCGAATCGCCATTCCGCCCGCCACTGCTGCCACCAAAACTGCGGCTCCGACAACCCACTGCCACTTGCTGACCGGGATCATGCTTCCTCTTTGAGTTGTCCCTTGCTAGGTTAAAGTTGACGCTGCAAAAAATTATGCAGGAGGAGTTCCAATCGCTTCCGTAAGTTCGATCAATATCTTCTCGAAATTGGCCGCGTCATTCCGTGTCTACGAAAAGACAATGTGTCTTAAGACTTACACAACAACCGGACGCGAAACCCAAGCGGGCGATCCTTGTTTGGCATCCGCCGCCCCTGCTTGGCAGCTAGGGGCGGCCATTCCATCTGACGGTTTCATAGTCCACTACCACAGAGCACACTGAGGATTCTGCATACGTCCGTAAGATAGCCAATTAGCCCACCTACGAAAGGTGTGCGGCGGGGATCGAATTGCATTTCAAATCCATAAGGCTCATGCTTTTTAATGCGTTGCAGCAAAAAGAGCCAAGCATGTAAACTGGGGGCACCATGACCCCAGAGACCCATCGGACACCAACCGCTACGACCGCTACTCTAGTGCGTCGGTAAACCACTTCTCTGTCCTAACCGCATCAAAGTCAGTATCTTGCGGTATGAATCTGCATTTACAAAAAGAAAATCAGTCTCAGCACTTCGCTTGCGGGTCAAGCCGTGGGGATCAAGGAAGTCGACGACGGTGTCTGGCTGGTCAGCTTTATGGACTATGATCTCGGCTACATCGATCTGGAGGAGAAGACTCTGCAGCCCTTAAACAACCCTTTTGGTCCTAAGGTGTAAAGTATGTCTTCGGAACGTTATGTAAAGGATGTCTCCGGACCGTACAGGCTGGACCGCTGAATTTTGGAGGCGCGGGTGGGAATCGAACCCACGCATAAAGGTTTTGCAGACCTCTCCCTTACCACTTGGGTACCGCGCCCTCCACAGAAAATTATATCGAAAATCTGCGCTTGAGTCAGCGCGTCTTCAAACAAACGCCCCCAGGTGCATATTTTCACGCCGCACGTTACATATTTGGTCTACTTTTCGTCCCAAGTTCCTTTCCGCTTAGCAAATTTCTTCAGCTTCGTTTCCCTTTCTCGCGCGCATGCTTTCCAAAAGGATTCCACGGTGCCTTCGGCCAGCCATGTCTGATCAATTCCAGGACCAAAAATGTGCCGGTACATCATCGGCCCCAAGATCAACGCCACACTCAAATCCACATCCATAACCGCGGGAAAAATTCCTCTTTCTATCCCGCGCCGGAGCAATTTCTTCAAGTCCGTCCGGGCGCGGTCCATCACCTGCCTCTTCCAAGCCCGGCCAAATTCCTCGTTTTGGGCGGAATATGCGAGCAATTGCACGAGAAGCCGCCCTCTGATTTCAGCGTTCTTTCTTGGCGGCTCGTACATCAAGTAGGCTTTCAAATCAGCTTTTAGATCTCCGGTGTCGCGGTCCGGAGGTCCTTCGCTGAGACCGCGCACGTGCCCCAAAACTTCCAAACAAAGCGCATCTTTGTCCACCCAGTGTTTGTAAATCGTCGCTTTGCTTACTCCGGAAGCGGCGGCAATCGCGTCCACACTCGTCTTATCAATTCCGCGATTCGCAAACAATTCGACTGCGGCATCCAGCACCTTGTTGTGCGCGCGTTGGCTAAGGCCTCTCGCCACGTCAAATCTCGATTTTTGTGAATCGCCATGCCCCGAGGCACAGCAGGAGAATCGCGGCCACTGCCAGCGCGATTGCGTCGAAGGCCATTCCGAAGTATCCGGCGCCGATCAAAGCCCCTCGCAGCCCGTCCACTCCGTAAGACAGCGGGTCGAGCCTTGTCGCGACCTTCAACGCCGCCGGCAGATTTTTCAGTGGAAACAGCGCGCCCGACAGAAAGAAAATCGGCAGCACCAGAAAATTCATCACGAGTTGAAACCCTTGCATATCCTGAAGACTTGCTCCGAGCGCCGTTCCGAGCGCCGCGAACACAATCGCGATCGCCACCATAAACCCAAGCGCCAGCGGCACGCTGGCCCAGCTTACCGGCCGCAACCCCGCGATCAAACTAATGATGACGACCAGGGTTCCTTGCATGATCGCTATCGTTGCTCCGCCGAGCGTGCGGCCGATCATGATCTGCAAACGCGGCACTGGCGCCACCAACGTTTCCTTCAAGAATCCGAATTGGCGGTCCCACAACAATGCGATTCCCGAGAAAATCGAAGTAAACAACACCGCCATCCCGATAATTCCCGGCGAAATGAATTGCACGTAACTTCCTCCACCGGCCTTTTCGAATGTCGGCCCCAAGCCGAATCCCAGTACCACCAAATACAAAAGCGGCTGCCCGAGCGACGCAATGATTTGCGCTCTCGAACGCAGGTACCGCTTCACTTCCCTCAGCCACAAAATGTAAATCGCCGCCATTGTTTCATCGCCTCCAAAGTCTCGCTACCTGCCGCAGCTGATCCGTCCCGCTGGCGCTTTCGTCGCGAATTGTCGTGCCGGTCAGCGCCAGGAATGCTTCCTCCAGCGAATTCGTCCGGGTCTGCTCTTTCAATTCCTCCGAAGAACCCGTCGCCACGATTTTTCCGTGATCCATGATGGCGATGCGTTGCGCCACGCGGTCCGCTTCATCCATGTAGTGCGTTGTCAGAAATACAGTCACGTTTTCGCTCTGATTCAGGCTCTTCACCTGTGTCCACATTTGGTTGCGGCTCTGCGGATCGAGTCCTTGCGTCGGTTCGTCGAGAAAAAGAATCTTCGG
>Ga0126384_10000353_pt1 | contig 24803 bp, 20 predicted proteins | sample PanSoiMetPlot_36_FD_92543 | JGI IMG/M metagenome (GOLD analysis project Ga0126384, IMG submission 92543) | Tropical forest soil microbial communities from Panama - MetaG Plot_36 | ecosystem: Environmental > Terrestrial > Soil > Tropical forest > Bulk soil | place: Panama | collected 2016-02-17 | reverse complement strand
TCGAAGATGCGGCCGGGACGCGATCGCATCACCATGATGCGAACGGTGAGTGCGATAGCCTCGTCGACGTCATGAGTAACCAGGATCATCATCGGCCGCGGGTGATCGGAGCCTGCGCTTGCCGGCGCCGGCGCCTCAGCGATTGCAAGGCGAACCGCGTGGCCCGCTGCCAGCTTGTGAGGGGATTTCACCCCGCGCTTTAGCTGTATTTCTTGAGCCCCCGCAAGTTGCCTCTCAAATCGGCGCTATTAATATTCTATAATGCTGCACTATTATCGGGTCAAAAGCAAATGATTACCATTTTTGCCTTTAAACATAGTATTTATTTCTAAATCTTCCGCCGTTCCTGCAGGGGCAATAATCTTTAGTCGCGCACGATGACTTGATCCTTCGCGTCCGCTATCCCCGACCCCACCCATGGCTTCGCTTGCCCTAGATCGCGACACGCGCCAGCTCGAACGCCCCGCCCGAGGCTCGAACGATCTCATCGACGCACGTGCGCTTACCGCCGAACTTGAAAAATTGGCCAAGGGGCATACCGGCAGCGAGCGTGATCTGCGCGCATTGTTGGCACAACGGCTGAAAGTCGCTCTCGCCGATGGCCGCGCCAAAGCCGAACAATTGCTTCTCAAGGAGCGCTACGGCCGACGCTGTGCTGAGCGGTTGTGCCGGATGGAAGACGCGATCATCCAGATCCTGTTTGAGTTCGCGCGGCATTTGTACCCCTCGCAAAATCCATCGGAAGCCGAGCGCATGGCAGTCATCGCAACCGGTGGCTACGGCCGGGGTTTGCAGGCGCCGGGCTCCGACATCGACCTGCTGTTTCTGCTGCCCTACAAGCAAACGGCCTGGGGAGAGTCGATCGCGGAAGCGATTCTCTATTGCCTGTGGGATACAGGCCTTAAGGTCGGGCATGCGACCCGGTCCGTCGATGAGTGTATCCGCCAGGCCAAGGCGGACATGACAATCCGCACCGCTATTCTCGAATCGCGCTTTCTGCTCGGCGACCGAAAGCTTTTCGACGAGCTTGTAGCGCGTTTCGACAATGAGGTCGTGCGCAACACCGCCGCCGAATTCGTCGCGGCCAAGCTAGCCGAGCGCGAGGATCGGGTTCGGCGCAGCGGTCAATCGCGCTATCTGGTCGAACCAAACGTGAAGGATGGCAAAGGCGGATTGCGCGATCTGCATACGCTGTTCTGGATTGCCAAGTATGTTTACCGGGTCCGCGAACGCGACGAGCTCATCAAGTGTGGTGTATTTGACAAGCATGAGTATCAACTTTTCCGCCGCTGTGAGGATTTCCTCTGGTCAGTTCGCTGCCACATGCATTTTCTCATGGGCCGCGCAGAGGAGCGCCTCTCGTTCGATATCCAGCGCGAGATCGCCATGCGGCTTGGTTATACCGAGCACCCTGGCCTGCAGGATGTTGAGCGCTTCATGAAGCACTACTTCCTGATCGCCAAGGATGTCGGTGATCTGACTGCGATCCTTTGCGCAGAGCTGGAAGACAGCCACGCCAAGAGCGTGCCGGTGCTAAGCCGCCTGATGGCGCGGCTGCGCCCGGTGAAACGACACAACATCGTGGAAAGCGACGATTTCATTGTCGACAAGAACCGGATTCGGCTCGCGCAGGCTGGCGTTTTCAAGCGTGACCCAGTCAATCTGATTCGCATCTTTTATCTCGCGCAGAAACATAACCTGGCGTTCCATCCGGACGCGATGCGCGCGATCACGCGCTCGCTCAACCTGGTCGATGCTAAGTTGCGGGACAACAAGGAAGCCAATGATTTGTTCCTTGAGATCCTCACCTCGAAGAGTGACCCGGAAACCGTGTTGCGGCGGATGAACGAAGCCGGTGTTCTCGGCCGTTTCGTGCCAGCATTTGGCCGGATCGTCGCCATGATGCAATTCAATATGTACCACCACTACACGGTGGATGAGCATCTGCTGCGGTGCATCGGTGTACTTGCCGAGATCGAACGTGGCGGCAGCAACGAGACGCCGCTCGCCAACGAGCTGATCCACAAAATCTTGCCTGAACACCGCCGCTTGCTATACGTCACGCTGTTCCTACATGACATCGCCAAAGGACGCCCGGAGGACCATTCGACTGCTGGCGTCCGAGTAGCAGAGCGATTTTGCCCAAGGCTGGGATTTTCGAAAGCCGATACCGAGACCGTTGCTTGGTTGATCGAAAATCACCTCGTCATGTCGAGCGTTGCGCAGTCACGTGACCTTTCCGACCGGAAGACGATCGAGAATTTTGCGGCGACGGTGCAATCGGCCGAGCGTCTAAAGCTGCTGACTATTCTCACCACCGCCGATATCCGGGCGGTCGGTCCTGGTGTCTGGAACGGCTGGAAAGCGCAACTCATCCGTACGCTTTACTACGAGACCGAGCCGGTACTCACCGGCGGATTCTCGGAAGTTAACCGCGCTCAACGCGTGGCGATCGCACAGAACGAATTCCGCGAGGCGATGAAGGACTGGCCTCGCGAGCGCCTAGAGGCCTATATCGCGAAGCTTTATCCGGCCTACTGGCTCAAGGTCGATCTGCCGCACAAGATTGAGCATGCCAAATTCGTGCGCGCAGCCGAGGGCGCAGAAAAGCGGCTCGCAACCTCGATCGCGTTCGATGCAGAGCGAGCGGTAACCGAGCTTACACTTCTCGCGCCCGATCATCCGTGGCTACTGTCCATCATCGCCGGTGCATGCGCGATGATCGGGGCCAACATTGTAGATGCCCAGATCTACACGACGACCGACGGCTGGGCGTTGGATACGATCTCGCTGTCGCGCGAATTCGATCGCGATGAAGACGAAGAGAGGCGAGCCAACCGCATTGCGGATTCGATTGAGAAGGCCTTGCGCGGTGAAGTTAAGCTGCCCGATGTTGTGGCAAAACGCGCGCCCCCCAAGGGCCGCATCCGCGCTTTCGCCGTAGAACCGACGGTTACCCTCAATAACCAGTGGTCGCAGCGCTATACGATGGTCGAGGTTACTGGACTTGACCGCACGGGGCTCTTGTATGAGCTGACTGCAACGCTCTCAAAGCTCAATCTCAACATTGCGTCTGCACATGTCGCCACCTTTGGAGAGCGGGTGGTAGACGTGTTTTACGTCACCGACCTGATGGGTGCGCAAATCAACTCGCCGACACGGCAGGCTGCCATCAAGCGCGCATTGATTGCGCTGTTCGCAACTGGCGATGATGCCCGGCCGGCAAAAGCCGCCGTCAACTAGAGCACCGCAGCAATCCGGAATTCCGCGAAAAAACGTACCTTAACGACCCTTTAAATCGGCCCGCTTAGCCTGCCTTGGGGCCTGCGGAACGGTTCGCATCCGCCGGCGCGAGACGGGTCGCGTGATGGCGAAAAGGGGACAAGCAGGCGCGCGCCAGGAGCCGGTGTTCGACAGCAGTCCGGAGCTGCGTGTTTCCGTCAGTGATCGTGCGGCGCCAGCGCCGGATAGCAAAGCGTCCGCCAAATCGCGCAAGCGCCGCGTACACAAGAAACACCCTGCCCGCAGCAAGCGGGTGCTAATCGGTAGGATTGCCTATTGGAGCCTAGTGGTCGGCCTGTGGCTTGCCATCGGCGGCGTTGGGTTCGTTGCCTGGGTTGGCGCGCATCTGCCGCCGATCCAGTCCCTGGAAATCCCGAAGCGACCGCCCTCGATCCAGATCGTGGATATGCAGGGGCGCGTCCTCGCGCGTCGCGGCGATCTCGCCGGAGCTCCGTTGCCATTAAAAGAAATACCGGCTTACGTGCCGAAGGCATTCGTGGCCATCGAGGATCGGCGCTTCTATGAGCATTATGGGGTCGATCCGTTCGGAATCGGACGCGCGTTCGTCGCCAACGTCCTTCACCGTACCGTCGCCCAAGGCGGCTCCACCATCACGCAACAGCTCGCCAAAAATCTCTTTCTGACTCAGGAACGCACGATCAGCCGCAAGCTCCAGGAAATCCTCTTGGCCCTTTGGCTGGAGCGCAAGTTTTCCAAGGCACAGATCCTGGAAATGTATCTCAACCGAGTCTATTTCGGCGCCGGCGCCTACGGCATCGAACAAGCTTCGCAACGCTATTTCGGAAAATCGGCGCGACAGATTACGCTCGCCGAGGCGGCACTGCTGGCTGGGCTGGTTAAGTCGCCATCGCGTCTGGCGCCGACGCGAAATTTTGACGGAGCCGAACGGCGCGCAAAAGTCGTGCTCGCGGCCATGAGCGAGCTCGGCTTTATTAGCCAATCCGCCGAACGTACGACGCTGACGCGTTCTCCGCGCATAGTGGCGCAGCTAAACACCGGTTCGGTGAATTATGTGGCCGATTGGGTGATGGATGCGCTCAATGACACGATTGGTCACATAGACGACGACATAGTGGTACAGACCACAATTGACGCAGTCTTGCAGGCGAGCGCGGAGAAAACTCTCAATGAGGAGCTGGCGCAGAAAGGCGAAAAAAACGGTGTCGCGCAAGGCGCGCTGATAGCGATGACGCCGGACGGCGCCGTCCGCGCGTTGGTCGGCGGGCGCAACTATGCCGAAAGCCAGTTCAACCGTGCAGTCGCCGCCAAGCGGCAGCCTGGCTCTGCGTTCAAGCCATTCGTTTATCTGGCCGCGCTCGAGCACGGGCTGACACCTGACAGCGTGCGCGAGGATTCACCGATCAACGTCAAAGGCTGGCAACCTGAAAATTACAACCATGAGTATTTCGGGCCGGTGACGCTAACCAAAGCCCTTGCGCTATCATTAAACACAGTCTCGGTGCGGCTGACGCTAGAAGTAACGCCAATGGCGGTCGTCCGCACTGCCTACCGACTAGGCATTGTCTCGAAGCTCGAGCCGAATGCCTCGATCGCGCTTGGTACTTCGGAAGTCTCGGTGCTCGAGCTTGTTGGGGCTTATGCGCCCTTTGCCAATGGCGGCTATGCCGCGATGCCTCGCATGATCGAAAAGATCACTGCAACCAATGGCAAAGTACTGTACGCACGTAGCATTCAGCAGCTCGGCCGTATCATCGATGCGCGCTATGTAAGCATGATGAACACTATGATGAGCGAAACGCTGACCAACGGTACCGCGCACAAGGCGACCCTACCTGGCTGGCCGGCGGCCGGAAAAACGGGCACCAGCCAGGATTTCCGCGACGCCTGGTTTATCGGGTATACCGCGCACCTTGTCACAGGAGTCTGGCTTGGCAACGACGACGGAACGCCAACCAAGCATGTAACCGGCGGCAGTCTGCCGGTGGAAATCTGGAGCCGCGTTATGCGTGGCGCGCACCAAGGAGTACCAGTGGCAAGTCTGCCGGGTTATTCAAGCGGCAGCTTGTTTTCGGAATTGTTCGGCGCTGGATCGCGACTAACCCCACCAGCTCCCATTCAGCCGGTTGCGGCAAACAATTCGGCAACTACCGGCAGCAGCAGCCTCGATGGCTGGCTGCTCAATAACCTCTTTAACCGCCGCTAATTTTAACTTTTTGTCACGACGCGGCGGACGCCTTGCGTCGTCAACCACAGCCCTAAGGTAGCACAGCCCATCGCAGCGACGCCCGCGGCGAGCGGCCAGGCGCTCTGACCGAGCAACCAGCCCACCACCGCGCCACACAGCGCAGCAGCACTTTGTTGCACAAAGCCGAACAGCGAAGACGCGGTGCCGGCGCGTTCCGGAAATGGAGTCAACGCGCCGGCAATGCCTTGCGGGAGTACCATGCCGAGACCGGCGAGGTAAACGGCGACTGGCAAAACGAGCGACAAAGCAGAGGTCAACCCCAAGGCGACGGCCGCCACCATCCCAAGGCCGCCTGCGGCGCAGGCACCGCCGCCGATTCCAAGCACCCCATCGAGCCCAAGTCTGACGACCACGCGCGCCGCCACTGCTGAACCGGCCATGTAGCCGACGGAACCGAGCGCGAAGGCAACGCCGAAATCAAACGGGCTAAGTCCGTACAAGTCTTGCAGAACAAAAGCCGCGCCGGAGATCCAGACGAACAAGCCGGCATAGCTCGCCGAAGTGATCCCGAGATAAGCAAGATAGGCCGGATTACGAGCGACGACACGATAGGAACGGAGCATCGACGCCACCGACACCGGCTCTGCCGCGCGTAAGTTTAATGTTTCCGGCAGCACCGCGCACACAACCCCGGCGCCGACCAATCCTGCAGCAACCAAAGTGAAGAAAACGGCCCGCCAGCTGAACCCGGTCTGCAAGAGACCACCGGCAATCGGCGCTAATACCGGGGCAAGCGCCATCACCGAAGCGATCAGCGACAATTCGCGCCCGGCACGGGCACCGGAATAAATGTCGCGTACGATCGCTCGGGTCAGAATGAGGCCACCGCTGCCACCAAGTGCCTGGAAAGCACGTCCCACAATGAGCATCTCGATCGATGTCGATAACGCGCAAGCCAGGCTCGCGACACAGTAAAGCGCAATCGCCGCGATCAGGACCGGCTTGCGGCCGTGACGATCGGACACAGGGCCATAGAAAATTTGCCCGACTGCAAATCCGATGAGATAGGCGGAAATCGTGAATTGCACTTGCGCGGTCGAGCCATTGAGTTGGCGCGCAATATCCGGAAGCGACGGCAGGTACATGTCGGTCGTAAGCGGACCAATCGCGCTCAGCGCCGCCAGCAAAGCCGTGAGCGCGAAAGTTCCGGGACGCAGCATACAGCAATTCTGCGGAAGTTTTGGTTAGGGGCGTCCATCCAGTCCGTAGCGATGCAGATCGGCACCGTGAGCATCGAGCCAGGCTTTGGCGCGGCCCACGTGCGGGCAAATGCTCTCAACCAGCCGCCAGAATCGGCCCGAGTGATTCATCTCAATGAGGTGGGCAACCTCATGCGCAGCGAGGTAATCGAGCACGAACGAAGGGGCCAGAACCAATCGCCAGGAATATGAGAGCACGCCGCTCGACGAGCATGAGCCCCAGCGGCTTGACTGATCACGCACTGACACCCGCTTGAACTCGATGCCAAGGGCTTGCGCCGCCAGCAGGCTTGCCGCCTGGAGGTCACGCTTGGCTTCGCGCTTGAGAAAATCGTGCACCCGGCGTGACAGATGAGGTTTTTCGCCAGCGACACATAGCAAATGGTCGTTTCCGTGCGTCTCGATCCAGACCGTGCCTCTCGCACGCGACCGATGCTCTATACGGTGTTCGCGACCGCGCAACGGCAACAACGCACCCTGAGCGAAAGGCGAAGCGCCTGGCAGCCGTCGCAACCGCGCCGCAATCCATGCACTGTGCTTTTGCGCGAACTCTTTTGCGTGCTTCACGCTGCCGCGCGTCGGCATAGTGAGGACGACTTCGCGGCTTGTCGCAAGGATGCGCAATGTGTAACGGCGCGCCTGCCGGTGTCGGCGCACGCGCACCGGATGGATCTCGCCGTCAAAATTGACCGTAATGGCTGACGGTTCGCTGGTGCTGCGATAGAGCAGAGCGCGAAACGGTATAGTCATCATGGGTTCAAATCGGAACGAGCCGGCGGTGTTTCACATTCATATGGCGAGGATGGCATCAACGCTGGGCTACGAGCTTCAACAGGGTGGAGCGTAAGTGGTGCCCGCCGTTCCGCGACAACACAAAATCGGCGATGCGGGGAGCAATCTCGGCGCGAAAGCGCGAGCCATTGAACACGCCATAGTGACCGACTCCCGGCTGTATGTAATGAATCTTGTGCTCCTCGGGAATGTTGACGCATAGGGCGTGCGCGGCCTTAGTTTGGCCGACGCTTGAAATATCGTCCTTTTCGCCTTCGACCGTCATTAGCGCGACACGCCTGATTGCGGCCGGGTCGACGCGGCACCCACGATGCTTCATCTCCCCCTTCGGCAAAGCGTGACGGATGAATACGGTGTCTACTGTCTGCAGATAGAATTCGGCGGCGAGATCCATGACGGCGAGATATTCGTCATAGAATTCGCGGTGCTTCTGCGCCGAATCGCCGTCGCCCTTCACGAGATGAAGGAACAGATTGTGGTGTGCCTCGATGTGTCGATCGAGATTCATGGTCATGAAGCCGTGAAGTTGCAGAAAGCCCGGGTAAACGTCTCGCATAAAGCCGGGATGCGGGAATGGCACTTTCGCAATCACGTGGTTGCGGAACCAGTTGAGTCCGCGCCGCTCCGCCAGCCTGTTGACGTCATTGGGATTAATGCGCGTGTCGATCGGCCCACCCATCAGCACCATGGAGCGCGGAACGTCGGGATCGTTGTCGGCTTCCATTAACGCGATAGCGGCTAGCACCGGCACCGAGGGCTGACAAACGGCAATCACGTGCACATCGCCGCCGAGCGTATGAAGTATCGAAAGGATGTAGTCGATGTAAGAATCGAGATCGAAGCGGCCTTCGGTCAGCGGCACCATGCGCGCGTCGATCCATTCGGTGATGTACACATCGTGATTGGGCAGGAATGTCTCAACAGTCCCGCGCAGCAGCGTTGGGTAGTGGCCCGACATCGGCGCAACGATCAGCAATTTTGGTTGAGGCCGCCGCGGCGGCCACGCAAAGGCGCGCTCGAAATGCAAGAGCCGGCAGAAAGGACGCTGCCAAACGCTCTTGATGTGCACCGGGATTCTCTCGGCGCCGACGGTTGTCGAATCGATATCCCATTCGGGCCGACGATAGCGGCGGGTCGAGCGCTCGAACAATTCCATGGTCGCCGCCATCGACTTGCCGTAGGCAGTGTGGGCAAGCGGATTAGCCGGATTCCTAAAGAACAGTCGTGTAGCGTCCGCAAAAGCGCGAGCTGGATTGAGCGCGGCATGCCCCAGCTCGTAAAACCAGTACATCGGCGTCGCCAACAGCGTCCCACTGCCGTCGGAGAGCGCGGCTGCTCCGCCGAATTCACCTATTGCCATCGGGTCCCCCGGCCCTCGCTGCAGTGCGGCAGACTGTCGCTTTTCCGTCATATCGTCAACATAGAGATAAGTTGTTCGCGCCGGTTTTACAACGCGCACGGGGGCATTAAGCACCATAAAACACAGGCTTTTTTGATCACTCGCTGGTCTGTAAAAGCGAGCCCTGGACCCGCGCACTCTGTAGAAGCTTTAAAAAGGCCAATGATGCAGCCGCGAACAGCAAAATATTGAACGCGAAGGCCTCCGCCATCAGGTCGGCGCGAAACACATGGTCGATTACCAGAGCGCGCATGCCTTCAAATACGTAGGTTGGCGGAAGCGCCCAGGCAAAATACTGGAGCCAGTCAGGCAAGACGGCCACCGGGTAATAGACGCAGGTCAGCGGCAAAAACAAAAACATTATGGTCCACGCCATGCTTTCTGCACCAAGACCATTACGCAGCAGCAACCCAGCGACGAAAATACCGACGGACCAACTCGTCAAAATAAGATTGGCAAAAAACGCGGCGAGTGCCAAACCCAGTGCCCACAGATTAAACCCGAAGAAAGCAATCGCGAGGAGCGACACGGGAATCATGCCGATCGACAAACGTACGATGCTCATGATCATGAGCGCGAGCAGGAACTCTGTGGGGCGCAGCGGCGACATCATTATGTTGCCGAGATTGCGCGCGTACATTTCTTCCAAAAAAGAAATGGAAAAGCCAAGCTGGCCGCGGAACAGAATATCCCACAAAAGTACCGATCCGATGAATACACCGCCGGCCCGCGCGAAAAACCCCACATTTTGCGAAATATAAATCTGAAGAAAACCCCACATCAGCATCTGCACTGTCGGCCAATAGATCAGATCTAGAATACGTGGCCACGACGAACGCAGCAGGTACCAATAACGCCGCACCATGGCAGCGACGCGGTTGAACGAGAATTCCATGCCCGCATCGCTTGCGATCATTGTGCGGCCTCGCTCTGCCGTCGGCCCCGCGCCACATCAAGAAAAACCTCTTCCAGTGTCGCGCGGCCATAGCGCGAGAGCAGATGCGCGGGCGTACCGTCGTCCTCGATGCGGCCTTTCTTCATGATGATGACGCGCTCGCACAACCGCTCGACCTCACCCATATTGTGAGAGGCAAGCAACATCGTCGTGCCCTGTTCGGCACGATAGCGTTCGAGCCGCGAGCGCACCCAATCTGCGGTGTCGGGATCGAGCGAGGCAGTTGGCTCATCGAGCAGCAGTACTTCCGGTTTGTTCAGCAGCGCCTTGGCGAGCGAGACCCGCGTCTTCTGCCCAGCCGACAGCTTGCCGGTTGGCCGGTCAAGAAATTCGGTCAGATCGAGATCCGCTGCCAGCCTGTCAATGCGTTCGTCAATGTCAGGCACCGCGTACAGTTGTGCGAACACGGAAAGATTTTGCCTCACCGTTAGGCGCATCGGCATATCGACATAAGGGCTCTCGAAATTCATCCTGTGCAGGACACGGTAGCGATGCCTCGGCATTTCGACGCCCAGCACCGTCACAGCGCCGGAGGTGGGCGTGACCAACCCCATGATCATTGCAATCGTGGTGGTCTTGCCGGCTCCATTGCCCCCAAGAAGGCCGGTGACTGAGCCGGCAGCCAAACGGAAGGTGATGCCGTCGACTGCCGCCACGCCCTTATACCGTTTGACCAGTCGATCCACCACGATGGCGGAAGCGTTCTGCATATCCATACGCCGAAAGGTGTGGCGCTGTGCGGCAGGAAGCGCAAGCCCCGCAATGACTGCCAATTTGTACCTGCATCACCTCGGGCTAGACTGAATTCATGGCCTCACCCTTTGTGCAGCCCCAACCCCGCCGAAATGTGCGCCTCGATACATTGGTGCGGTTACGTTGGCTTGCAATCATCGGTCAGTCCACAGCAGTCGTAGTTGTTTACTACGGACTCGATTTCGAGCTTCCGATTTACGCCTGCCTTGCCGCGATAATATTGGCGGCTTGGCTCAATGTGGCGCTGCGGCTGCGTTTCCACATGACGCAACGGCTTGAGCCTCACCTCGCTGCGTGGCTGCTAGCATTCGATATTGCGCAACTGGCAGTGTTACTGTTTCTGACTGGTGGTTTGCAAAATCCGTTCGCCTTTATGTTTTTGGGACCGGTATTGCTTTCGGCCACAGCACTGCCACCACGATTTACGCTTTTGCTGGGTGGCTTTGCAGTGGCATGCGCCACGATCCTGGTATTTGTGCACTATCCCCTCCCCTGGGATAGCAACGATCCGTTACAATTGCCTCCCATCTACATGATGGGAGTCTGGTTGTGCATCTTGCTCGCGATCGGTTTTATTGGCGTGTATGCTTGGCAGATTACCGAAGAGTCGCGTCAGCTCTCCGACGCGCTTGCCGCTACCGAGTTGGTGCTCGCGCACGAGCAGCATCTTTCCCAGCTTGACGGCCTTGCGGCCGCCGCGGCACACGAGCTTGGCACACCGCTCTCAACCATTTCGGTAATCGCCAAGGAGCTTGAGCGCGCGATCGCGCCGAATGCACCGCACGGCGACGATGTCAGGCTGTTGCGCGAACAGGCTACCCGTTGCCGCGACATTCTTGCCAAGCTCACTGAATTGTCGGCTGGCGGGGAGCCATTTGACCGCATGCCTCTGACAGCGCTCATTGAGGAGGTGGTAGCGCCACATCGCAATTTTGGCGTGACCATCGAGGTGAACGCGCTGAGCGATCGCGCCACCGAGCCGGTTGGTGCGCGCAATCCGGCCATTCTCTATGGACTCAGCAATTTACTGGAAAATGCAGTCGATTTCGCGCGCGCCCGGGTTGCAGTAAATGCTCATTGGAGCGAGGACTTCGTCGCGGTCGCAATCAGCGACGACGGGCCGGGATTCGCGCCGGAGATACTAGCTCGGATTGGAGAGCCTTACGTTACCAGCCGGCGGCGCCATCAGAATGATACCCCCGAAGAGCCGGCTGGGCTGGGCCTCGGTTTCTTTATCGCCAAGACCCTGCTCGAACGCTCGGGCGCAACGCTATCGTTCGAAAACCGACCTGTGCCGGAACGGGGCGCGGTCGTCAGGCTCAGCTGGAGTCGCAGCGATTTCGAGCAATCACTAGCTTTCGCAGCGGCTTGAGGAAGGCGGACACGATCACTATTTGTTGCGTGCGTATAATACGCTGTACGCGCTATGATGCGCGTGACGTCAGCGCGTGGTGATAACGTGGACATTGCGACGGGCGACGCCGACAATCCGGCGGCGAAAGAGAAAATCTCCGGGGAACGGTCTTTGTTGATCGTCGAGGATGATTATTCCTTCTTGCAGCGGCTCGCCAAGGCGCTGGAGCAACGCGGATTTTCCGTCACAATCGCCGAGTCGGTTTCTGACGGCCTGTTGCAAGTAGAGAAGGCGCCACCCGCATACGCTGTCGTCGATATGCGGCTCGGTGACGGCAATGGACTCGACGTCATTTCCGCGCTCAAGCGCCGTCGACCGGATGCACGCGGCATTATTCTCACGGGCTACGGCAACATTGCCACAGCGGTGAACGCAATCAAGCTTGGTGCCGTCGATTATCTGGCTAAGCCTGTCGATGCCGACGACGTCGTGGCCGCCCTGTTGGCACTGGACAACGTCAAAATCGAGCCTCCTGAAAATCCGATGTCAGCTGACCGCGTTCGCTGGGAACACATCCAGCGAATCTATGAGCTGTGCGGCCGCAACGTCTCGGAAACCGCACGCCGGCTCAACATGCACCGCCGTACCTTGCAACGTATTCTGGCAAAGCGTGCACCGCGCTAGCACTCCGCCCGCGTACACACGAATGAACGAAGCGTGTTATTCCGAGTCCCAGTAAGGCCCGGTTGGATCGGCAAGCGATTGCAGGCGCATGGCGGCGGCACGGGCAAACAATAACATTATGGATTTACGCGTTGCCGCCGACAACCTGTGCTCAGGCGCCTCGCTTTTGAATTCTGCACCGAAGGCGTCAGCCACAATCAACCCGGTATCCGGCGGAAAAATTTCGCAGGGAACGTCGACTGTGGTGGCAAAGAACAGACGATCGCAATGTGCGCGGTAATCCTGCCATTTCTGGTCCGCACGAAAATCGGCGATCGAAGACTTGATCTCGACAATCCAGAGCTCACCGCGAGTGTCGAGCGCGACCAGATCTGCCCGGCGGCCAGAAGGCAACGGCAATTCGCTCACGACACATCGTCCATGCGCGTGCAGCAGCCGCGCGGTGCCGCGCGCAATTGCAAGCGCAGTTCCCGACTGGCGGCCGTCGACGGGCTTTTGGTACGAAGGCGATGCAAAGGCCATCAGCTGACCTTGAGGTTTGATTTTGACGGGACTTCGGCGCGTTCAGGAAAAGCTTGCGCGAGCGCAGCGCGCTTCGCAGCAACAACACCCCGCTCGGTAATCAACCCGGTGACCAGCCTTGCCGGTGTGACGTCGAAAGCAAAGTTTGCGACCGGTGACCCATCCGGCACAACCTGCACCTTTTCGATGTGACCGGCATCGGTTTTCCCAGTTACGGTCGCGACTTCATCTGCTGCCCGTTGCTCGATCGGAACTTCTGCGAGGCCGTTATCGATCGTGAAGTCAATGGTCGGCGATGGCAACGCCACGTAGAACGGTATCTTGTTGTCGTGGGCGGCGAGCGCCTTGAGATAAGTGCCAATTTTATTGCACACGTCAGCTTGCGCCGTTACGCGGTCGGCCCCCACAATAACCATGTCGACCAGCCCATGCTGCATCAGATGACCGCCAGTACTGTCGGCAACGACGGTATGCGGCACGCCGTGATGGCCAAGTTCCCAGGCCGTGAGCGAGGCGCCCTGGTTACGCGGCCGCGTTTCATCGGCAAAAACGTGCACAGATAGGCCCCTGTCGTGCGCCATGTAGATTGGTGCCGTCGCTGTTCCCCAGTCGACGGTAGCCAGCCAGCCGGCGTTGCAATGGGTAAGCACGTTTACCCGCTCGCCTTTTTTCCTCGCGGCAATTCCTTCAATGATTTTGAGTCCGTGGCGGCCGATCGCCTGGTTGATGGCTACATCCTCGTCAGCGATCTCGCCGGCGCGGCGCAAGGCAGCCTCTGCGCGCTCAGCGCGGGAACGATTGCGGACCGCGGCCAGCATTTCGTCAAGCGCCCATTTGAGATTGATAGCGGTCGGTCGCGTGGCGATAAGCGTGGCATAGGCGCTTTCGAGGGCCTCATCGGACGAATCGTTGCGCAAGGCCAGCCAGACACCATAGGCCGCAGCTGCCCCAATCAGCGGCGCACCGCGTACCTGCATGGTCGTGATCGCGCGGGCGATGTCGTCAAGCGTCGTAAGCCGTATGATGGCAAAACGATGGGGCAGCAGCGTCTGGTCGATAACGCCGACGCTTGCGCGGTCGCTTTCGACCCAGATGGTGCGCATTTGCTTGCCATCGATTTTCATGGCTAAGAGATAACGTTGTTTCGGCCCGACGCAAAGTCAGGTCATTTTTCAGGCCCACCCGAGAGCCACCATGCCCATCGATTACGAAGTTGAATACGACAATCGTGCCCGGGTCCCCGAACATCCGGAAATTTTCGCACGCTGGCAACGCGAGGGGGCGGCTTACCGCGCGGCTGCACAAAACCCCACACTTGGTATTGGGTATGGTCCCTCATCGCGACGGATTATCGACCTGTTCCCGTCTAAGGACGACGACACGGCACCGCTTGCCATGTTCATTCATGGCGGCTACTGGCGCTCGCTTGAGCCGTCGATGTTTTCCCATATCGCGGCTGGTCTGAATGGGCGCGGCGTTACGGTTGCGGTCGCGGGCTACGACCTTTGCCCGCATGTTTCGATTGCGGACATCATCGAGCAGATGCGCAGCGCCTGCCTGATGCTGTGGCGCAAGCGGCACCAGCGCATCTGTATCTACGGCCATTCCGCCGGCGGGCATCTTGCCGCCTGCATGGTTGCGCAAGACTGGAAAGCCTTTGCCTCCGATGCGCCAGGTGATCTTGTGCCGGCAGCCTACGCGATTTCCGGGCTATTTGATCTCGCACCATTGGTGCATTGTTCGCAAAATCAGGATCTACGGCTCGACGATGCGGAAGCGCGGCGGGTATCACCGCTTTATTGGCGCGTGCCCGCCGGGCGAGGCCTCGATGCGGTCGTGGGCGCGCTGGAATCGAGCGAGTTCCTGCGCCAGAGCAAAACGATCGTCGAATCCTGGCGACAACACATGGCGCTCACTCGTTACGAGGCTATCGCCGGCACCAACCATTTTACTGTCATAGACCCTCTCAGCAATCCAGATAGCGCGATGACCGCACGTGTCACTGCGCTGGCTCACAGCGTAAACAACCTCGCGCTTTAGACTTCGAGGCTCTGATTGTCGTGCTCGGGATTGACCCGGCCATCCATGATGAGGTGCAACAAGGCACACTTGCCGTAGATTTTTCAGGGTGGCGATTCATCTTGGATGGCTGGGTCAAGCCTGAGCATGACCGGCGGAGAAGAAGCAATAAATCCATTGACTAGAAAAACGCCTGGATGCCGGTCTGTGCTCGACCAAGGATCAGCGCATGAATATCGTGTGTACCTTCATAAGTGTTCACAGTCTCCAGATTTGAGAGCACGCGCATCACGTGATATTCTTCGGAAATGCCGTTGCCTCCGTGCATATCGCGCGCAAGCCGCGCGATATCGAGTGCCTTGCCGCAATTGTTGCGCTTCATCAGTGAGATCGACGGTGGCGCCGCTTTGCCCGCTTCGAGCATGCGCCCAAGCCGCAGCGCTCCTTGCAGCCCAATAGCAATTTCGGTTTGCATATCGGCAAGCTTCTTTTGAACCAACTGGTTGGCGGCGAGCGGACGACCGAACTGCTTGCGATCGAGCACGTATTGGCGGGCCCGGTGCCAACAAAATTCAGCGGCGCCCATGGCACCCCAGGCAATGCCGTAGCGTGCGTTATTAAGGCAGCCGAATGGGCCGGCGAGGCCTCTCACGTTGGGCAGTAAATTTTCCTCTGGGACCACGCAATCTTCCAGCGCGATCTCACCGGTAATGGAGGCGCGCAGCGAAAGCTTGCCATCGATCTTCGGCGTAGAGAAACCCTTGGTGCCGCGCTCGACCAGAAAACCGCGGATCACATTGTCGAGCTTCGCCCATACGACCGCAACATGGGCAACCGGCGCATTGGAAATCCAGGTCTTGGCTCCGTTGAGCTTATAGCCGCCCGATACCTTCTCGGCGCGCGTGACCATCGAACCAGGATCGGAACCGTGGTCAGGCTCAGTCAGACCGAAGCAGCCGATGATTTCGCCAGTCGCGAGCTTCGGCAGAAACTTGCGGCGCAGCGCTTCAGTGCCATATGCATATATCGGATACATTACCAGCGAAGACTGCACCGACATCGAAGAGCGGTATCCCGAATCGACGTGCTCGAGTTCCCGTGTGATAAGCCCGTAGGCGACATAGCCAAGCCCAGCGCCGCCGTATTCTTCCGGAATGGTAGGCCCCAGTAGGCCCAGCTTGCCCATCTCGGGCAGCAAACCCGGGTCGTATTTTTCGTCGCGGTAAGCCGCGACAACTTTCGGCATCAGATAGCTTTGCGCAAAACCCCGCGCGGTGTTGCGCACCATGCGTTCGTCTTCGGAAAGCTCGCCTTCGAGATCGAGCGGATCTTCCCACACAAACGCCGCATCTTTGAGCATCGCTGGCATGCCCCCGCGCTCGGCCGGTTGCAACATTTTGAACCTCCTGAATTCCGTGGGGTCATTATAGAGGATTTTCCAATAGTTTCCCTACCGATTGGCATCCGTGTCGCAAACAAAAAGACTTCTGTAATTTAAGAATGCTCCTTGGTTCGCGCACTATGCGCGAACCAAGGAGAAGTGAGGGATTTGTGCAAGGGCGCATGGCTGAGAGCGTCCGGACGGCGGATTTAAATACAGAATGCTCATGGTTCGGTGCGTCCGCCCCGACGGCGGCAAATCCAGGCCCGTTGCCGCTTGCGGGGCTTTCGTCTATTCAGGGCTTACGCGCGCCCGTAGCTCAGCTGGATAGAGCGTTGCCCTCCGAAGGCAAAGGTCGGACGTTCGAATCGTCTCGGGCGCGCCACTCTAAGCTTCGATCTTGACCGGCGTCCTTCGTGCCAAATCCTTGCTCAGGCGACAAGGACGCCATGGCTATGAGCAGAAGACGGCATGGCAAGTATGAGTTCAGGCCCGCCGCGTAGGCCTCCCTTATCTTCCGATCATTCACCGAATGTAGGGACGTTGCCAGATTAGGAACGCCATGCGGGTCCGCGTAACGAGGTTTACCAGGTATTATCTACAAAATGCAGCTAGGTGAGTACGATGAAAGTCCCCGGTCCTGACCATCCAATCACAATCACTCAAAGTGGCAACCGAGTCCGCGTCGCTTTCGCGGGCCGTGTGATTGCCGATACCACACGCGCACTTACGCTAAAGGAAGCCCGCTACAAACCGGTGTTCTATATTCCGCGAGCCGATACCAACATGAGCCTGCTAACGCCCACCACTCATTCTACGCATTGCCCTTACAAGGGTGATGCGAACTATTTCAGTATCGTCGTGGATGGCCACACCGCCGAGAACGCAGTGTGGAGTTACGAGCATCCCTTCCCGGCAATGGCCGAAATCAAGGAATATCTCGCGTTTTTTCCAAGTCGTGTTGACACAGTAGAAGAAAGTTGACAGCGCCACGCATTTTAGTGGAGTCGCGGACCTTTGAGGAATTTCGCGCGGTCCGATGAATTCACGCGGACGTCGAAAGTGACGCCTTCACGATAGAGCGTGAGGACCACCTCCACACCGGCGCGTCCGAGCGCCCAAACCTTGCGATAAAAGCCAGCGAGTGTGGATACCCGATCACCCTTGACCGCAACCACGACATCGCCCGCCTTGATTTCGGCGCGCGCCGCGGGTCCTTTAGGCGCAATGCCGACCACGACGATCTTGCCTTCAATTTCCGTAGAATAAAGCCCGAGCCAGGGCCGTACCGGCCGGTTAACGCGGCCAAATTTGCGCAGATCTCCGAGTATTGGATGCAACAGATCGATCGGCACAATCATGTTGAGATGCTCATTCTTGCCTTCACGTGCGCGCTCAAGTTGGAGCGAGCCGATGCCGATCAGCTTGCCCGCGCCGGAGATCAGCGCGGTGCCGCCCCAGTTCGGATGCGCGGGGTATGTGAAGATGGCCTCATCCAGAACGTACTCCCAATAGCCGGCAAACTCCTGCTTCGCGGCGATACGCCCGGCAAGGGATCGCGTGCGTCCCCCGGCGCCACCGACAACGACGCGTTCGCCGACTTCGGCGGCTTTCGAGGAGCCGGCTTCGAGCGCGGGGAGATCTATCTTCCCGAGCGCCTGGACCAATCCAAAACCAGTTTCCTGATCGAAGCCAAGCGTATGCCCTTGCACTACGCCACCGTCGCCAAGATGCAGCCATACGGTCTCGGCTTCGGTAATCAAATAACCGATGGTGAGCACCAGGCCGTCGTCGATTAGTACACCATTTCCCGCACGCTCGACGCCGAGGGTATCGGCCGTGAAGGCGTCGGCTGGGACAATCGAATGCAGGCCGACCACCGAGGAGAGAGCCCGCTCTAGATCGTAGGAGTAATCCTCCGCATGTGGCTGTACCGCCTGCGGCAGCTTCCATTCGATCAATGACGCCATCGATGCGCTCCCATTGGGTTTCAATTATCATACGCAGGATCATACGGGCGAAAAGACGGCGCTTGCATGTTAGTGTCAACCGCCTGCTATGATCTCGTTATCCATCCTCGATCTCTCGCCGGTTTCAGCTGGCTCCAGAGCGGCGCAAGCCCTGCGCAATTCGCTTGATCTCGCGCGGCTCGCCAATGGTCTCGGCTTTACGCGCTATTGGTTGGCCGAACATCATAATTTGCCTGCGATCGCGAGCTCGGCTCCGGACATCATGATCGGCCAGATTGCAGCTGTAACCCAGAACATGCGCGTCGGCTCCGGAGGCATTATGCTGCCAAACCATGCGCTCTTGATGGTGGCCGAACGCTTTAAGGTCTCGAGGCGCTTTATCCCGGTCGCATTGATCTCGGGCTGGGCCGGGCTCCCGGCACCAATCTGGCAACCTCTTATGCGCTTCGGCGGCGTCAAGGCATCAGCGAGGACGACGATTTTCTCGATTGTTTTAACGAGCTTATGCTGCGCGGCCGCCGGCCACGTCAGCGGTCCATGTGAAGCCTTACGCAATTCTAGCAACGCAGGTCGTCTGCGCCGACACTGACGAGGAGGCCGAACGACTCGCCTCGATCTGAACATCGTGCGCCGTGCTACCGGCGAGTTTATGCCGCTTGCGTCGCCTGAAGATGCCGCGAGCTACGACTACACTTCTGTCGATCGGGCGCGCATTGCGCAGAACCGCAGACGGCTTTCTGTGGGCTCACCCAGAACGTGAGGGCGCGTCTCGCACCTTTGATCGAATCCACCAAAGCGGATGAGCTCATGGTGACCACCATGCTGTTCAACCGCACGGCGCGAAAACGCTCTTACGGACTGCTCGCGAAAGCATTTGCCTGAGGCTTTGAATCGCACTTGTTCTGCTTAGCTGGTTTGCCTGCTTTCCCGGAATGACGAGCCGGAGACGCCATGCTAAAAGCGCGCCGGGTTTTCGCTCAAAAAAATTATAGGAGGTACCGTTGGGTAAACAGTTTACCTTGACTACCATAGACAGACACTCCCTCGGCGCTTACCGCGCCGATCCCGCCGGCACACCCAAAGGCAGCATGGTGGTGATTCAGGAGATTTTTGGCGTCAATCAACACATTCGCGCAATGTGTGATCGCTTCGCTGCAATCGGGTACACCGCCGTTGCGCCGGCCGTGTTCGACCGCTTCGTGCGCAATTTCGAAAGCGGCTACACGCCAGATGAAATCGCGCACGCGCGCAGTTACCTCGGCAATCTGAATTGGGATCATATGATGCACGACATCGCCGCAGCGGTTGAGAGCCTGAAGGGGCCTGCGCCGGTCGCTATCGTCGGTTATTGCATGGGCGGTACTGCCGCCTTCCTCGCCGCTTGCCGAATTCAGGGGCTTACGGCGGCGGTGTGCTATTACGGCGGTGCAATCGGAAAGTTCACCGACGAAAAGCCGAGATGCCCGATCCAAATGCATTTTGGCGAGAAAGACGAAAGCATTCCGATGGACGTGGTGGAAACAATCAAGAGAAAGCAGCCGCGGGCGGAGATCCATGTCTACCCGGGCGCACCGCACGCTTTTTCAAATGACGACCGCCCGAGCTTCCGCAAGGAGGCCACGGATCTTGCGTGGAAGCGCACGCAGGAATTTCTCGCAAAGCACATGAAGAAATAGCGAACTGATCTTCGCCTATCTGGTTGCGAAAAAACGGGAAAAGCAAGCACGCCCTCGGGAGGGTACCCACCCGAGTTGAACTCAGGCTCGCACGCTTTGCGTCAGCTTTGCTCCAGTGCCGATAGGACAGGACACGCCGGTGCCGCCTAGCCCGCAGTAGCCGGATGGATTCTTGGCGAGATACTGCTGGTGATAGTCCTCGGCGAAATAAAACGCAGGGGCCTCAACGATTTCGGTGGTAATCGCTCCGTAACGTTTCTCTTTCAGCTCTTGCTGATACACAGCCTTCGAGGCCTCGGCAGCCTGCCGCTGCGCCATATTGAAGGTATAAATGCCGGAACGATATTGTGTGCCCACATCGTTGCCTTGGCGCATGCCCTGCGTCGGGTCGTGGCCTTCCCAGAAGGTCTTGAGCAGCGTGTCGTAGGAGATCTTCTTGGGATCATACACCACGAGCACCACCTCATTGTGACCCGTGCGTCCCGAGCAGACCTCCTCGTAGGTTGGGTTGGGCGTTATACCGCCGGCATAGCCGACGGCGGTGACATGAACACCGTCACCCAATTCCCAGAATTTTCGCTCTGCACCCCAGAAACAACCAAGCCCGAACATCGCTATCTCGGTGCCTTCCGGGTACGGCGCCTTCAGCGAACGGTGATTGATGAAATGCGTATTGGCGGTGCGGATCGGATTGGCGCGGCCGGGTAATGCTTCCCCGGGCTTGGGCATTGCAACCTTTTTGAAGCCGAACATATTTGGATCTCCTGCAATTGCGTTGCGCAATATATGTCGGGTTGAGCCCGGCCGAAACGGCCCCTGCATCACATCCCGGAAAGGTTGTCGCGTGGATTTCACGCCGGCGCGAGCCACTCCGCGGTCACGGCCGTACGTACCCGATCAGCGGCTTTTTCTTCCGACCGAGCAAAAGAAAAAAGATCCCGAGGACGCCGAGCAGGCCCCAGCTAGGCGCCGCCAGGATCGTGACCATAAGCGGATCCCACAGGAACCCGCCGACATAAGATTGGATGGTCGGCTCGATCCTCGCGAGGCTGCCGGCATTGATCTGCTCCCACAACGTTCGCACGCTGGTGAGAAACAGCCTGTTGCCTGCAATCGATTTGGTGCCATCGTAGATTAACAAGATAAATCCGGCCGCCAGGCAGATCAGACCGATAAAGCGGAGCAAAAAACGGATCATAACCCCACCAATCCTTCGTGTGCACCGATTACCCTGCGGCCTGCTTTGGCACAACAGTATCTATAGCAGCAGCCGCCTTCCCTTGAGTCATTACCGTTGCATCCGCTAACGTCGTCCGCCCGGGCACACCGGTGGCGTTCATGGAGTAGCAATGCCCGCCAAGCCCCTTGTCCGCCGGAGTCGGCCGACCTTTACTGACCAGGAAGCCTTGCAATTTCACAGCGTTGGCCGTCCGGGCAAGCTGGAAGTCATCGCCACGAAGCCTATGGCAACCCAGCGGGACCTTTCGCTTGCATACTCCCCGGGTGTCGCCGTACCAGTCCGTGCCATCGCCGAGGACGAAACTCGAGCTTACGATTACACCACGAAGGGCAATTTCGTTGCGGTAATCACGAACGGAACCGCGATCCTCGGCCTCGGCAATCGCGGCGCGCTGGCGGCAAAGCCGGTCATGGAAGGCAAGGCTGTTCTGTTCAAGCGCTTTGCCGATATCGATTCGATCGATCTCGAGGTTTCCTCCGAAGACCCCGATGAGATCGTCAATTGCGTCAAGCTGCTGGGCAAAGGTTGGGGCGGCATCAATCTTGAAGACATTAAGGCGCCGGAATGCTTTGTGATCGAGCAGCGCCTGCGAGAATTGATGGATATTCCGGTCTTTCACGACGACCAGCATGGCACTGCCATTATCGCCGCCGCCGGCTTGCTCAATGCACTCGATCTAACCGGACGAAAGATCGCGACCACTAGGCTCGTGTGCAACGGAGCGGGTGCCGCCGGTATTGCATGCCTCGAGCTCCTCAAGGCCATTGGCTTCAAACCTGAGAATCTCATCCTTTGCGATACCAAAGGCGTCATCTACCAGGGTCGCAGGGAAGGAATGAATCAGTGGAAGTCCGGCTACGCCATCAAAACCTCCGCGCGCACACTCGCGCAGGCGGTGGAAGGCGCCGACGTATTCTTCGGCCTCTCGGTCAAGGGCGCGGTAACCCCGGAGATGATCAAGAGAATGGCGCCGAGACCGATCATATTCGCTATGGCCAATCCCGATCCGGAGATCACCGCTGAGGAAGTCGCCGCTGTGAGGGATGATGCGATCATGGCAACGGGCCGATCCGACTATCCAAACCAGATCAATAATGTGCTCGGCTTTCCGTACATCTTCCGGGGCGCGCTCGACGTGCGCGCCTCTGCCATCAATATGGAAATGAAGATTGCCGCAGCACGCGCGCTCGCTGAGCTCGCGCGCGAAGACGTCCCTGACGAGGTCGCGAGCGCCTATGGCGCACGGCCGAAATTTGGACCGGACTACATCATTCCAGTCCCATTCGACCCACGACTGATTTCATTCGTACCTCCCGCGGTAGCGCAAGCCGCCATGGATACCGGCGTCGCACGCAAGCCGATCGTCGATATGAACGCTTATCGCCATCAACTGAATGCGCGGCGCGATCCAATCGCGGGGACTCTGGTCCATGTGTTCGACCGACTGCGCCGCCAGCCCAAGCGCGTGGTCTTCGCGGAAGGCGAGGAGGACCAGGTGATCCGCGCAGCGGCAAGTTTCGTGCATCAAGGTCTCGGCGCTGTACTGTTGGTCGGCCGTGAAGATCGCGTGCGGGAATCCGCACGCGATAGCGGTGTCGAAATTGGCGAGGGTATTGAAATCGTCAATGCACGGCTCTCGACCCGCAACGCCGCGTACATCAATTTCCTCTACGAGAGGCTGCAGCGGCGCGGCTATTTGGTGCGTGATTGTCAACGACTAGTAAATCAGGACCGTAATCATTTCGCTGCGTGCATGGTCGCGCTCGGCGACGCCGATGCGATGGTGACCGGTGTTACCCGCAATTTCTCGGTTGCACTGGAAGACATCCGTCATGTAATCGACCCCAAACCCGGTCATCGGGTGATTGGGGTTTCGGTCGTCGTGGCGCGCGGGCGGACCGTACTAGTGGCCGACACGGCGGTAACTGAGATGCCCGAGGCCCACGAGATTGCGGAAATCGCAATCGAAGCAGCCGGTGTGGCGCGTCGACTTGGTTATGAACCGCGGCTGGCGCTGCTCGCCTTCTCCACTTTCGGACATCCGCCGGGTGAACGCTCTGCGCGCGTCATCGAGGCTGTGAAAATTCTCGACGGCAGACGGGTCGATTTTGAATATGATGGGGAAATGGCCGCCGACATTGCGCTCAATCCGGAGCTGGTGGCAGCCTATCCGTTCTGCCGGCTCTCTGGCCCAGCTAATGTCCTGGTCATGCCGGCGTTCCACTCGGCCTCGATTTCAACGAAGATGCTGCAGGAGCTTGGTGGCGCCACGGTGATTGGCCCCCTGCTGGTCGGGCTCGACCGGCCAGTGCAAATCGTGCAGCTCGGGGCCAAAGATAACCAGCTGGTAAACATGGCCGCTCTTGCGGCCTATAATGTGAGTGGATGACAGAGCGAATAGCGAGTAGCAAGGAAATGGCAGCTTTTTATTCACCACCCGTTATTTACCTTTTTTGCCCGTTGAGACGAGGGAAGTCCGTGACCAAGACATTATCCGGCGTGATCGCCGCCATCGCCACGCCAATCGATGAGAATGGCGCGCCCGATCTCAAGCGCGCCGTTAATCTGGCACGCTTCCTGCTTAACAATGGCTGCGACGGCCTCAACGTCCTCGGCACTACTGGTGAAGCGACCTCTTTCTCAGTCGACGAGCGCAAAGGTGTGATGGATGCGTACAAGGCCGACGGTCTGCCGCTGCACCGCTTGATGGTTGGAACCGGCGCCGCCTCGGTATCGGACGCGGTGGCGCTAACCCGCCATGCCGCCGAGGTCGGCTTCGGAGGCGTGCTGGTGCTGCCGCCATTTTACTACAAGGGCGTACCGGACGACGGTTTGATCGCCTACATCGACACGTTGATAAAGGCGACAGAACGAAAACCGATCCCAATCTATCTTTATCATTTTCCGGCGATGTCGGGCCTCCCCTGGCATGTGCCGCTGATTCTTCGGCTTCTGGACTCTTTCTCGTCGCGCATTGTAGGGCTTAAGGATTCTTCGGGCGACACGGCTTACGCCCGCTCGGCGGCGGCTATCTCCAGGAATTTTGTTGTGTTTCCCTCGACGGAAGCGGCCCTCCTTGAGGCACGCCGCGGAATTTTCGCCGGTTGCATCTCAGCGACCGCCAATCTCAACGCCGATCTATGCGCGCGGGCGTGGAGTGAAGGTGATGCCAGCGCGCTTGATGCGGCGGTAGCAATCCGCAAGCTCTTCGACGGCAAGCCATTGGTTCCCGGGGTGAAGGCGCTGCTTGCTCATATACATGGCGACCCAGCTCTATCGCGAGTAAAACCACCCCTTGCACCCTTCTCTGCCGCCGACCGCTTGTCCGTCATCGCTGGACACGGTGCGAT
>Ga0126384_10000352_pt1 | contig 24822 bp, 12 predicted proteins | sample PanSoiMetPlot_36_FD_92543 | JGI IMG/M metagenome (GOLD analysis project Ga0126384, IMG submission 92543) | Tropical forest soil microbial communities from Panama - MetaG Plot_36 | ecosystem: Environmental > Terrestrial > Soil > Tropical forest > Bulk soil | place: Panama | collected 2016-02-17 | reverse complement strand
GGAAGATCCCTTTTAGGTTGCCTCATTTCACCGGCGACGAATCCTGAATTTTGCCAACCTCCATACGCGAAGAGCACCGGGACCATTGCCGCACCAAACGACGCGATGATTGATGCTTCGACCTTGGCCGGCGCAGCGGTGTCGGCGGGTAAACTCCCACTCAGAGGGCTCGATTCCCAATTTACAGTTAAACCACAGATAATAAGGGCAACGATCGCGAGGATCTTCAGTACCATCAATGCGCTCTGCACGCTGCTTCCCGAGCGTACTCCGAGACAATTGATAAGCGTCAACCCGCCCAGAGCAATGGCCGCAACTGCCCAGTCTGCAATTCCCACGTGAGTCAGATCGAGGAAATAGCGTGCGAATGTGATGGCCACCGCTGCCATTCCGCCGCTTTGAACTACGAGCAGAAGAGTCCAACCGTAAATGAACGCGATTGAGGGATGAAGAGCTTCCCGAATGTACGCGTATTGACCGCCGACATCCGGTCGCAGAACGGCGAGTTCAGCGTAAATAAATGCTCCGGCCAGAGCGATCAATCCGCCCATCGCCCAGGCACCGAGTATCAATAATGGATCCTCCAAATGTTGGGCGACGACATAAGGATTGATGAATATTCCTGAGCCGATGATCCCGCCCATTACGATCATCGTGGCGTCGAAAAGCCCGATGCGGCGCGCGAGCTTTGGCGATTCGCCGTCTTGTAACGACGCAGCAGTTACTGCCTGGTTTTGGGATGTCTCGCGAGGTGGATTCAGGTCTAGCGTCCTTACTGTTCTATTGCGGGTATGAGGTTTTTGATCTGGTCTGCAGCCGTTCTCTCATTCGCATTTGCCACTTTGTGCGCGGCGCATCTTCTTCCTCAAACTGGCTCAGAACCTCCCTCATTGTCTCACCGCCGATCTGCCGGGCTTTGAGATACAGCAGCGCTGTTAATGTAGCGATAAGGGGCACAATAATCGCGCTGAGCATCGCAACTATGATTGCTGTGACGCGTTGAGTGAGCAGTGGCGCATGCGGCGCCTTTGACATTCTGAGCGCAAAAGCGACTGGCAAGGCAAAGACGGAACTCGCTACTGCGGGGATCGCCCACTGCAGAAAGAGAACGGCAATCACTGAGCGCCAGCACCGTTTTACCAGGGCTTTGGAGCGTTTTAACGCAGCGCGCCCCTTGAGTCCCTCCATCATTACGACCGGTGAGGCTAGCGAATAATTGATGAACATGATCACACCGGGAATTACCAGGAGAATCAATCCAATCCCCCAGCGAATTCCGGCTATCACAGTCGTAAGCAGGAGAGGCTTCAGTCTTTTCTTTACCGCAAGGTAAGCAGTGCGCAGCTGGAGCGGTCTAAGTGGAGATAAATAAAGCTGCGTTACCAATCTTATCGTGACCCCGATGATAAACGCGTTGATAAAGAAGGTGAGGATAAACATTACAACAGAAAGAATGATTTCTATTGCACTTGTTGGAGCGCTGAAGTCGACCCTTGGACCGCTACCAGGACTCCTGGGTACTTCGGCGGTCGCTTTCATCAAGCTTACAACCAGGACTCCGGCGTGTAAGAACATCAACGGCAAATAGGTCAGGAAAGTAAATCTAAAAAACTTTGGAAAATGCTCGATATAAAGCGCGAAGGCCCGACGGAGCAACGCCCCGGCCCCATCAGAAGTGGCACGTAGTGCGCTGGAGAATCCTGCTGCGCTCGCCGATCGATCCGCGGGATTTTTGGCGAGCGCCGACATTACAACAGCGGCCATGCGCTTCGGCATCTTCTTGCGTTTGTCTCTGAGTGGCGGAGGAGGCGCCTCAATATGAAGCTTCATCAGCTCAAAGGGCGTGCCGGCAAAGGGAGGCGCACCAGCCAGCATCTGGTAAGCAATCACACCGAGACTATAGATGTCGCTTCGCGCATCAAGCGGCTCGCTGCGACATTGTTCCGGGGACATATAGATCGGCGTGCCAAGAATTGATCCCACACGAGTGAGACCATCCGCCGGAACCGTCTGCCGAGCCAGATTCTCCGCAGTAGTTTGTCGCTTGACGCGCGTTGGCTCCTGGTCCGGTTCGCGCGCAGGCTGGATGAGCGTGGCCGCCTCTTCTGTTCCCCCTGGAATGATTCGAGTCGCTGCTTCACTCGACACAGGTTCGCGGCTTTGCTCCTTGTCGGCAAAGATCAGCGTCGCGTCGCTCTCTCCGGAAGGTACTTGAATTAGCGTTGCGTCGTTCTCTCGGGAGGGCACTTGAATCAGCGTTGCATCCTCTCCCGTTGGCGCTTGAATCTGAGTCGCCGATTCGGAACCATCCGCTGAATGAACAAAAGTTTTAACCTCAACGACCTGGGTAGTGCGCGCAGATCGCGCAAGCGTTTTCGAATCGCCTCCGGACGAACTTGGGTTAGTAGGAGAACTACCGGCGGTCAATGCATCGGTCGCGCCTGCTGTTTCGACATCTCCCAGTTTGGCAAGACCAAAATCCAGAACTTTTACGGTGTAGCCGCCGCGTCGATTTGGTTCGAGCCAGATGTTGTCAGGCTTCAGATCGCGGTGAACGATTCCCTGCTGGTGAGCTTCATCGATCGCTGAGGATGTCTGTTCGACAATGTCGACGACCCAATCGATCGGCAGACTGGATTCCTCTGCCAGAACTTCGGCGAGGGTGCAGCCATCCAGATATTCCATCACCAGGTAAGCAATGCGTTCCTGCTCAACATGGGCAAAGCCAAAATCGGTTACATTCACTACGTTTGGGTGATAGAGCCGACCTGCAGCCTTCGCCTCGCGCTTGAAACGCTCGATGAACTCATCGTTCATCATAAACTGAGGGGTAATCACTTTTACCGCAACAGGACGTCCGGTGCCGAGGTGAGTCGCAAGGTAGACGGAACCCATTCCGCCCTTACCGAGTTCCCGCTCGATTCGATACTTCTCGTCAAGAACTTCGCCGATGAGCTCTGCTTTGGCCATCAAACCCTCGCGAAATGCAAAAAATGGCTAGAGGTTCCTTCGATAAGCGTTGTTCTGAACCAATTATCTGAAAGTTGGACCGACGAATGATATTGACCAGGCATGACGGACGTCAAGGTGGGGGTTGGGAGCTGGGTCACTGTTGGTCGGAAACCAGTTGCGATGTTCCTCAAAACGATCGAATGGGACCATTCGAGAAGTTGATGCCTCGGCTAAACTGTAAATCGACCATGGCTCACACAGAATGCTAATGAAGGGAAGCTATAGCCCGCGACGACCATAGCGAAGAGGGTCCAGAAGGTCTGCATATCTTCGCGCCCACGCTAGCCATCCCGCTTAAACCAACCAGAATGTCTTGCTGGAGCCAGGTCAAATTTTTTCACACTCAATTGACTTCATCTGATATTATTAGCGGCGGTGAACAGGCAATTTCCCGACTGTTAGGTCCTTTTCTTCGTTCACCGATCCGCTGACTTAGAAAGATTGAACCGCCTCTTCCAAGGCTCTTCTCTATCCAGGAGGGACATGCACATGAAAACCATTGTGGTGCTTCTGATACTGTTTCTTTCGCTTGTGACGGTCTCGGCCGATAAGTCGAAACCCGCCCCGAAAAAAGAGAAGCAGGGAAAAGCTGAAAAAGAGAAAGACCCTCAACTCATTGCCGATGAGGAGTTCAATGCGCAACTCAAGTATCAGCGAGGCACGGTGGTGATCGGCGGCGGCATCGCGACGCTGACGGTCCCAGAAAGTTTCCGGTATCTAGACTCCGCCCAGGCTGAAAAGGTTCTCGTGGCCTGGGGAAATCCTCCAGGCCAAAAGACTCTTGGGATGCTCTTTCCTACGGATATCGGTCCGCTCGATGACTTCGGGTGGGGAGTCGTGATTAGTTACGACGAAGATGGTTACGTCGCGGACGACGATGCCGAAAAAGTGGACTATGTTGAGCTCTTGAAGCAGATGAAGGAGGAGGTGATTTCAGGCAATGAGGAACGGAAGACACAGGGCTACGAGGCGATCGAACTAATAGGATGGGCTGCGACGCCCCGGTATGACAAATCGACTCACAAACTCTACTGGGCGCGCGAACTCAAATTTGGCGAGCAGGATGAACACACTTTGAACTACGACATTCGGGTGCTGGGCCGCAAGGGTGTGCTGTCATTCAATGCAGTTGCATCAATGAGTCAACTGTCTACGATTCAGGAACAGATGCAACAGGTTCTCGGTTTCGCTCAATTCAACGCGGGCAACCAGTATTCGGAGTTCAATCCGTCCGTCGATAAACTTGCCGCTTACGGGATCGGGGCTTTGATTGCTGGAAAGGTCGCAGCCAAAGTCGGCTTGTTCAAGCTCTTGCTGGGTGGCTTGTTGGCGCTCAAGAAGTTCGCGGTGCTTGGACTGGCGGCGTTGGCGGCGTTTTTGCGAAAACTCTTCACACGAAAGAGGGACCGGGCGCAAGAAAGCGGCACGATGAGTTCACTGAATCTGGAGTGAGTGACAAGATGAGGAAGCCGAGAAACTGCGATCTTTGTTAAACGAGGAATGAGTTCAGCTGACCGAACCACAGGATAATACTGATCGCAGAGGCATTCGACCGGAGGTTATTCTGGCAGCCGACTGGCTCACGAATTTCGGCGTTCCCAACTTGGTATTCGCTTGCCGAATGGAGATAAGGTGTTAATGCGTGGCAGGTCTAATATCGATGGCAGTGGCGCCAATTAGGGGTTGGGGGTGGTGAGATTTACGGGCTGACGTTCAAAGTTGGATATAGATTCAGATTCAAATTCTGATTCAGATTCGGATTCACAAAAAGATTCACAAACACCCAAACTGTTCAGCTTTCAGATTCACAAACACCACAACCAGCTCACCTAAGCAATCAGTCAACATCCAATCCAGTCCCAAATCCCCACTCCCCAACCCCAATCTTTACCATCCGTGTCCAAGCACTAACTCGACCGTTTGTTCCACATTACTTCGATAGAACTTTACTTTTACTTTGCTTCGGGGTTTGGCAGCGTGAATGCGCCGAGCCAGTTCGAATGGTGTGCGAACGACCTGATTGTCAAATTCAGTAATGACATCGCCGAGTTGCAATCCGGCAAGATCGGCCGGACTGTTATCAACAATTCGATGGATCGCGAGACCCCATCGGGGCGTCCCGGCTACGCAGCAGTGACGAGCGACGTCACCGGCGCCAAGAAATCCCTGGTCTCTCGGATCGATCTTTGCCTGAAATGGGGTTATCCCAATGCTCCCAAGCCTGATCTTTGAGGATATGATTTCACCATCTCGATTAAGCTTTATAGGCACCTCTGTTCCCGGCTTTGCCGCACCGAGAGCACGCGACAGTTCCGAACTGTTGCTTACAGCTTGATCCGCAAAATCAGTCAAAACATCTCCAGCCATTATTCGAGCGACTGCCGCCGGGCTGTCATCACTCGTAAGACTCGAAACAAACACTCCTTTTAGATCGGGATATTCAGTTGCCACTATTTCAGTGGGGACGAAACCCATCGCATTTTGTATCGCTTCTTCGAAGGACTTGTGAGCAATCTCAGCTTGCTTGCGAAGCTTCGCCTTGTTTGCGCGTTCTGCCTCGCGTGCCATTTCGGCGCGGTGAGCACGGCTGGCACGAATCGCGTCGCGACCCATGATGACACCTGTACCAACGAACAGAGACAACACCAGGAAAGCCACAAGCCAAAAAAGTTTGCGGTGAATCAGATTTTTGATAAACGACTGAGTTTGACGCAAAGCGGCAGAGTCTGGAAGCAGCGGAAACGTAGCCGCACCAGGCACGTACTGGACATTGTTTTGATCAAGGGATCCAGTTGTCGTCACGCGAGCCGAAGGATCGAACCGACGAGTGTCCGATAAATCTTCAACCGAAACAGCCATAGGAGCGCCGCAATTCTTGCAAAAACGATCCTGACTCTGGATCTCCGTGCCACAGCCCTGACAGTTGGTCATAAAACCTCCTGATCGTCTCTGGTGTGATTGCTTTGGTTACGACGGGAAGGATCGATTTGTTCAGGTTGGAGGAATAGATAGGACGAATAGGACCAATAGGGCATATAGGACCTGTTTGTCTTGTTGGTCCTATCGGTCCTATTGGTCCTATTTTACAACCATCGCGCGATCGGGGCGCTTGTTGAGCGAGACGATCGGTAAAAATACCCGCGACGGATGCGATTTATCGTGATGAACGGTGTTCTTTGCCACCCGAGTTTCATCGGAAGCTCTGAGCGGTTTTCCGGTGTTTGGATTTGGATCGAACCGAGGATCATTTGAGCTTGACACGTGAATTGCGATTCGATGGCCCTTGTTGAATATGATGCTGGTCGACCACAGATCTAATGAAAACTTGTACACCTCTCCCTTTTTCATGAACGCTTCACGATCGAACCCTTCTCGGAATCGCGCTCGAAAAGCTGAGTCGAGGACAAGACGTTCAGTGCCGTCGGGGTAAACATCAACCAGCTTTGCCATCCAGTCTGTATCCGGCGCGTCGCTTTCGGCCCACAGCTCCACGTTGACGCGCCCGGTTACCTCGACCGGTGCGGACAGAACCGGAGTAACGAACTTCAGGATGTCTTTTCGATCGCCAGTTGCGCGCTGGTCCATTGGTCCCTTTTTGATGCTCAGGTTGGCCCCGCCAATTGTCGGAACCGGATTCTTAGGATCATAGGAGTAACTGTCACTGCTCTCGCCATCACCAGGCATCTTCTCGGTCAAAGAACCGCCCGCCGCAAGAAAGTACGACGTTAGTTTGGCAGGAACCGGCCAGGCGAGCGATGTGCGCCACTCGTTGCCGGGAGCTTGAGTGTTCGCGACATCGCCCATCACGTAGTAACGAACAGGAGGCTCATCCATGATTCCGTTGTCTTTTCCTTTGAGCCAGTAATCAAACCATCTCATTGCCTCTTCTGTGGCATTGACTACCGAATCGGTCGGATACTTTACTTCCTCGAGCTTTCCGTGTCCCCACGGACCCATAATGAGCTTCTGGTTTCCGGCCGCAAGCCCACCACCCGTCGCTTGCAAACCGACGAAGTTGTCAATGTTGCCTTGTCCGAAAATGTCGTACCAGCCGCCGTAGTTGTATACCGGCACGTGAACCTCCGGCCAATGTTTGGACAAGTCGCCGAGATCGAAGTAGCCGTCATAGACGTTGTGTTTGATCGTTTCGGCAATAACCCATTCGGCTTTTTGCCGCTTAAGCCACGGATCGTTGAGCTCCTTTCGGTACACGCCGCCCATGAATGCCGACTGACTGTAAAGGCTTGCGCGAGCAACCATCACAAAGTTTGCTACAAGATGCGGAGGATTCATCATCGACGCGAGATTCGCGGCAATTCCCATTGCGGAGGCGCCGTACATTCCGACTTTGCCGTTGGACCACGTCTGTTTGGCGATCCATTCGATTGTGTCATACCCATCGATATGATCGGTCATAAAAGGCCGGTACTCTCCTTCGCTCTTAACGGTTCCTCGGCAATCCTGAACCACAAGGGCGAATCCTCGATTGGTCCACAAGCTGTTTCCGGTAGCCTGCAAATCCTTACCGTACGGTGTCCTTATTAACACAACTGGCCACGGTCCTTTGCCCTGAGGAAGGAAGATACTTGTTGCGAGCTTTATACCGTCGCGCATCGCGACCATCTCTTCGGTTGGCTTGGCAGGCTGTACTGTTTGCTGTGATGGTGCGTTAGGGCTCTGCTGCGAGGCGGCGGTTGTGAACGAATGCGGTAGAACAACGAGTGAGAGTGTCAGGAGTAGAAGTCCTGCTTTGATAGAGAATAATGAATTCCGCCAATCTCCGGCATCTGTTTTCAGAAACATTCTCATTCGTTTTTTCCTCCGCCTGGAATAGCGCACGATTTCTGCGGAGCTCAGATCCACATTTATTGAGGTTGTAGAGAACGATTAGTCAGCAAGAAGAAGGTCTCACGTAGTACGACTTTAATCGTTCTGCAAGAAACGGCTAAAGTCGTTACTACTTGAGAGAAAGAAAAGGCGCGCGGGGATAAACCAACTCCCGCGCGCCCGTTGTATTGTGATTAGAAAGTGAACCGAGCAGCAAACTGGAGAGCTCTCGGTCCGCCTGTTCCGAACTGCTGGCCAGCACGACTAGTGGGCTTGCCAAAGTTAAAGGTGCCGGGTGCAACGACATTTCCGGCCGTGTCGAAGTTTCCTTGATCGAGCGTAGTGCTATACCCGCCAAGGTTCGAGACGTTGAATATATTGAAGATCTCGACGATACCCTGAACACCATAACGCTCCTTAAAGCGGAACTCCTTCGAGAAGCGAACGTCGTGAGAATGGAAGTCGTCGCCGAAATCGAACTTCGCGGGAAGCACCAGCGGTCTTCTCAATCCATTGCTCGGCTTGGCTACGTTGGTGTTGTAGTCGTTCACCAGCTGGAACAACTGGGTTCTGCCGGTTCCCCTTCCGAGATCGTTGATCTCCAAACCTGGAAGAGTGTCACCGCCGTTGCCATCGCCGTTGATATCAACCGTCCCCGGAACGAAGGCATTGAAGGGTGTCCGGCTCGCGTATACCGCAATCAACGATCCCTGGATACCCCAAGGCAGATTCACCAGTCCACTAAAGGTAAGCCGATTTCGCGCATCGCCAGGCAATGGCACATGATACTTGAAGATCGCATCAAGGTCTTCACCGATGGCAAAGCCGGTCAGGCTCGAGAACGCATAAGATGCAGTGAACTGATAACGATTCGAAAACCGCTTATCGAGTTTCACGAGCAACGCTTTGTAGTCGTTACGATCGATGCTCTGGAAAACCTGAATCGGACCGTTCGCACAAATGGCGGTCGGATCGGCCGCCTGAGCAGCGGTACACTTCGGCAACACCGGGCCGCCGCGCGCCGCGCTTCTCTGAAAATGCTCGAGGTCGAATGGGATCTCGGCGCCGAAGTCGGAGGTTATATGCACTCGCTTTCGATCCACGAAGTCAACCGAGAGCGCCATGTTATGCGGCAGTTGCCGCTGCACGCCGATCGTGAACTGCTCGGAATATGGGGAGTCCAGGTTTGGATCGAGCAGCGTTCCCGGCAAGGAAGCCGTCTTTGTGTACTGAATTCCAGTGAACCCTTGTGCTGCGCCAGCGTCGAGCAGCGCTTGCAACTGCGGAACCTGTGCGCTCAACATGGTCAGAAGGTTCGCGCCGGTAAACTTCGTTGGAAGAGTTTGGTTTCCTGGCAGATTATTCAGGAAGTTCAAACTGGTTCCTACCGGTGGATTGATGACATTGAACGCCGCAAGAGCGCCGGGAAGTCCCAACTGTGGGAATGCCAGCGTGTTGCGGAAGAAAGCGGTCGGAACTGACTGACGACCATCGCCTGCCGGTCCGATCAACGGCCTTTCAAGCAGCCGCGTCACGAATAGGACGGTATCATAGTAGATGCCGGCTCCGCCCCTGATAACGGTCTTGCCGTCGTTCTTCACATCCCAGGCGAACCCGAGAGAAGGCGCGATGTTGTTCTTGTCCGTCGGAGATTTTCCGATGAAGCCAATGATCGGCTGGAGTAACGCAGGCCGAGCCAGATCGTGGTTCAGTAGATTAGTCTCATACTGATACGACGCTCCAAAAGAAAAAGTGAAGCCCGGTTTCATAAGCCACGAGTCCTGTGCATAGAACCGGTATCGGTTACTCTGGCGGGCGGTCGATTGGTTGAATGAAGGTGGCTGAATTGCGGAGCCGACGCCCGCAGCACCTGCAATCAGCGGGAGCGCGAGGATGTCATTCAATGTTGGCGCCGTGGTCGAGCCGGTGGCAAGGGATGCCGGTACCGGAATGGTCAGTGCGGCAATAATAATTGCCTTTTGCGCCGGCGGGATCACTGCATTGGGTATGGAGTTGATCGTCCCCGCAGTAAAGGCGTTCGTCGCTTCAACATCGGACGGTCTATGCAGAACCATGAGCACAGGATCAAAGAAATCCCAACTGCCCTTGCCGTAGTTGTGTTCCCATTCCCCACCGAATCGGATTCGGTGCGCGCCCTTCTGCCAGTTGAGGTCATCTCTGGTCTGATAGCGATCTAGGATTCGGTTCTGCGGTGCGCTGGTCTCATTGCCGATCACGATGTTGCTGCCGTTGACCTGAATCTGAGGACCTCGCGCGCCAATGCACCGTGGATCCGAAGATGGGCAATCATCTTCACCGGGAATGTCGCTTGTGTTGTTAATTCGCTGATAGTTGAAGCGAGCATCGTTGACGATATTCTGCCTCAAGACGGTGGTTACGCCCGCCTGGATGTTGTTGTCGCGGTTCCTATTATCTCGCCAATTTGATGGCAGTCTGTTGGTGCCGTTCGGCGCAAACGCGTCGTTCTTGTCTCTGGAGAAACGCACGAACAGATTGTTCTTGTCGTTGATTTTGTAATCGCCCCGCAAATTGAGGAGGTAGCCCTGATAGGGACTCTCAAAGTTGGTGTTAAGTGCGGCAAACGACGGACCGCCAGTATGGAAAATCGAGACGATCGACCTCTGATGAAGATACTCGAAGTTCGCAAAGAAGAATGCCTTGTCCTTCTTGATCGGTCCGCCGACCGACCCGCCAGACTGATATCGTCTGAAGAACGGGTCGAAGTTCCTGTTTGGACGGAAGAATGTCGGCAACGCGGCAAAACTGTGATCCCTGTAGAAGATGAAAGCATTGCCGTGGTAATCATTGGTTCCAGTTCTCGAAACGATGTTGACCGCCCCTACTGACGTTAACCCTGTAGAGAGGTCGAAGCTGAAAGTTGAGATCTGGAACTCCTGGATCGACTCCGTGGAAAAGTTCTGTGCGGCGCCGCCAGTCACCGGATCCAGTACGCTGCCGCCATCCACTGTGATTCGCGTAAGTGCGGAATTGGCGCCTCCGATGGAAACGTTGAACAGATTGTTGGCATTGCCGAGGTTTGAGACGCTGACCGACACGCCTGGCTCAAGCAGCGCCAGTTGAAGAAAGTTGCGCCCGTTCAGTGGAAGGGCATCGATCTTCTGGCGCGTGACCACGCCATCTATCTTGAAGTTCTGTTTGTCGATTATCGGTGCTTCGGCCACGATGTCTACGACCTCACCGGTGCCGCCAGCGCGCAATGAAGCGTCCCCAGTGCTGGTACTTCCAGTTTGTACTACGAGAGAGGTGATGTTCTGTGTAGCGAAGCCTTTGGCTTCGATTTTCACGTCATATTCACCTGGCAGAAGATTTTCAATCGCGTAAATTCCATCGTTGCCAGTCGAGACTTTTCTGGTGTCACCGGTGGCCTTATTGGTGGCAGTTACAGTCGCATCCGTAATAACGGCGCCTTGTTGGTCCGTCACTGTACCGCGGATCGAACCAGTTGGGTTTTGCGCCATTACTGGGAAAGTGGTCCTGGCCGCTAATGTCAACAACGTTAACGCCAGCAGCAGGAGTCTAAACTTCTTGTGCATGCTTGTCTCCTTTCAATTCCTGTGAGCGGGTGGTTTCATTCATAAATCTGTTCGAGAAACCGAGTGGGCCAAAGATCCGGCCTGTTTTTGTGATCAGGCCGCACGGGAGTGGGGTGCCATGGGCGCTTAATCTCAATCTCGCGCATAAAGCCAGTATGACGATTACTAAAAGACGCTTCCGCCAAGCGCCATCAACCTGATTAACAGTATGAATTTTAAAGCCAGGAAGCTTAGTAGACGCGCATATAATTTCTTTTTTGCGCCGGATTGTCAAGACGAGTTGTAGGTCCAATTGGCCCTTAGGTCCCATAAAAAACGCGGTGAGAACTGGTGTTCCCACCGCGTCAAACAACTGATTGGTTCAAACTCTTAGAATTGGAGCCGGGCCGCGAACTGGAACGCGCGTGGTCCGCCCGATCCGAACGTTTGGCCGACTCGTTGGTTTGGAAGACCGAACGTTTGAGGGGTAACCAGATTGAAGCTAAAGTTTGAGACGTTGCTTATGTTGAAGATGTTGAACACTTCCCCAATCAGCCGCAGTTCAAGGCGTTCGTGAAGCGTAATCGCCTTCTGGACACGTAGATCCTGCGAACTAAAGACATCTCCAAGCTCATAATGGGCCGGCAGCGTTATTGTCGGATACTTCTGCTGGTTTGGATTAATACCAGCTTTACCTGCCGGGGTTAAGGTGCCCGCGATCGTTGAGTTGTATTGATTCACCAGCTCTCGAAGATCGCTCTTACTGAGGAAATCGCTGTAACCCTTGCCCAGTAACGCAAGCAGCGGCGTATATCCACCGCTCGAAATATCGGTACCGGAATTGTTTAAACCATTGATTGTCGGCGCCACCGCGAAATGACTCAGGAATGCCGAAATCATTGACACCTGGATCTTCCAGGGCAGGTCGACGACCCCGGAAATATTCAAGTTGTGCCTTGGCAGATCCGACCCGTACGAAGCAAAGAAGTCATTCAGGTTTTGAGTTACGTCGAGGATGCTCTTGCTGCTCTGCAAGGCATACGAAGCCGTGAACAAATAACGATGCGAGTAGCGCTTGTCAACTTTGACCAACAGAGCTTTGTACCGCGAAGTAGCCCCAGGCCACCAGAAATTGATTGGGCCGTTTGAACAGATAGCGCTGGCATCGCTCGACTGCGCAGGGGTGCAGGTCGGGATAATCGGGCCGCCAATCTGATTAAACTTATTGTAGTCCACGCTCGCGCCGAAGAATCCGCCCGGCGTCCCGTGAATCATGTGGCGGTAAACAAAATCAGCTTGCAACACCATTCCATAAGGCAGCTCGTGTTGCACACCAATATTGAAATGTTGAGCTTGTGTCGTTGGGAATTCGCGAGGGTACAGCGCGCCCAACGCGTTAGCCTGCTTCGACAAAAGGATCTGCGGGTCTGTGCCAGTCCCCGGAAACTTTGCGTCTTGCTGCGCACGCAACGCCGGAAGTTCGGCAAGGAATTGGCCGTACCGGTAGGCGAGAGAATTCAGATAAGCTGTGGAAAAGTTCTGACCTGATCCGTCAAGCCTGGTCACCGCAGCGTTACCAATAAACTGTCGCCCGGAAGCTCCTATGACCGCGCGCTCTCCAAGCCTCCACCAGGCCAGTTGCGTATCATAGAAAATCCCCGCGCCTCCTCTAATAACCGTTTTGCCGTTCTTGCCAACTGACCACGCAAACCCAGCCGCGGGCTCAAAGTTCTTCCACTCCTTCTCCGTCGGGCCCAGGTCATTCCCGTAGAGTGCAGATACAAGCGCTGGTTTTGGCAGGTCGTAGTTCAGCACATTAGACTCGTGTACCCAACCCAACCCATAGTTCAATGTTAGATTCGGTGTGATTTTGTAGGTGTCCTGGGCGTAAAAGTGGAAGCGTTCATTGCTTCTCGCTTTATCGAGATTGAACGACGGTTGCGCCCGGTCTCCGATACCCAGAAGGAAGAACACCACTGGAAGCTTCTTGAGGTCATCAAGATTGTGGATTTTACCGTCAGCCGGAAGCCCAAACAGCGGAAACGCCGGGAGCGGGATAAAAGCTTGTAAGAACTCCGGCGAGAGCAAGTACGCCCTGGCAGGATCGAAGAAGCCCCAATAACCGGTCCCGTCAAAGTGTTCCCACTCGCCACCAAACTTTACTCGATGAGCACCGAGAGACCACGTGACGTTGTCTGACACCGGGAAGCGACGCAGATCGCGACCTTGCGGCGAGTTGAAATTGTTTCCAATCGCGAAATTCACCGAACTGAGATAGTAGACTTCCGGTCCACCCTCACCTATGCAGCCTCCGCACTTCGCCGGGATGTTCCGGTTCTGCCAATACTGATAAGAGAACCTGAAGTCATTCACGATCCTCGGGCTCAGGATACTGGTCGCCCCCAACAGGTATTGATCGACCCAGTTCTTGTTCGCAACGAAATTCGAAGGAACCGTTGGAATCGCAGCGGTAAACGGACCGCTGTTTTTGTTTCCGTCGTGAGAATAACGGATGAACAAAGAGTGTTTGTCATTGAGGTGGTAATCAACCCGTCCACTCAATTGTTTTCCGGTATAAGGCGCCGGCGCTATTGTCGCGAATGCGGCTACAGAAGGGAGATCAGGTTGAACCACGTACACACCAGCCTGATTTGTGTATTCGAAGTTGAAGAAGAACTGAAGCTTGTCCTTCTTGATTGGACCGCTGATCACAAATCCGCTTTGACGTCGAGCGAAAAAGGGATCATCAGTGATGCTGTTACGCGCCAGGCTGGGATAAGCCGCGATATTGTGATCTCGGAAGTAAAAGTATCCTGAGCCGTGAAAGTCGTTTCCACCACCTCGAGTCACAATATTTATTGCACCAAAAGCGGTGATACCGGTTGAAAGATCGAAGTTCGTGCTGGAGAGCTGGAACTCCTGAACAACCTCTTGAGAGAAGTTTTGTCCGGTACTCCCTTCAACTGGGTTTCTTATGTTTCCTCCGTCAACTGTGATCGCGGTGTGCGAGGCGGGACCGCCGAGCACGGATACGTTGAATTGGGCATTAAACTGTGCAGGATTTCCGGCAGCCACCGTAACACCCGGTTCTAACTGCGCAAGATTCAAAAAGCTGCGTCCGTTTAGGGGAAGATTGTCGATCTGTTGTCGCGATACGACCCCCTGGACTGTATTGGACTCCAAATTGATCGTCGGCGCCTCAGCTTGAACATCCACAGTTTCCTTTGCGGTACCCACCTGCATTGAAAGATTCACAGTTGTGGTCGCGCCGGTCGTTATATCTATCGTGCGAACCATTGGAGCGAAACCGGTGGCTTCGACGCGAACGTCATACGAGCCGGGGGCAAGCGAGGCTGCTGTGTAAGTTCCGCTCTCGGTGCTCTGGACAACGCGAGAGACTCCTGTGTCCTTGTTAGTCAAGGTCACGGTTGCCTTCTGAATGACAGCTCCTGACGGATCAATGACTGTTCCGGTGATGGTTCCGGTCGGAACCTGTGCTAAGGTCCCGTTGCCGGGATGAACCATCAGCGTCAACAGCGCAACTACTACAAGCAGAGATTTAAACCTGTTGTGCATAGTGTCTCCTTCTGATCACCGTGAGCGGGTGGGGTTTTGATAACCCTCATCAAGGGTCAACTCCTAAGAAACTGAACGTGGCACGGGAGAAATAGAACGGTTGAGGTATTGAAGTGTGGAGGTGCGCTGCTCTATTGATGGTTTCATCCTCCGCCCTCCCAACCGTACTGAAACAAATAATGGAGCAAGAAGCCAGAAGCCGACGGGGTTATGATTGGATTTCGACGATGCGCTTGTCAAGTGGCCCCTGTTGTACAGCAACTCGCGCTGTTGGGAGTGCCAGCATCAATATCGTCCAGTCGGATGCCTCGAATTAAATTGTTACCGACCGTTCGGTTGGTCGGATGTTATCCCAAGCATTATCCCCTGTCAATCGCTCGCTTGAATCCCGCTCGTACCGGTAACTTGAGGTGGCTCAAAGAAGCATCTATCATTGCGGACTACTCTTTCTAAATCGCTCCTCGTCAAGTAATCGTTTCAGGAGAATAATGTCAAAATCAATCAGGATTACGCCGTTGCTACTTGCGATGATCGCGCTTCTCGAGCCGTTCACTTTGCCATCGCCGATACAGCGGACCCGCTATGGCTTGAGGGTCGGAGTTGCTGCCCTGACGATTACGCCGTTTGGCCCGAATCCAGATTGGGACGGCACCATTACCGAATCAGGGGTGTGGGGAGAAAAGTTTACGGACACTAATCACAACGGCCGCTGGGACTCGGGCGAACCGTTTGAAGACGATCCAGGAAACGACATTCTCGATGCAAGCTCCAAAGGCAAGTATGATGGAGTCTTTCTTGCCGGGTTTGGAAACAATCGTCTTGCCATCGGGAAACACGATGACCTGTGGGCGCGGGCGATTGTTCTTGAATACGGAAGCACCAGACTGGCCATAGTCTCTATCGATCTTATCGGTTATTACTCCAAGGCCAACTACTATGGCCTTGCAGAGATCAAGAAGAATGTCGATTCAAAGTTCGGGATTGATGACATCCTGTTAGCTAGCACACATAACCATGAAGCTCCTGACACCATTGGAGCCTGGGGGCCGGGCGCGCTAAACGATGGAAAGTACCCGAAGTACCTCCGATTTGTGGACCGCCAGATTGCCAAAGCCATTAACAAAGCCGCAGTGTCCACTCAACCGGCGATTATGAAATTGGCACGCACTGATCCCCAAGCCTCTCCCTCGATCGCTGGAATGCAGACGCGAACACGCGGGCGGCCGCCGGACTTTTTTGACGAAGAACTACGCGTGATGCAGTTCTTGAGTAGTGCCGGAAGGGCATCCGATCGCGTGATCGCCACCGTCATCAACTGGAATACTCACCCCGAGTCTATGGAGAGCGGGAACACGCTGATCACATCCGACTTTCCTTACGCAGTGCGCGAGTCGGTCGAGAAAAAATATGGCGGCATGGCGATCTATGTCAGTGGGGACATAGGAGCGGTTGAGATCATCGGCGATTCGAATAACAAGCTCTCAGATCGCGTACGGTTCGACGGCAAAGAATTTCCGCTGAAACCTAGTAGCAAACGTCCCGACTACACCTTCGAGCGTACTGAGGCCATCGGCCGCGATGTCGCCAAAGCCGTGTTCGAAGCGCTCAATCGCGGCGAACGTAACAATGTAACCGGCATCAACATGAAAAAAGCTACACTGAGAGCTCCGATGGACAACGTGGGTTATTTGTTTCTGGCGAATAAGGGAGTGCTCGATACTATTCCAACTCCTGCAGAAGGAAAGCAGCCGGAACTCGAATCAACGGTTTATGCGATCACGATCGGCAACGCACAGATCATTACTGTTCCGGGCGAATTGTTTCCGGAGGTGTTCTACGGAGTTGAAAAGTACCGTCGTCGCGACTGTGCAGAGGCCGACACAAAGCGGCCGCCTGAGCTGAGCGTTCGCGACCGGATGACTAAGAAATACAAATTCGTGTTCGGGCTCTGTCCGGATGAGTTCGGCTATATCGTACCGGGTTATGATTTTCTTACGCCGTCGCCCGATCCGGCTCGCGGACTTCGCCAGGCACAGGACCCGTGCAAGTCAAAGGGTGTCCCGGATCATTATCACGAAACGAATTCAGCGAGCTCTCAGCTTGCGGCGAAGTGGGCGTGTGTAGCTGCGAGATTGCTTGACGCAACGGCGCCTGGCTTACAGGGCTGTGAAAAGTGAAAATGGGGGTTGGGGGTGTTCAACGCTTAGCGTTTAGCGTTTAGCGTTCATCATTTATAAGATCTAGCGACTTTCGTCGAATTAGTCAGACAAGCGGGCCTAGACTCTAAACGCCGAACACTAAACGCCGAACGCTAAACGCTCATCGCGAAGCGTTGAACACTCACAACCCCCAATCCCCAACTTATGTTCATCGCCATCACTCGCCAGGTCAGTCCAAACATCAATCACTGCGAGCTTTCTTTTCACGAGCGACAACCGATCGATATGAGAAAAGCCATCGAACAGCACGAAAACTACCAAGGGTTACTCTCGGAGCTTGGTTTGCACGTCATAGAACTTGCGGCAGAGCCGGATCTGCCGGATTCGGTATTCCTGGAAGATCCCGCGGTGGTGGTTGACGAGGTCGCTGTAATATCTCGAATGGGAGCCATCAGCCGAAGACCGGAAGCAGACAGTCTTGCCCAGGAACTTTCAAAATACAGAAGACTTGAGTTCTTGAATGAACCTGCAACCCTGGACGGCGGGGACGTGATGCGTATCGGTCAGAACTTATTTGTTGGCGAATCGGCGCGAACCAATCGTGAAGGAATCGAGCAACTCTCCCATATTCTTGGACCTTTTGGTTACGATGTACGAGCCGTCGCAGTAACAGGCTGCCTGCATCTCAAAAGTGCGACTTCTTACGTTGGAGTCAACAAGCTGTTGGTAAATCGATCCTGGATTGATGCACAAATGCTAAGCCAGTTTGAATTGATTGATGTTCCAGTGGAAGAACCGAATGCAGCTAACGCGCTGCTGGTCGATGAAGTGGTGGTGCTCCCGGAGTCTTTTCCGAAGACTCGCGCGCTATTGGAGAGTCGGGGAATACCAGTGCGTCAGGTCGATATGTCCGAGCTTCAGAAAGCCGAAGCGGGCGTCACCTGCTGTAGCTTGATACTTGACGTTTCCATGCAGTAACGATTATTCGCTATTTGAGCATCACTTCGAGCCGGTCGCTGCCTTCACATCTGCCGCAACTCCTTTAACATCCCAGATGATCAAATCAGGCCAGTGATTGTCGCTCAGGAACCCGGCATATTCCTTCTCACCCTTAAGGTAATAACCTAAAAACGCAACACTGTAAGAATTGATAATCTTGTATGTTGCCTCCATCGATGTGAACTCAAAGGGCTCGTTTGTATCTCGGCGCTTCCCCGCTCCAACTCCATCCCCAAAGTTCTTGTTGATCTTGAACATGTCGGTGAATGAGAAATGCCCACCATTCTTAAGCTCCAACAGGTATGAGGGCCCGGTATGCTTCGCGTGATTGTCACGGATAAGTAAGTTGCCCGGAACTCCGAGTGTACGATCCTCAGCTCCCAACATTCTCAATGACGGAACGGTCAGGTTGGTGTGAGCAGGCGGAGCCCCCGACATCGCAAGGACCGCCTTGAATCGCGGATCCTGATCCGAAGCCCAGTGTGCGGTGAATGACCCGAAGGACATTCCGGTGATCGCCGCGTGTTCGGTGTCAATGCGTCCAGCAAATCTCTTGTCGGCTCCCTTGTCCCATCGAATCATTTGATCCAGTAAGAACCGTACATCAAGAGGTCGATCCTTTGCGGAGTTGTTGCGCTCGCTACTCTGGAACACGATCGGCTTGCCATCAATAATCGTCCATCTGGCATTTCCGGTGTGATCCGCCGAGACGATGATATAGCCGTGGCTGGCGAGGTAGTCACACCAAAAAGTATTCTGATTTCGCGCTCCGCCATTGCCATGTGAAAAAATCACTAATGGAAAACGACCTTTGCGCGCGGCTGCATTTCGATGCGATTCGTTCCAATAGACCTTATCCATTTCCGCCGCGTTCATCTTGTAGGTCTTCTTTATCAGCTCATCGATCTCCGGGGTCACGCCGCCCGAAATAAAGTCTGTGTACTTGTTCTTCGGCAATCGTCGAGCGTCATCCGTTGCGGGGTACCATATCTCGGTGACCAGCGTGCGCGGTTGTTTTGTTAGGTTATCAACGCGGCTGGTATCGACCAATACAGTGGTGGTCACACCCACTGGATATGGTCCGGCCGAATCGGGCGGAAGCACCTTCACCGGCTTGCTCCAGCACGTGATCGGCGATACTTGAACGATGATCGATAGAAGAAGCGCCAGAATTGATCGTTTTACTTTTCTCGTCATTTGGACCTCATCGAGCTCGGAACCGGTGGATCAAATGCAACTGCATTATTCCGGAACAACACAGGCTTAACAATCGAAGAAGCAAACCAGGCATTTCGTTTAAAGCTGAGATAAGCGTCGAAGAACCTCGCTGCGCTCTTTTGCATTGGGGTGAAGCTCGAGGTATTTCTCGTAAGCGGGTCGCGCTTTTTCGGACTGACCGAGCTTGTCGTAGGTGCGCGCCAGTTTCAGATAAATTACGCCGAAGAATCGCGGATTGATCTTGCGAAAAGTGTCTTCATAGAGATCACGCGCCTGTTCGTATCGCCCTCGATCGAAATAAAACCCGCCGAGGTCATAAATGTTAGGCACCGAAGCTCGGTATTCAATCGCTTTGAGGAGATTCTGTTCCGCTGACTCAAAGTCCTTGGACTCTTCATATACCAACCCAAGATCGTGGTGCAGTATGCCGCGATAAGCCAGCTTCTCCGGATCATCATTTATGGTCGACAAAGCCTGCTTTAGATAGTCAATCGCGTCCCCGAGATTTCCCGACGAACGCGCAAAATACGCCAGGTTCACATAAGCATCTATGCAAGTCGAATCCAGATCGAGAGCCATGTGTGCTTCGTCCTCCGCTTCTCGTTTCTTGCCAATTACATGGTAGGCCGTAGACAGAGCAGTCCGAGCAAGAGGCGATCTCGGATTAGCGATGACGCAACGTTGAAACAAGGTTATCGTATTGCGCCACGTTTCGTTCTGTTCCACGGTTACCCAGCTCCACCCGACAGTAATGACAAGCAGCAATGATAAGGCTATTGCATGACTGATACGGTTCCGATGATTCCATAGCCACTCGATACCAACAGCGGCCACCAAACAAAATCCGACAGATGGGAGGTATAGATATCGTTCCTGGACCAGTGAAATCGGGTGAAAGAACCGGGTCGCTACCATTACCGGCGCGAGTGACGCAATGAACCAAATCGCCCCCAGCTTAACCATATTTGACTTAATGAGCACAACAGCCAGGGTCCAGCCTATGATTAATGCAAATGGTGCAAGGAACCGAATATCAGCAGGAGAGTCAACCAGCGAAGTATAGTGCTGAAAATTGTATCCAAGCGGAACCGACAGCAGCCAAAGATACTTTGCAACGACTACCGGCAGTGTCAGCAATACCGTGCCCACTGGATAAGCCACGTGAGCGGTACCCATCAACATATTGCCGATGGCGCGGTACCTCAAAAAGAAGTAGAGACCAGTCGGAACTGCGAACATCGCAATCGTCACGAGCGTTCGCTGCAGTCTTTTCGAGAAAGCCGCCTCCATCTTATCGGAGAGTTCGAAGAAACAAAGAATAAGGGGCAATGCGGCGGCGGTCTCCTTGCTCAATAAGGCCAGAAGATACGATGCGAGCGCGGCAATCAGCATAAGAACTCGACCGTTTCTTCTGTATCGCAGATAAAAAAGAAGGGCAGCAAGAAAGAACAATGACATCAACGGATCAGTTACTCCGGATATCCAGGCCACTGACTCGACGTGCGTTGGATGGACAGCGAAAAGGCACGCGGTGATCAACGACAGCCACTGACGACCACTAATCTCCTTGACCACCATAAAGACCAGCAGCGACACCGCCGCGTGAATCAAAACGTTGACTAAGTGCCACGCCCAGGCGCTGGAACCGAATAACGCATAGTTCAAAATAAGCAAAATGTTAAAAAGTGGCCGGTAGTAAACATCCATAGCGGCCCTAATGTTGTCGCTGAACACCGACCACACGCTGCCAGTGAATGCTAAGGGCAGATTCGCGATGTCCTGGGTGAAGGGGTTATTCAGGATCTGCGGCAGATCATCATGCACAAAGCCGTTGTAGACCGTGTTTAGCGAAGTCAGCAGGGCGAGACCAGCGGGTAAGAAAGCATACGCATCACGCCACTCCAGAAAGAATTTCTTATCGTTAAGAATCGATGGTCGGGGGGTTGTGGCAGCCTTCGACTTGCTGTCATTTTTTGGCCGGCGCAGTTTTGATTGACTGCGGTCCGTATACGCGGGCGCCTTCTGTTTTCGCACAATCGCAACCTGTAATGGAACCTACCCTAATGCTTCTATCGCCATCGCGACGGCGTTGCCTCCACCAAGGCACAATGCAGCCAGTCCGCGCCGGGCATTCCGTCGTTGCATCTCGTACAAAAGGGTGACCAGAATACGAGCTCCGCTGGCGCCGATCGGATGCCCAAGCGCCACAGCTCCGCCGTTCACGTTTAGTTTGGCTGGATCGATACCAAGTTCCCTGCTTATTGCCACCGCTTGAACCGAAAACGCTTCATTCAATTCAATCAGATCCACGTCGGCGAGATCCCAGCCTGCTCGTTCCAGTGACATTTGAATCGCGGTCACCGGCGCCATCATTACCAGCTTTGGCTCTACTCCACTTGTAGCCTGGGCTACGATTCGAGCCAGAGGCTTGCGGCCAAGCTTACGAGTCGTCTCAGCGGAAGCGACAACAACTGCTGCCGCTCCGTCGTTGACGCCCGGAGCGTTACCCGCGGTGACCGTTCCACCTTCCTTGAAAGCTGGTTTTAATTTCGCGAGCGCTTCCAACGATGTATCCGCTCTTGGACCCTCATCTGCTTTGATTATCAGCGCAGGTCCTTTCTTCTGTGGTATTTCCACCGCAACGATCTCCTGATCGAATCGTCCTTCTTTGATAGCGGACAGCGCCTTACGATGCGAATTCATCGCGTACTCGTCTTGCTCTTCCCTGGACACGTTATAACGCTCGGCGACGACTTCGCCGGTGCAGCCCATGTGCCAATCGTCAAACGCGCACCAGAGCCCGTCCTGGATCATCGAGTCGATCAATTCACCGTTCCCCATCCGGTAGCCTTGTCGCGCGCGTTTGAGAAGATATGGAGCGTTCGTCATGGATTCCATGCCACCCGCGACTGCAACGTCGATCTCGCCGAGTTTGATTCCGTTTGCCGCAAGCATCACCGATTTCAAACCCGAGCCGCAGACCTTGTTTATCGTAAGCGCGGCTACCCGGTTTCCGATGCCTGCTTTCAGGGCAACCTGACGAGCAGGATTCTGTCCATTTCCGGCTTGGACGACATTGCCCATAATGACTTCGTCGACCAGATCCGGTTGAATTCCGGCGCGCTCGATTGCTTCCCGTACCGCTATTACTCCAAGGTCAACCGCGCTAAAGTCTTTCAACACGCCGAGCAGCTTGCCAACTAGGGTTCTGGCTCCTGATAGTATGAATGCGTCTGCCATAAATATTCCTCTGATACTTGTTCTGATTCTTCTTATTGGATTTTACCACGGGGTCAGGTCCGGTGCGTACCGAAGGTCACCACAAGCCTCGAAGACACAACGATCCACTAAGTCTTCTTTGTGCACCTCCGCGATTAGCGTTTGTGGCAGGTCTTTAACCGAACGGACCTGAATTGTCCTAGCTAACTCGCCGATGATAGACTTCGAGATCAGTTGAGACGCCGATACAATTCATTAGGAGCAGCGTTCTCAGATGCAGGCACTAATATTGGCGGGCGGCAAAGGAACTCGCCTTCGTCCGCTCACGATGCACACGCCAAAACCTATAGTTCCAATCGCCAATAAGCCATTTCTGCTTTACCAGCTTGAACTCCTCAAGCGGGCCGATGTTAAAGACGTAATACTATCTCTCTCTTATCAGCCGCAGAAAATCGAGGACAAGATCGGCGATGGGACTGACTATAACGTGCGGGTCAGCTACGCGGTCGAAGCGTCGCCACTTGGCACTGCCGGCGCCTATCGCAATGCCGCAAGTATGATCAGCGAAACGACCGTCGTCTTCAATGGGGATGTGCTAACCGATATCGACATGAATGAAGTGATTCGCAGCCATAGAGAGAGACAAGCTGCGGCAACGATAGTGCTGGCCCCGGTGCCGAACCCGACAGCTTATGGTCTGGTTGAAACTGACAAGGACGGCCGCGTCCGTCGATTCCTCGAGAAGCCCAAGCCAGAAGAAGTAACCTGCGATACGATCAACGCAGGTATTTATATTCTCGAACCGCGTGTGCTCGATTATGTGCCCGAAGGCGAGCCCTTCATGTTTGAGTACGGAGTGTTCCCAAAACTCCTTGAACACAACGAGCCATTTTATTCATACGTATGGCGCGGTTATTGGAGAGACATCGGTACTGCTTCGAGCTATCTGCAAGCAAACCTGGATGTCATCGCTGGGCGCGTAGAATTATTGCCGCCGCCGACGACCCAGCGCGGCGAAAAGTTCGATGAAAGCGCTGAAGTCGAACCTCCCTCAGCAGTAGACCCAGGTTGTACATTGAAACCCGGAGTTCGGATCATCAATTCGGTTATCAGCCGAAATTGCTACATTGAGGAACGCGCACGAATTGAAAACTGCGTCATCCGCGCCGGGACGCGTATTGGGGCTGGATCCTTTATTCAGCGCGCAGTGATTGGAAAAGGTTGTCACATTGGCCGCTCAGTTGAAATCAAGGGCGCTGTCCTCGGCGACAAGTCAGTCTTAACGGACTACAGTCAGATCGGCGAGTAGCGGCCCAGCGAATCCCCTGCGAATTCTCTGCGGACTCCGCGTCTCCGCGGTGAATGTTTCTCCGACGCTAATTCACCGCCGAGACGCAGAGTCAGAGAATTCACAGAGGGATTGTGGCAAAGTTGCGAGAGGCAGACACGGGGACTAGAGATTCAAATACGAGAATTCTAATTCGAGTGCCAAACTGGGTTGGCGACGTGGTAATGGCTCTTCCTGCGCTTCGAGAGTTGCGCCGGATCTTTAGCGCTTCGCATATCACGATTGCAGGCAAGCCATGGGTGCTCGGGCTCTTTGAGGGTGAGGCGCTCGCGGACGATGTTATTCCACTCTCCGAGACCGCCGGCCGCGTGAAGCGAATATCGGCCCTACTAAAAGAGGCCAGCCAGTTTCGTCGAAAGCGCTTTGATATCGCGGTGCTGCTCACTAATTCGTTTGGAACCGCACTAGCCGCACGTCTTGGCGGGGCTGAAAAGATTGCCGGTTATTCAACCGATGCTCGCCGGGTGCTGATCAATCGGGTAATCCCGTTCGAGCCCGGATACAAGACACTCCATCAAACACGCTACTACCTGAACATCTCTGCCCACGTCGAAAATGACATTGCCGGTAAAAACTCAGTTAACTTTGATCAAGCTGAGCCGCGCCTTACAGTAGACGAATCACAGAAGCGACAGGCGCGGTCAAAGTTAGAGCAATTCGGTATCCTGGGCAATGCACCGATTCTGGCAATCAATCCTGGGGCGACCAATAGCGCGGCGAAGCGTTGGCCTGCGGAGCGTTTCGCCGCCGCGGCGGATCGCCTTGCTGACCGGGCAGGATTTCAAACCGTCATTGTCGGAGCGATGGGAGACAAACCAGTCGCTCATCAGGTCGCGCAACTTATGCGTACCCGTCCCGTAGTACTCGCCGGAGAAACTTCGATTGCGGAACTTAAAGGAGTGCTATCTTG
>Ga0126384_10000351_pt1 | contig 24844 bp, 14 predicted proteins | sample PanSoiMetPlot_36_FD_92543 | JGI IMG/M metagenome (GOLD analysis project Ga0126384, IMG submission 92543) | Tropical forest soil microbial communities from Panama - MetaG Plot_36 | ecosystem: Environmental > Terrestrial > Soil > Tropical forest > Bulk soil | place: Panama | collected 2016-02-17 | reverse complement strand
GCGGCGCTGATTAACATCGTCGTCTCAGCATTGGCGGTGACCATATTGCAGGGCCTCAACGGCTTTGGGGGTATGCGGACGATCGAGTCGACCACCAATGGGTTAAATCTTACGGCCACGGGGAAAGGAATTGCGATTGCGATTGGCATCGCAAATCTTTTCATCTCGGCCGGCGTGCTGTCATTGATTAACTGGCGGTCGCGTGATTTCAATCTGAAGAAGCAGCGACGCCAGATTCGGCTGGTTGACTTACCGAAGGGAAAACCGGCGATTGCGCCAGATCAATTGAAAGTTGCAAATTAACAGTTGAAAATTTTAAATTACGGCTATGCCAATCGTTCCTGTTCCTAACCCAACATTCGCACAGAAGCTGAAGCGCTTCTTCATGGTCGATCTGTTAAAAGGACTGGCCGTGACGCTGGGCTTCAATATCGGTGCGTTGACGGACCGAGATGCCGTGGCCGGCAAGGGAATTTACACCGAGCAGTATCCAAGAGTGCGACCGGATGTGGCACCGCGGTTTCACGGCGCGCCGCGCTTAAACATGGATCCTGACACGCACGAGACACTCTGCATCGCGTGCAATCTTTGCGCGCTTGCCTGTCCTGAAGACTGCATCGACGTGATTCCGATGGATGTTGAAGTCGTCGTGGCGGGCAAACCCCGCCGGAAAAAAGTTCTGGATGAGTTTATCTTTGATACATCAAGATGCATGTTCTGCGCGCTCTGCCAGGAAGCGTGTCCAACTTATTGTTTGGAGTTGACGCAGGATTTCGAGCTCGCCACCTATTCGCGCGCCGGCTTTGTCTGGAACCGCGAGATGCTGGAACAGGGTAGGGAGACAGTAAAATACGAAGCATGAGAGTTCTTGATCTTTGATCTTAGGACTTTGATCTTTGTTCGCTCGGTCAAAGCTTGAAAATGACGCGCAACGACCGCTAGACGACGAAGACCAAAGACCGAAGACCAAAGATCATGATTTTGTCAGGCTGGGAGAGCGTCTTCTTCTGGATCTTCTCGATTGCCGCGATCGTGGCGGGGCTACTAACCGTCATGGCGCGCAACGCGGTTCATTCCGCGCTATTCCTGATCTCGTCCCTCGTTTCAATCGCTGCACTTTTCATCCTGCTCGGCGCTGAGTTCATCGCCGGAGTGCAAATCCTGGTTTACGTGGGCGGGGTGATGGTGCTGTTTCTGTTCGTGATCATGCTCGTGAATGTGGGCGCCGAAGAAGAAGGACGCGCGGCGATCTTCAATCGCACACCACAGGTGGCGGCGGCATTGATTTTTTCGTTGCTACTGGTGCTTGGATTGTTGTTGGCGATCAATCGTGGATACAAAGGATTACCGAAGGCTGAAACACCTGAGACAGTCGTGGCAAATCGAGAAGCGCAGCAACAGACTCTGCCACCCAACGCGACGGGCGTGAGTCGCCTGACGTCAGATACGCAACGGGTTGGCTCGAGCTTGTACAGTTACGCAGCGCTGCCTTTTGAAATTGCCAGCGTGTTGTTATTGGTCGCGATTATTGGCTCAGTAATGCTGGCGCGAACGCTAAAACAGGAGCTTGCCGCGGACGACGTGGATCCCGAGATCGTAAGCAACCCTACACCGCCGGCAGGTAATTGAGTAGAGCGTTTGGGTTTAGTGTTGCCGCGCTGAACATTTCGCCGCTTAGCCGCTGAAGAACGATGAATTACTTAACACCAGTGTTCGGCTTGTTATTTCAGGAGACAAACAGCCGTGTGTCAGCTGCGCTCGAGGGCATCAAACATCCCGATCTCTCGAAGTTCCTGGTCATTGCTGCGATTCTTTTCATCATTGGTGTGGCCGGTGTGCTGACGCGGCGCAACATCATCGTCATCTTCATGTCGATTGAATTGATCCTCAACGCCGCAAATCTGAATTTCATTGCCTTCTCGCGCTATTTGCAGGATACAGCGATTGGGAGCCCGCTGTCGGGACAGGTGTTTACCGTGTTTGTGATTGTCGTCGCCGCAGCTGAGGCGGCGATCGGTCTGGGGATCGTGATCGCACTCTACCGCAACCGTGAGACGATCTGGATTGATGAGATTGATCTGCTGAAATGGTAGTCCAAAGTCCAATGTCCAAAGTCCAAAGTCATCAATGGGATGGCGGACGTTGGACCTTGGACATTGGACGTTGGACTTAATGTACAAATACATCTGGCTAGTCCCCCTGCTACCGCTGCTTGCCGCTGCGATCAACGGCATCTTCGGCCGTTGGTTCCGGTTTTCCGAAAAACTAATCGGCGCGATCGCCGTTGGATCGGTTGCGCTTTCTTTCCTAATCAGCCTTGCCGCGATTTATTCATACGGCTTCGGCAGCAACCAGCTTTGGCCCAGACCTTACGTTAGTACGCAGGCAAGCTTTACCTGGATCGCCGGCGGAGCAGTCAAACAGTCGCTGGGACAAGTATCGCCGGAAACTTCGGCAAAACCAGCGAACGCGCCAAAGGCTGTTCCAACCGAAACCGGCTCTTTGCTAAACGTGCAATGGACCTACCAGCTCGATCCGCTGTCAGCGGTATTCATGCTGATCGTCACAGGTGTCGGCCTATGCATTTTTGTTTTCGCCACCGGCTACATGCACGGCGAAGCCGGGTTCTATCGTTTCTTTGCCTACATGGGCCTTTTCATGTTTTCGATGCTCGTGCTCGTGATGGGCTCGAATTTCGTGATGATGTTTGTCGGTTGGGAAGGCGTTGGACTCTGCTCGTATTTATTGATCGGCTACTACTTCAACCGCGAAGAGGCGGCGAATGCTTCACGCAAAGCGTTCATCACGAACCGTGTTGGTGATTTTGGTTTCATGCTTGCAGTGTTTGCGGTAATCGCGACATTCGGAAGCCCTGAATACACAAATGTAGTTTCTCAAGCTGCCAATTATCCCGTCGAAACGCTTGGTCATTGGGGATTGATGTCCTGGATCGCCTTAGGGTTAATGATTGGCGCGTGCGGCAAGTCTGCTCAGTTTCCCCTGCACGTCTGGTTACCTGATGCGATGGCAGGGCCGACCCCGGTCTCGGCCCTGATTCATGCCGCGACGATGGTGACTGCGGGTCTGTACATGCTGACGCGCACCAACGTCATCTTTCAGCATTCACAGACGATGATGTTGGTCGTCGCGCTGGTTGGCGCTTTCACTGCGATCTTCGCGGCAACGATTGGAATCACGCAGAACGACATTAAGAAAGTTCTCGCCTATTCCACGGTCTCACAGCTCGGTTTCATGTTTCTGGCGTGCGGCGTCGGCGCGTTTGTCATTGGCATCTTTCACGTGATGACTCACGCGTTCTTCAAAGCCTTGATGTTCCTCGGCGCGGGCTCGGTCATTCACGGCATGCATCACGAACAGGACATGCGGATGATGGGCGGCCTCAAGAAGTACATGCCCTACACCTACTGGACCTTCCTCGCCGGCTGGCTGGCCATCTGCGGCATCATTCCCTTTAGCGGATTCTGGTCCAAAGACGAAATTCTTTGGAACGCGGCTTCGACGACGCAGATTCCGCTCGGTTGGCTGGTTTGGCTGATAGGAACCATCGCGGCGATCTGTACCGCGTTCTACATGACCCGCCTGGTCGCAATGACCTTTTGGGGCGAAGCGCGATTCCGCCAGCATGAGCACAGCATGGAGCACGAGGCACACGCCCAGAAAAAAGAACATCCGACGCCGCATCATGATCCGCACGTGCCGCATGAGTCGCCAAAATCGATGTGGGTGCCGCTGGTGGTGCTCGCCGTCCTGGCGACAATCGCCGGGTTCGCCGGCATCAGCACGGCGTTCACTGGCGGCAAGCTGGTTGGCGGAAAGATGAACATTGTCAACTGGATGAGTCCGGTGGTCTGGAGGCCTCATGCGGAAGTTCGTTTCGGTACAATCGACAATTCCTCGCCAGAGCCTAGCGAAGCTAATGCTGCCGAAACCGGTTCTCCTCACGGCGGCTTCAATTTGGCGCACACGGTTGAGGGTAAGCTCCACAGCGAAACGGCGACCGAGTGGGTATTCATAATTATCTCGCTGCTAGTCGCAGGCGTGGGCATTGGTCTCGGCTTGCTCTTCTATGTAAAGAGCCCGCAACTCGCGGACATTTGGTCGGCGCGGCTCGCGCCTCTATATCGCGCCAGCTACAACAAATACTGGATCGATGAATTTTACGGTTGGGCGTTCACGCGCCGAACGATGGATCTGGCGCGCGGCGTTTTTGCTTTTGATTCGAAAGTCGTCGATGGTGGCGTGAACGGCTCAGCCTGGCTGACGAGACTATCAAGTCTGATCACTGGCGGCACCGACAAATATTTTGTCGACGGACTCGTCAATGCGATCGCCAACTTCGTGACTCGGCTGATGTCGCCGATCGTGCGCGCGGCCCAGACCGGATTCACGCAGAACTACGCGCTGGTGATGGTGGTCGGATTATTAATTGCGGTGGCGGTCTATTTGTTTAGGGCGTTTTCTTCTTAACCAAGAGGATTCAAGTGTTCACTAATAACCTTATCTCGATTGTTACGTGGCTGCCGGCGCTGGGCGCGATTCTGATCCTCGCGGTATTCAAAAAGGATCAGGACGATCTCATCAAGAAGTTCGCCACCGGTTGGCTGGCGCTGGATTTCGTCATCTCGCTTTGGCTGCTCGGATACGACCGCAATCTCGGCGGCATGCAATTCCTCGAGGACCACCGGTGGATTCCGATTATCGGCGCGCGCTATCAGATGGGAGCGGACGGCGTGTCTGTGTTGTTGATCGTCCTGACAACTTTCTTAGGCTTGCTCGCGGCGTTGTCATCCTGGAATTACATTCAAAAGCGGCAGAAGGAATATTACATTCTGCTGCTGTTGCTCCAGACCTTCATCCTCGGCGTGTTCGGCGCGATGGATTTGTTCCTCTTCTATTTGTTCTTCGAAGTAGGCCTGGTGCCGATGTATTTCCTAATCGGAATTTGGGGCGGCGAGAACCGGCTTTATGCAGCGATCAAGTTCTTCCTGTACACACTGGTCGGCTCAGTCGTCATGCTGCTGGGCGTGCTGAAGATGTATTTCCTGACGCAGGACACAGGACTCACCGCGAGGATTGTTCCCGCCACGCTCGAGTTGCTTGCCGGTAACAGCACGGCGAGCGCGATGGTTTCGAGCACGATTCAACAGGCAGCCCAGAACGGAACCGGAACTTTCAACATCATTTACCTGCAAGCAATTGGTTCCGTCCTGGGAATGGACAAGATGCAAGTGCTGCTGTTCTTTGCGTTCGCGCTCGGCTTCGCGATCAAGGTGCCGATGTGGCCATTCCATACGTGGCTGCCGGACGCCCACGTCGAAGCGCCCACGGCGGGCTCCGTTATCCTCGCAGGGATCCTGCTGAAACTCGGTACCTATGGTTTCTATCGCTTCAGTCTCCCCATGTTTCCCAAAGCGTCCGCCGATGAGAGTTTCTTCTTTACCGGCACGAACCATCAGTTCGGCGTCCGCAGCGTCATGATCTTCCTCGCGATTGTGTCGATCATCTACGGCGCGCTGGCGGCGATGTACTTTGTCGTGAAGCGCGATGGCGATGTGAAGAAGCTGGTAGCCTATTCGTCTGTGTCATCGATGGGCATCGTGATGCTGGGTCTGTTCGCGCTTAATCCGAACGGCGTGAACGGCGCCGTGATGCAGATGGTCAGTCACGGAATTTATTCAGGCGCGCTGTTCCTGTTGGTGGGAATAATTTACGAGCGGCGGCACACGCGAAATGTTGCTGAGTTCGGTGGCTTATCGCATGTGATGCCCGGTTATGCTGCGGTGTTTCTGGCCATGGCCATGACGGCGATCGGTTTACCGCTCCTGGCTGTTTTCATTTCCGAGTTCCTGGCGATGCGGGGAGCGTTCGAAGCGAATCCTGTGTGGGCCGGATGGGCCGCACTCGGGATTATTCTGAACGCCGGTTATATGCTTTGGCTCTATCAACGAATGTTCTTTGGTGAAATCACCAACGAAAAAAATAGGTTGCTGCCGGATCTGAATATTCGTGAGTGGGCGTACATGTTGCCGTTGGTAGTGATGTCGCTCTGGATCGGAATGTATCCGACACCGTTCCTGCGGTACATCGAGAAACCCGTTAATGCTGTCGTGAAACAGATTCGGCCGAATTATCCGATTCCGGGTCAGACGACGAGTGAGGCCAATCAGATTCGCGTTCAGAAGTAAGAGCAAGAGCGAGCAAAGAGCAAAGAGCCAAGGGCGAAGACTTAGACCAAAGATCAAAGACCAAAAACGAATGCTGCTACTGTTACAAGTCATTTCCAGCTTTAATCTCCACGATCTGCAACTGATCGCGCCAGAGCTAATCGTCACGCTTGTGGCCTGCCTCGCGCTCGTGATGGAAGTCATTCTCCCTTACAAATTAAGCAAGTGGACGGCCTGGTTCTCACTGGCCGGAATTGCCCTCGCGCTGGTTTCCCTGGCGGCACAGTTCACCGCACTCGGCGGCACTTTCGATCTCAGCGCTCTGCAAAGCCTTAACGGCGTCGACGCCTTCTTCGGCATGGTGCGGATCGACGGGTTCGCGCTGCTGTTCAAGGCGGTGTTTCTGTTCGCCGCAGCATTAGCGATTGGAATCTCCACGCGTTATCTCGATATCGAGCGCGAGCAGCATGGCGAATACTACGCGCTGATTCTCTTTGCGACTGTTGGCATGATGTTTCTGGCGAGTGGGTATGATTTGATTTCGCTATATATCGCTTTGGAACTGATGGCCCTGACGTTTTATGTGCTGGTGGCGTTTACCAAACGGCAGAAACCATCAAATGAAGCCGCGATGAAGTACTTTCTGTTGGGCGCGTTCTCTTCAGGAATTCTGCTTTACGGAATGTCGCTGGTTTATGGCGTCGCGGGCTCAACGAATCTGGGCGAGATCGGAACGAAACTCGCAGGTGCCGGAACTGAGCTGCGTCCTTTGTTGCTTTTGGGAATGATCGTATTGGCTGCGGGGTTGTTTTTTAAGGTGGCAGCCGTGCCGTTTCACATGTGGGCGCCCGACGCCTATGAGGGAGCGCCTACTTCGGTAACAGCGTTTCTTTCAACTGGGTCAAAAGCTGCCAGCTTCGCTTTGTATGCGCGGATATTTTTTGTAGCACTTGCGCCGATGCGCCTCGACTGGGCGCCACTGCTGGGAGTCGTTGCGGCCTTGACTATCGTCGTCGGCAACTGGGCGGCGATCACTCAGGACAATTCGAAACGCCTGCTCGCATATTCTTCAATATCCAACGCCGGTTATCTCTTACTAGCGCTGATCGCTAACAACACTTACGGCAACATCGGCTTGCTGATTTATCTTCTGGTGTATACGTTGATGAACATGGGCGCCTTCGGCGTCATTATCAGCCTGCGGCGGCGCGGCATTATCGGTGACAACGTCGATGATATGACCGGGTTAGCGCAGAAGGCCCCGGGGATGGCCGCGATGATGGCAATATTTATGCTGTCGCTGGGCGGCTTACCGGGCACCGGCGGATTTATCGGGAAGTATTTCCTGCTCTGGGGATTGCTGCAACGCGGCGACACGGATCATAAGTCGTGGTACTACTGGTTAGCCGGATGGGCAGTCATCAACATCGTCGTGTCCTTCTATTACTACATCCGTTTTATTAGGGTGATGTACCTCGGCGACGAGATACCCGATGAAGAACCGTTGTCGCTTTCACCCGCGCTGCGCACGGCCCTGGTTGTTTCAATGGTCGGAATTCTCTTTATCGGCGTTTATCCCCAGCCGTTCATCGCCCTGGCGCAAAAACTCATTCCTGTTCAAGCCTCAACTGCTCCGCTGATTAAGTCGGAGTAACCGGCCACTTCGGACGCGCTGGCTGATCTTGCTTACGACAATCGCACTCTTTGCGTTTTACCTCACAGCAGGAATCGCACTCGTATTGGGTCTGTTGTCCCTGCGGGGAGGCGTGCGGTTTGTGCAGTATCTGCAAAAGGAGATTGCCGAGGATGCTGACGACTTCACGCCGGCCGCGAGCGTAATCGTACCTTGCCGGGGAATCGATCAAGAATTGAAGGAGAACGTCACAGCGCTCTTTGCCCAGGACTATCCCGCATTCGAAGTCATCTTCGTCAGCGATCGCGCGGATGATCCAGCATTTGCGATCGTGCGCGAAGCAAAAACCTCCTTTGCGGACACCTCAGGTCCGATCATGCGATTTGTTGAAGCTGGGCCCGCCACCGATACAAGCCAGAAAGTTCATAATTTGCGTATTGCAGTCGGCAAGGTTGACCGTCGCAGCGAAGTCCTCGTCTTCATTGACACGGACGCGCGGCCACAACCTTTCTGGTTGCGTGCCCTGGTGACGCCCCTACGCGATGACACGTTGGCGGCGTCTACGGGATATCGCTGGTTTGTTCCGGTTCGCGGAGGGCTCGCCTCTCACCTTCGGGCGGTGTGGAATGCGGCGATCGCCTCGGCGTTGGGCGCCAATCGGACGAAAAATTTTTGCTGGGGCGGCTCGACGGCAATCAGACGCGAGATGTTCGAACGCCTCAACATCGGCGATCGTTGGCGCGGAACCGCGTCAGATGATTTCACAGTTACTCGGGCACTCCACGAAGCAGGTTTAGGTATTAAGTTTGTGCCGCAATGTCTTACGCCGTCATTCGAAGATTGCTCGTTTCGTGAACTAGTTGAATTCACCACGCGTCAGCTCAAGATTACTCGTATTTACGCCGCCCACCTGTGGAAGTCAGTGCTTCTCGGAAGTGTGATCTTCGTATTGGCTTTCTTTGGTGGAATTGCGCTCGTCATTTACAGCGCGGTGACTGGACATTCGTTTGTTAAGCCGCTGGTTGTGATCCTGTTGATGTTCACACTGGGAGCGATGAAATCACATCTGCGGCTGCGCGCGGTGTGCAAAGTGATCCGCCATCCGAAGGCGGATTCGTTTTCAGCTACGCTCGCACATGGTTGTCTGTGGCCAGTGGCATCGGCGCTTTATCTTTATAATGGCCTGGCCGCGTTTTCACGGCGGATAACCTGGCGCGGCGTTACCTACGAATTGAAATCACCTACTGAAACTGTCATCATTCGCCGGGAAAATTAGTGGCTTACTCCCTCTCCCAAAGGGAAGGGAATAACAGACCTGTAGTTTGGGCCACCACGAGCATGTCTAAAGCCGTTCAATTCGTTCAGCTGGTGCGATCCACGAAACGCGAAAAGCGCCTCGGTACGGTAATTCTCTTCGTGACCTCGCGTTGCAATTCGCTTTGTCAAACCTGCTTCTATCATGCCGAGCTGAACCAGCCGGGCGATATGACCTTTGACCAAATAAAAAAGGTTTCGAGCACAATGCCAACTATCACTGATCTTTGGCTTTCCGGTGGCGAGCCAACTCTGCGGCATGATGTTTCAGAGATCATTGATACGTTTGTTCGCAACAACGGGATCCGGCGTCTGATAATTCCAACAAACGGTCTGGTGCAAGAACGCGTGTATCAAATTGTCGAGCAGGCGCTGGGAACTCACGATTCTCTTGAGTTGTATTTGAATATTGCGCTCGACGGTTACGGAGACACGCACGATCGCGTGCGTGGGGTGCCGGGTCATTGGGAGAAGACGCTTGCCTGCATCCGATCACTTTATCCGCTGAAGCAAAGATTCGGCGATCGCCTGCGTTTGAATGTGAATACTGTCATATGTACCCAGAACTACACCGAATTCGAAAAGTTAGGCGAGTTCATGTGGCAGAATTTTAAGTTAGATGGTCACTACTTCAACATTGTTCGCGGCGAGACGCTCGTGGGCGATCAGATAAAAGACGTTCCTCCGGCGGTTCTGCCCCAAATGTACGCTTACGCTTCTGACTTAACTAAGCGCTACGGTGATCGCATGTTTGCTGAGGATGATGCACTGAAGCGCTTCGTTAAGAACATTGCTTACGTTGGGACCATCACAACTCACTACCGAACGCAGCGCCCGAACTTCGTCGCATCGACGCCCTGGCCTTTTCCGTGTACGGCCGGCGAAACGATTGCGGTAGTTGATTACAACGGCGATGTGCGTGCCTGTGAGCTCCGGAACAAATTCGCGAGTCTCAAGGATTTCGATTACGACTTTAGCGCGTTATGGTCTGCGCAAGACCGCCAAACAGAGCTGAACGCTATCGATGGCGGCAAGGCCTGCTGGTGCACGCACGTGTGCTTCATTCACGACTCGATGCGGCATTCACGACGCTCTCTATTATTTGAAGCCCCGAAGAACTACTTAAGGAGAGCGAATTGGTAGAGATAGCTTTGACGTCTAGCCGGCCGTGGTTCAAAGTTTCGTAAGATACGGGGGCAATGGCGAAATCAGAAGAAGAAGACAAAGAGGAGGCAAACCGCAAAGCCGGCCTCGCATACAGCGCGGCGTTTTCCTTGTTCGCTTCCGTGGTTTCGGGATTGATTGTCGGGTGGCTGCTCGACCGCTGGCTCGGCACGAAACCATGGTTACTGGTGCTCGGGATCCTTCTCGGCTCAGTGGCCGGTTTCTACGAATTCATCCGCGCGACCTCTAAGTTATCCTAGCCGGTACCGGTGTTTTCGCGAGTGAAATCGGCTTAGACTATCGGTCAAAAAGCTTCATCCGAAATCTCGTTTACCCCGTCTAAAAACTGTTGACCCAGCCCCGGCGCCGTTTGTATAGTCGTTCGAACCAGGGTTCAGTAGCCCGGTGGCCCCTCCACCAGAGATTTCATGCCTTATCAGTGAGATAGTGAGCAAAACCCGTATGAGAAACCGTGTCTTTGCCTTGACCAGGAGACTTGCGGCTTTCGTGTATTTATCGGCCGCAGTTTCGGCGTACACCGCTGTTGTGGCAGCACCTCAACAGTCGCCCGTTTTGTTTAGCGTTTCCGCCAGTTCGACGCGAGCAATTGCATTAGAGTCCGTATCGATGCGGTCCGAGCCGTTTTCTTTGAACTCTGAAGCCAACTTCAGTCCAAACGATCCGCGCACTCGCATTGAGCTGTTCTGCATGAATTTGGATATGTTGGCCGGTGAAGGTGCGAATGCGCTGACAGCTGACGCCGAAGACGCGGCGCACAATCACTATCCGTTGCTCGTCGAATACGTCGGGCAAGTGCCACAACTCATAGATAACGGTAACGTAATCGCTGATTTCCGAGGGATCTACATGGTAGTCGTGCGCCTGAATGATTTGATGCCGCCCGATCCCGGCGATGTGCTGATTCGTTTGAATCTGCACGGCATGAGCAGCAATCGGGTGCGGTTGGCGATCGGCCATATCGGTGGCGGACCACCGGATGATCCCGGCGCCACCGGCACGCCCGCACCTCAGACGATACCGGCGCCGGTGACTCCCTTAACTCTCGCGCAGTTTCAAGCACAAGCCGGCGCGCCTGCGGCAGTAGCGGGCGTGGACGGAATTCGGTTCCTCGAGCAAGCGACCTGGGGACCCACCGATGCGGATCTCACTCACTTGCGAAGCATTGGGATAGCGGCATATCTAACTGAACAGTTCAACACCCCACCGCAGTTCATCGACAACTCTGCGAATCCGCCCCTGTTCTCAAATTATCCTGCGACACCGCTCTATCCCATCAATTCCCCGACGCCTCCGGCATGCGATGCAACGTGCCAGCGCGACAACTACTCGCTGTATCCACTGACGACGCGCTTCATGACAAATGCGCTTACCAGGCCGGATCAGTTGCGACTGCGCGTCACCTTCGCTCTTCACGGACTGATCGTGGTTGCGGGACGTGACTTGAACAACAACGAGACCAGTTGGTACGCGCCTTATCTGCAAACTTTTGACCGCAATGCGTTTGGAAATTATCGCACGCTGCTGAAGGACATTACCTTGAATCCGGGGATGGGCCGTTACCTCGACATGGCCGGCAATTCGCGGGTCTCGCCAAACGAAAACTATGCCCGGGAGTTAATGCAATTGTTTTCGATCGGTACCGATCTCCTCAACCAGGATGGAACGCCGGTGCTCGACAACAATGGAAATCGTGTCCCCACGTATGGTCAAACCGAGATTACCAACTTTGCACGGGTCTTCACAGGATGGGTTATTCCGAATACGAACGTAACAATCGGAGGGACGGCTTTTACAGTTCTGAATTACATCTCACCGATGGCGTTCAGCAACAATACCGGCGCAAACGGGCCATTTGATATCGGAGCAAAGACACTCTTGAATGGCCAACAGTTGCCTGCTTGCAGCAATTGCACCGGCAACGCGGCGAACATGGCTAATTATAAGAACGCAGAGTTGGACGCTGCGATTGACCACATCTTCAACCATCAGAACACCGGGCCTTATGTCTGCACGCAACTGATTCATCATCTGGTGACCAGCAATCCGGCACCCGCCTATGTTGGTCGTTGCGCGGCGGTATTCGCTAATAACGGCTCGGGTGTTCGCGGCGACATGAAAGCAATCATCACGGCGATTCTGCTCGATCCCGAAGCTCGGGGCGACGCGAAAACCGATCCGAACTACGGTCACTTGCGCGAGCCGGTTTTGTTCATGACAAACCTCCTGCGTCTTTTCAACGCCACCAGCGATGGCGTGCTGGTCGCCAATTCAGTTTTCTTAAGTCCGAACGTGAGTAGCATGAGCACGCCTCTGGGGCAGGACGTTTTCAATCCGCCAACGGTCTTCAGCTATTTCCCCGCTAATTACGGCTTGCCAGGCACGAACTTGTTGGCTCCGGAATTCGGCATTCTCGATACGTCCACCACCTATCAGCGCGCAAATTTTGTCAACACGCTGTTTCTCGCTAATAACGGAAATGGAATTCCGGCGAGCCCGCCGAATCGGCCCAGCGGCACGCAGGTGAACTACTCGGCGTATCAAGCGCTGGCGGCCGATCCTGCGCAGCTCGTTGACGCGTTAAACGCCAATATGATGCACGGCACCATGTCCTCATCTGTGCGAACGAGCATAATCAACGCCGTCACCGCGATTACAAATGCCGATGCGACCATTCAGGCACGGCAAAGAACGCAAACCGCCATTTATCTGGTGGCGACGTCGTCGCAGTATCAGGTGCAGAGGTAATCCAATGAAAAGATCACGAAGACAGTTCTTGCGAGATGGCGTGTGCGGGTTAACAGCAGCAGCGATAGTTTCGAGCCTCGAGCGATTCGGAACCATCAATGCCATGGTTCAACAACAACCTAATGTTGCTTCTGACTATAAGGCGCTGGTTTGTGTGTTCCTGAGCGGCGGATCGGACTGCAACAACATGGTCGTGGACCTGAACCAGTTCAGCACGTACGCCGCCGTTCGCGGCAACGATAGTACTGCGCCAAATTTGGGATTGACCCAATCGATGTTGTTGCCGATCAACCCACTCAGTGGCGGTCAGTTTGGCTTGCATCCGAACCTCTCTCCAGAAGTGGCCAACGCGGGTCAAGCTGCCGGTTTACTCGGACCTTGGAACGATGGCAAGCTCGCGATTCTTTGCAACTACGGTTCACTTTTGCAGCCGACGACCAAGGCCCAGTATCAAAGCAACGTCAACGGCGCTTTTCGACCGTACCAGTTGTTCTCACATTCGGATCAGGTCAATCAGCAGATGAGTTCCATCGTCATGAGCACCGGTCAGACAGGGTGGGGTGGACGGATCGCAGATAACACCGGCTCACTAAACGGTCCCACCATTCTGCCGATGAATGTCTCAGTTGCCGGGACAAACCTGTTCGAGACGGGAGTCAATACCCGACAACTGGCGATCGGAACCGGCACACTTTCCAGTGTCCTTAACCTCAACTGGAATGGACCTTCGTCGGCAAACCCGTTTACCAGCGGCAGTGGGTTTCGGCAATTGCTTGGTTTTGATACCGACGCATTATTGATCAAAGGGGAAAGCGATACGACGAATCAAGCGTTGGCTGCTGATCAGATCCTGAACCAGCCCGATCCGACTTTGACGGCAACTTTTCCGGCGACCGGGCTTGGCAACCAACTGCGACAAGTTGCCAAGCTAATCAAGATCAAAGATTCGCTGGGCATGCATCGTCAGATCTTTTTCTGCCAGCTCGGTGGATTTGACACTCATACTAATGAAACTTCGGCGACGCCGACGGTTCCTAATGGGTCGGGTGGCCAGGGCAATCTGCTCACCCAATTTAGTCAAGCAGTGCGTGCCTTCTACGACGAGATGAATGCGCAGGGAAATGCCAACAACGTGACCCTGTTTACTATTTCCGATTTTGGCCGCACCTTTCAAGCGTCCGGCAGCGGCTCTGCGACAGTTGGCACTGATCACGCGTGGGGCAGTCATGCGTTTATCATGGGCGGCGCAGTCCTCGGGCGGACGTTCTACGGTACTTATCCAACGCTTGCGCTTACAAGTCCGGATGATGACGGTGGTGGCCGGGGACGTTGGATTCCGACTACGTCGATCGATCAGTACGCGGCAACGCTTGCGGCCTGGTACGGATTGCCGTCGGGCCTGCTGACAAGCGTATTCCCGAACTTAAGCAAATTTGCGACGCAGAATCTGGGTTTTCTGGGCTAGACTTTGGGTGTAGGTTTAGGGTGTAGGGTGTAACGTGTAGAACTGGATATTGCGAACGGGACTGCACGGAACCGCTTAGAATTATGATTTCGGACCCAATACCTAACAACCGACTCACTACACCCCACGCCCTACACCCGACACCCTAAGCTGACTTCGAGGATCGTAAAAGAAAAAATAAAAATGAAGGATCGAAGGAGGTTGAACACGAGCAACAGCCAGTGTTCAATCGCACTCGATCCTTTTTGTTTTTCTCGTGCACAATTCCTGAAGCAGCGAATAGCCGCCAACCTCTTTCTGCTCTTTCTCACGGTGGCTTTAACGGCAGCGGTTCTCGCTGATGGCAGTTCTCAACAGCTTTCGCAGCATCGGCTCAGACGAGACCCACCAAAACCACAAGCGCCTGATAAAGCACGAGCAGAGCAACTGGCGGCAAAACTTCCGCTGGCTTTTGAGCTGAACACCGGTCAGTTTGATTCGCGGGTAAAGTTTGTCGCGCGTGCATCGGGATCGACTCTGCGGCTGCAACCGGACCGCGCAGTTTTAGCAACGCGAAACACACAGTTTGCTCTGAAATTATTGGGCGGCACGAACAATTGTGTTATCCGCGGTGCAGACCCGCTGGTTGAGCGCAGAAACTACCTGCTCGGGAATGATCCCACCAGATGGCAGGTGAACGTCCCTACATTTCGAAAGGTAGTTTACGAAGAGGTTTATCGCGGCATTAACCTTACGTACTATGGCACGCAACAGCAGATCGAGTACGACTTTGAAGTTGCGCCAGGCGCCGACCCAAACTCTATCCGGCTAGCATTTGACCGCGCAGTCCGCCCCGTGGTGGCCGGCAACGGCGATCTAATTCTCTACCGGGGAAACGCTCAAATCGTCGAGCAACGACCCTTTGTTTATCAGCAGATTGACGGCGACCGCCGCGCAATCGAAGGCGCTTACGTTGTGACTGGTGACGGTGCGCTTAAGTTTAAGATTGGTGATTACGACAGGTCGAAGACCCTGGTCATCGACCCAACTATCGTCTATTCAACTTATCTGGGTGGCGGGAATGATGATTCTGGCAGCAGCATTGCTGTTGACAGTGGCGGCAATGTTTATGTGGCCGGCACCACCAGTTCGACAAATTTTCCGACACACACGCCGGCGTTCGCTAACAACAAAGGCCTCAGCGACATCTTCGTTACGAAAATCGACGCGACCGGCTCCAGTATTTTGTATTCGACGTACATCGGCGGCAGTGGCCTCGATCGGGCGGATGGTTTGACGATCGACAGCGCAGGTAATGCTTATGTCGTTGGTCGCGTGGGCGACACATCAACAGACTTCCCGACGACAACGGGAGCGCTCGCAACGACCTACCGAGGCGGCGACTTTGACGGCATAGTTTTCAAGTTGAACTCGCAAGGCAATGCGCTTGTCTATTCGACATTCCTTGGTGGTGAAGACAACGATTCGGTGGAGGGCATCGCCGTGGATCAGAACGGCAACGCCTACGTCACCGGCGGGACACGCTCCAATGGATTTCCGCTTACGGCTTCAGGATTCCAAACTTTCCGGGCAGGAGACACCGACGCCTATCTTGCGAAGCTGAATCCATCCGGGAGCGCATTACTTTACTCGACGATGCTGGGTGGGGGCGGCACGGACCGTGGCAGCGGCGTGGTGGTCGATTCAGCTGGCAACGCGTATGTCGCTGGTTACAGCGCGTCGTCAGACTTTCCCACTCAGAACGCATTTCAAGTCTTTTCAGGCGGCAGTTTTGACGCTTTTATCTCCAGGCTTGATACGAATGCGACTGGCGCCGCATCGCTTGTGTTCTCGACATATCTTGGGGGAATTGCTGACGACAAGGCGTACGGCATCGCCTTAGACAATACAGCAGGCACTATCTACATTGCGGGTCAAACGTCTTCAAATAATTTTCCCGTCATGAATCCAGCGCAGCCGGCGTTGGCAGGATTATTCGATGCTTTTGTGGCAAAGGTCACCACCGCTGGCGTTAAGGTTTACGCAACCTACCTCGGCGGAAGTGCAGACGATCGCGCGACCGGCGTGGTTGTGAATGCCAGCGGCGAAGCTTACGTGACAGGTTTTACGTCGTCTACGAATTTCCCTACCGTCACGCCGTTACAAATCGCCAACGCCGGTGGATTCGATGCATTCCTCACGAAGCTCAATGCTGCCGGTAGCGGGTTTGTCTACTCGACATACTTTGGCGGGAGTGCGAACGAGAACACTGCATCGACAGTTACTTCAACTAACCCGCTGGCGCTGGATGCGTCGAGCAATGCTTACCTTACTGGTTATACCGCTTCGCCGAATTTTCCGGCCACCCAGGCATTGCAAGGCGCAAATGCCGGCGGACAGGACGTCTTCATTGCAAAAATTGCCGACGCAACCCCAAGCGCTGATTACTCAATTTCGGTTACGCCAGGTTCGCGCACGATTAGCCCATCGGCGAGTACGACCTATACTATTACCGCAACGCCGATTGGCGGCTTCACGGGCACTATCTCGTTGAGCGCAAGCGGCATGTCTAACGATTCAACGGCAAGCTTTGCTCCCACATCAATCGCAATTAATGACAGTTCAGCGAAAACTTCAACGTTGACTATAAACACGTCCGGGACGACACCGCCTGGGAGCTATACCCTCAACATTGTCGGCACGAGCGGCAATCTTCAGCACAGCACGACCACCCAATTAATTGTTTCCGGTGCGACAAGCGCTAATCTCTCAATCACGAAAACGGCTTCGCCGAATCCGGCCACCGCCCAGGCAAATCTTACTTACCGTATCGTCGTAAATAACCTTGGTCCATCCCCCGCTACCAACGTCGTCCTAACAGACACTTTGCCGGCTGGGCTTCCGCTGGTCTCCGCAATTCCGACGCAGGGCACCTGCAGCGGCACGACCACGGTTACCTGCAGCATCGGATCTATGGCGAGCCCCGGGAGCGCGATCGTTAATCTCACGGTTACCGCGCAGGGTGTCGGTCAATTGACCAACACCGCGGCCGTGAACGCGACTGAGAGTGATCCGGACCCGAGCAATAACTCCGCTACAATTCAAACCACCGTCGTCGCGGCTTCTTCTGGCCCGTCGATGCTTGATCCGAATCTTTCAGTAAAAACAGTCGTGAGCGGACTCTCGCAGCCGACCAGCCTGGCATTCATCGGCAACAATGACTTCCTGGTGCTGGAAAAGAATACCGGCAAGGTCCAGCGGATCGTGAACGGCGCCTTGCAAAGTACGGCCCTCGATTTGGCCGTGAACAGCGCTTCCGAACGAGGTTTGCTGGGGATTGCGCTGCATCCGAACTTTGTGGTCAACGGGTTCGTCTACTTGTTTTGGACCGAGAGCAGCACCGGCGCTGATTCGACGAATCTTGCGGATGTGTTTCAGCCGTTATCAAATCGAGTAGATCGCTATATCTGGAACGGATCAGTTCTGACGTTCGATCAAAATCTGATCAGGCTGCGCGCGTATCAAGCCGATACGAATCAGCCTTTGCGCGGTAATCACAACGGCGGTGTCCTGCGCTTCGGTCCCGACGGCAAGCTTTACATTCTGATGGGGGACAACGGACGCCGGGGCTTCCTGCAGAATCTACCTTGTGGCCCAACGGCGACCTGTCCTGGTCCCGTCGTGCAGGACGACCAATTCGGCGGACCTGAACCGGACGATAATCATTTGACCGGCGTCATCCTTCGTCTTAACGACGATGGTTCAACGCCGAGCGACAACCCATTCTTTAACGCGCAGACAAATCTGACAGGTCAGGCTGCGGCGAATATCAAAAAGATATTTGCCTACGGGGTTCGCAACGGATTCGGATTGGCGTTCGACCCACTCTCCGGCAATCTTTGGGATCAGGAAAACGGCGATGATGCGTTTGACGAGATGAATCGAGTTACCGCCGGTTCGAACAATGGATGGGTGCAGTTGATGGGACCGAGCAACCGGGTCGCGCAATTCAAGCAGATCGAAACAACGTATGGTTCTGGCGATCTGCAGCAGTTGCGCTGGTCGCCGGCGAACATTGCCGACACACCAGGCTCCGCACTCTCGCGGCTTTACATGCTTCCCGGCGCGCATTACAGCGAACCGGAATTCAGTTGGAAATATGCCATTCCCGCGGCGCCGCTGGGGTTCGTTCAGGGCCGGGGCCTCGGTCCGCAATTTGAAGGTGACATGTTTGTGGGCGCGGCGCGAACCTTTCTCGACGGCGGATTCCTGTTCCGCTTCAAATTCACGCCAGATCGTTTGCACTATGTGTTCAGCGATTCACGGCTGAACGATTTGGTTGCCGACAATCTCGATAAATTCGATATTACCGAAAGTGAGAGTCTGCTGATCGGTCGCGACTTTGGCATCACGACGGACATACAGACGGGGCCGAATGGTGATTTGTTCGTCGTCTCGAATACAAATGGCGCTGTCTATCAAATCTCCGGAAAACAGCCAACAATATTCACAGCCACACTCAATGGGGCGCAGGAGACGCCCTCGACGAATTCGACCGGAACGGGCACGGCTACTCTGCTAATGAGTCCGGATGAACAGACTGCACGCGTGTCTCTGAATTTCGCCGGCTTATCTACTGCACAAACAGCGGCGCATATCCACGGCCCAGGTGCACCTGGTGTGCTGGCACCAGTCCTCTTTCCACTGCCGAACGGGAATCTGAGTGATTTCATCATCAATCTTACAGCTACCGACGTGCAAAACCTGAAGAACGGTCTGCTCTACATCAATGTTCACAGCAGCAATTTTCCGAACGGCGAGATTCGTGGACAATTCGGCGCGTCAGCGTCAGCAGCCAGCATTCAATTTAATACGGCAACCTATCTGATCAGCGAAGCAGCGGGTCGCGCCGTTGTGACAGTCAATCGTCTTGGGGATACATCGATGGCGGCAACTGTAGACTATGCAACGAACGACAGTGCAGGTCTGAATCCATGTAGTCAGTTGAACGGCATCGCTTCGCAGCGGTGTGACTACGTCAATACAGTCGGCAGACTGAGCTTTGCCGCTGGTGAAGTCTCAAAGACAATTTCGATTCCGCTGGTCGACGACGGTTACGCCGAAGGAAACGAGAATTTCAACATTGTGCTCAGCAATCCAGTCGGAGCATTTCTGGGTTCGCCGAGCGTTGCAACCGTTACAATTACCGACAACGAAGGTGTGAATGCTGCGAGCAATCCGATTGACGGCACCAGCTTCTTCGTGCGCCAGCAATACATTGATTTTCTTGGTCGCGAACCCGATCCAGGGGGATTCGCAGGTTGGACCAGCACGATAAACAACTGTTCAGGCGATACCACGCAGTGTGATCGCATCCATGTCTCGCAGTTGTTTTATCAGTCTGATGAGTTTCAGTCGCGCGGCTATTACGTCTTTAAGTTTTATCCGGTCAGTTTCCCTGGAGTTCCCGGGGTCGATCCGGCGGGCGCCGGTCACAAGCCGGATTATGCCCAGTTTGCGCCTGATCTCGCCACGGTCAGCGGCTTTCTGACCGTTCCTCAATTGGAAGCCGCAAAAGATCAGTTTGCTGCAAACTTCGTCGCACGTCCCGCGTTCGTAACGCGATACGGCAGTTTAAACAACACCCAGTTCGTTGACACGCTGTTAGCAACAGCTGGAGTTACATTTACAGCGTCAGCACGGCAGGCGTTAATCGATGGCTTGAATAGTGGCACGCTGACGCGGGCGAAAGCCTTGCGGCAGATCGTTGACAGTCCGGAAGTATCTACGAAGTATTTCAACGAGGCCTATGTCGTAATGGAGTACTTTGGATATCTGCGGCGGGATCCGGACGCGCTCTATTTCAACTGGCTGACCATCCTTAATAACACTAACGATGCGCGTGGAATGGTGGCGGGCTTTGTTAACTCGCTCGAGTACCGTGGGAGATTCGGAACACCTTAACGACAAATAAACAGGGTTAACGATGCTCCGGGTCTGAAGGTATGGCCAGCGGTTCGGGGATCCACCGGCTCGAACCGCAGCAGGCTCGATCTTTAGACGTGAGATTGCAACCAAGTCGAAACTAAAAATTCACGAAGATGAAATAATTCCTCATTACCGGGCCTTATAATCCGTCCACCCTGATTTAGACCTTCCCGTTGGAAATTCAACATGATTGCTGCGCCAGCGCAGCAGATCGCTTCAGTCAAGGTGGAGTCATGAAAAATCTTAAGGTTTTCGTGGTAGTCTCGGCGACTTTGTGTCTCCTCGCCGGCTGGAACTTCCACGTAACGTCACAAACACCAACGAGCAATCAATTCGAATTTGTTGGACACATCAGCAGTCTGCCAGGCACGCCGGGATTCGTCGGTGACTGGGTCGTCGGCACCCGGACGGTGCACGTCACTTCGGCGACCATCATCGATCAGGAAGACGGAGCCGCTGCGGTGGGTGCGATCGTTGAGGTCAAGGGGACCTTGCGCGGGGATGGATCGGTAGACGCAACTCGCATCGAAGTTGAACAGGGAGCCACGCCTTGTCTCGAGTTCGAAGGCACGATCCAAGGTTTGCCAAACACGCCCGGGTTCATCGGTGACTGGATCGTAGGCGGACGCACTATTCATGTGACCTCGGCCACTAAGATTGACACCGAGGATGGGATTATCGCAGTCGGTAGCGAAGTTGAAATTGAAGGTTGCCAACGGAATGATGGTTCGATCGACGCGCAGGAAATTCAGGTGCAGGAAAATGAAAATGAGGATCGGCCCAATTGCCTGGAGTTTGATGGCGTCATTGAAATGTTGCCCCCGTCCGGCTTGATTGGAGATTGGAAGGTCAGCGGTCGGGTGATTCATGTGACTGCGAACACATTAATCAAAGTGGAATCGGGGGCGATAGTCGTTGGAGAATTTGTAGAAATCGAAGGCTGCCCCCGCATAGATGGTTCGATCGATGCCGGGACCATTGAGGCTGAGCAGGACCAGGAAGTTCCCAGACCGTTTCCTTTTGTAATTTTCTTTGGGACTGTTCAGATGTTGCCGCCTTCGCCTTTTACTGGTGACTGGAAGGTCAATGCCAGAATCGTCCACGTAACCACCAATACCAGAATCGATCGTCCAATGTCGTTGGCCCTGAATTCCTTTGTGTTGGTGCTGGGTGGGCTACGTAACGACGGATCCGTTGACGCCGTGAGAATCAAGGTGCTGCAGCCCAATGATTTTAACGACAAGATAAATTTCTTTGAATTATTTGGGACTGTACAGAACAAGCCGCCGAACGGAGTTGTCGGAGATTGGATGATCAGTAACGTCGTTGTGCATGTTACTTCGGCAACGCAGTTTAATGCCGAACATGGCAGCCGGATTATGGTCGGCACGATGGTAAAGGTAGTCGGCTCCCAGCGCGCGGACTTGTCGCTGGACGCTGTCAGGATTCATCGGATCATGGAATTCGACGATGAGGAAGACTTCCTGACTCAGCATTTCCAGGATTTTCTTGATCGCGACCCCGATCCGCCAGGTTTGGCCGGGTGGATGAATGTACTTAACACCTGCTCGGGCGATCTGACCCAATGCGATCGTGTGCATGTCTCGCAAGCCTTCTTCAACTCACCGGAGTTTCAACAGCGCGGCTATTTCGTCTACCGATTCTACTCTGTGAGCTTTGGGCGGAAACCCAACTACGCTGAGTTCGTTCCTGATTTGGCGAACGTAAGCGGCTTTCTTACTGAGGCTCAGTTAGAGAGTGCCAAGGCGACGTTTGCTGACAACTTTGTGACGCGCCCGACTTTCGCCGCCAAATACGGAGCCCTGGACAACCAGCACTTCGTAGATGCGCTGCTGACAACCGCCGGCATAACTTTATCAAATCGTCAGGCGCTGATTGACGCGCTGAACAATGGCACCCTCACGCGCGCACAGGCAGTGCGTCAGATTGCCGAAAGCAGCGCGGTCTATCAGAAGAATTACAACCAGGCTTTTGTAGTGATGGAGTACTTCGGTTATCTAAGACGTGATCCGGATGCGTTGTATCTGAATTGGATCGACGTGCTCAATAGAACAGGCGATTCCCGGCATATGGTCGAGGGTTTCGTAAATTCGATCGAGTACCGGCAGCGATTCGCACCGTAACGTCTTACCACCGCGACCGATAATGAGAAGCTAACTCGGGTAACGAAGAAGTTGCTTACAATCGTCGTGGGGTCGCTTCTTTTAGCAACGTGTCGTCAGGATCGATTTGCACGGCATCGGGCGGGCGCGGAAAACTGAATTCCCGGATGGTCACGCGGCCCGTTGGTTTTATCACTTCACGGGAATCGTTCAGGCCAAAGCTTTTGAGAACGAACGATATGGGAATCGGATCGTAAAATACGTCACCCGCTTGAGTTTGTTTGATCGTGACGGTGGTGACGTTGTTTTTTTCCGTGACATCCTTCGTGGTCCATGTCACTTCGTAAATTGGATGCCCGGCACCGTAGATCCAACGCTTAAAGAATTCGCGGAGATCCTGACCTGACGTTTTTTCCAGCGCCGCGCGCAAATCCTCGGTCGTTGCGTTTCGCCCCTTATGCGCTTCGTAATAGATGCGCAGGCCGCGAAAGAAGGCATCATCACCCAGCCGCTTGCGCAGCATGTGCAGCACCCAGGCGCCTTTCTCGTAGTTGTTGGGATTCAACAACGCCATTAAATCTGTCGTCTCGGTATCGTGGATTGGAAAGCTGGCCTGCTTTTCAAAATTGAAGTAACGCTGGGCCGCTTCACGCATGTACGCGCGAAACGCGTCTTCACCGTCGTACTTTTGGATGAATAAACCGGCGAAGTAAGTCGCGAAACCTTCGCTCAGCCAGAGGTCAGCCCAGGTCGATTCCGTGACTGAGTCGCCGAACCATTGATGCGCGATTTCGTGAGCGACGACGCTCTCAATTCTCATGGGAATACCGAACCGGGAACTGATTCCGATCGCGCGACCGGTTGGAGCACCGAAGTTAGTGGGCCGCTGATCGAAGAGCGTGCTGGTAAAAACAATGGCGCTTGAGTTCTCCATACCGCCAAATCGCGTCGCGCCGATAATCAACGCCAGTTTCTCGTAAGGGTAAGGCGCGATTGTCTGACTGAAGAAAGCGAGTGCAGGCCCAGCCGGCGCGAAGCCTTTCGGTGCGTACTGCGCATCGCGTTTCGGCACGTTATAAAGCAAGTTAGTCACGCTTTTATCAGGCGAGTTGATGATCGCGCCCTGGTTGATCGCGATCACCATGCAATAGGGCGGGATAGGCTCGGCCTCTTCGAACTTCCAGTTAGAAGTGGCGGCGTTGCCCGTCAACGTCACGAATTTGCCGTTTGCCATTACCTGATAACGTTGGGGCGCCGATACGGTAAACGAAACAGTCGCTTTGGCCGAAGGATGATCAAGCGAAGGAATCCAGTAATGCACCCGATTGGGCCAGTTGTCTCCCGTAGCCGAGGGGTTGCCATCGCGATCGTTCGCGAAGACCAGTCCATCTTGTGGCCGGCCGTGATAGGCAATTGCGACCGACAACTTTTCTCCGCGATTGGCGGCGTGCGGCAGCGAGACGGTCAAAAGTCCGGGCGAACGATCGAAGCTGGCCGCCGATCCCGCAACCGTGACCGAATCAATCGGCAGCTCGGCGAAATCGAAATCAATCTTCGTAAGATTGTTCCCGAGGACTTCGACATCAATTTGGGTGCGTGCTTTGGTTATCTCCGACAGTGAATCATTAAATGCAAGATCCACGTCGTAGTGTATGGGCCGCCAGGCGTCGACGGTGCGTTCACGGCGTTGCGCGTAAGTAATGCTAGCGGTGACGGCGAGCAAAAAGGTCAAGGCCGTCACTTTCACCGAACGAATGTTCATGACTTAGTTTTCTATTCTGGATCTGTGTGATCTGTGTGCCTCTGAATTCTGTCAGAGATCTCACGGAGGTTCACCGAGAAATCAGAGGCTGACGCACTCTCCGCGTTTCAGAAATTGCCCGTAACCAGGCTTACCTTTGAATTCGCCCTGATCGGCAACCACCGAACCGCGCGACAAAACTGTCTCCACCACGCCTTTGATCTTCTTTCCCTCGTAGGCGCTGTAATCGACATTCATATGATGTGTCTTGACGCTAATTGTCTGGTCGCAATTCGGATCGAAGATCACGATGTCAGCGTCCGAGCCCACGGCAATCGTTCCTTTTTTGGGAAACAGGCCGAACATTTTCGCCGCCGCTGTTGACGTCAGCTCGACAAAGCGATTAAGTGAAATGCCATTCTCAATGGCCCCGTTGTAGATCAACGAGACGCGATGCTCGACGCCCGGCGCGCCGTTCGGAATTTT
>Ga0126384_10000349_pt1 | contig 24899 bp, 21 predicted proteins | sample PanSoiMetPlot_36_FD_92543 | JGI IMG/M metagenome (GOLD analysis project Ga0126384, IMG submission 92543) | Tropical forest soil microbial communities from Panama - MetaG Plot_36 | ecosystem: Environmental > Terrestrial > Soil > Tropical forest > Bulk soil | place: Panama | collected 2016-02-17 | reverse complement strand
CCGATCATCGGCTTTCCACGCGGCGCCGGCAGCCGCGTCGACGACTACGTTGCCGCCACCGGGGTCGATGGCGTGGGGTGCGACACCACCATCCCATTGGCGGTGATGGCCGATCGCTTAAGCGCCAGCGTCACCGTACAGGGCAATCTCGATCCGCTGCTGCTGGTGGCCGGTGGCACGGCCCTGAAAGAACGCATCGAGGAGATCCTCGCAGCGATGGCCGGCCGGCGGTTCGTGTTCAATCTCGGGCACGGCATCGTGCCGGAGACCCCGCCCGATAATGTGGCGCTTCTGGTCGAGCTGGTGCGCGGCGCAGCCCCCGTGCCGAGGGCAACTTGATGCTGCTTTGGCTCAAGGCGCTGCACCTGGTGGCGGTCATCTCGTGGATGGCCGGGCTCCTCTATCTGCCCCGCCTTTACGTCTATCACGCCGAGGCCGCACCGGGTTCGGCCACCTCCCAGACGTTGAAGGTGATGGAACGCCGGTTGCTGCGCAGCATCATGAACCCCGCCATGGTCGTGGTGTGGATCAGCGGACCCCTGCTCGCCTGGCAGGCGGGCATGTACCGGGACGGTTGGCTGGTGGCCAAGGTGCTGGTGGTGGTGCTGCTGACCGGTTACCACCATGCGCTCAGCTACTGGCGCAAGGCATTCGCTGACGATCGCAACCAGCATCGGGCGGCATTCTATCGGGTCATGAACGAGGTGCCGACCGTGCTGATGGTCGCCATCGTGGTGCTGGTGGTGGTGAAGCCGTTTTGAGCTGGCCGGTGGATCCCCAGCCCGGGTCCCTGGTGGCCGACATGGCGGGTGGGATTGCTGCAACGCGTGACAGATCTCGCATTGGCAATGCGCTGGCTCTTTTACTTTTCCCGCCGACCTGCTATAAAGCGATTCGTCACCGCTTGTCGCCCTTCTCGGCGCGCGGGCGGGGCCTTCGCGAGGCGCTCGTCGCTACCGAGGGCCGGACATTCCCGGAATTGAACTTCCGCACCCCTCCCCTTCTGGCGCTGCGATTTCCGTCATCCCACCGCTACAGCGCTTAGCCCCTACCCAAGAGTTTCCCATGCAAGACATTGTCAAGGAGATGAAGCTTCAGGACCTCAAGGTCAAAACCCCGACGGAGCTGTTGAGCTTCGCCGAGGAGGCCGGGGTCGAAAACGCCAGCGCCATGCGCAAGCAGGAGCTGATGTTCGCCATCCTCAAACAGCTGGCGGCCAAAGAAACAGAGATCATTGGCACCGGCGTGATGGAGGTGCTGCAGGACGGGTTCGGCTTCCTGCGTTCCCCCGATGCCAACTATCTGCCAGGGCCCGACGACATCTACGTTTCACCCTCGCAGATCCGGCGCTTTGCGCTGCGCTCGGGCGACACGGTTGAAGGTCAGATCCGCAGCCCGAAGGAAGGCGAGCGCTATTTTGCGCTGCTCAAGGTCAACAAGATCAACTTCGAGGATCCCGAGAAGCAGCGCCATAAGGTGCACTTCGACAACCTCACCCCGCTCTATCCCACCAAATGGTTGCGGATGGAAATCGAGGACCCCACCATCAAGGATCTGTCGGCGCGGGTGATCGACATCGTCTCCCCGCTTGGCAAGGGCCAACGCGCGCTGATCGTGGCGCAGCCACGCACCGGCAAGACGGTGCTGCTGCAGAACATCGCCCACTCGATCTCGGCCAACCATCCCGAGTGCTACCTGATCGTGCTGCTGATCGATGAGCGGCCCGAAGAGGTCACGGATATGCAGCGCTCGGTCAAGGGCGAGGTGATCTCCTCGACCTTCGATGAGCCGGCCACCCGCCACGTGCAGGTGTCGGAGATGGTGATCGAAAAGGCTAAGCGGCTGGTCGAGCACAAGCGCGATGTGGTGATCCTGCTCGATTCGATCACCCGCCTGGGCCGCGCCTACAATACCGTGGTGCCGAGCTCGGGCAAGGTGCTCACCGGCGGCGTCGACTCCAATGCCCTGCAACGGCCGAAGCGCTTTTTCGGCGCCGCCCGCAACATCGAGGAGGGCGGCTCGCTCACCATCATTGCCACCGCCCTGATCGACACCGGCAGCCGCATGGATGAGGTGATCTTCGAGGAGTTCAAGGGCACCGGCAACTCCGAGATCGTGCTCGACCGCAAGGTATCCGACAAACGCGTGTTTCCAGCCATTGACATCGCCCGTTCCGGCACGCGCAAGGAAGAGCTGCTGGTGCCGAACGACCAGCTCAAAAAGATGTATGTGCTCCGCCGCATCCTCAATCCGATGGGCACCATGGATGCCATCGAGTTCTTGGTCGACAAGCTGCGCTCCACCAAGACCAACGGTGAGTTCTTCAACTCGATGAGCACGGGCAAGAACTAAGCCAAACGCCGGACCGGTGGCCTGTTGCGCCGCCGGCGGCCGTGACGGGACATTGAAGAGATGGCCGACCTGACGCAGCCCATCGGCAGGCCCCTGCCGCATTGGACGGCGCGGCCACGACCGCCACGCACGGCGATGGTCGGCACCTTCTGCCGGGTCGAGCCCTTGCTGCCCGCCCGCCATGCCGCCGAATTGTTCGCCGCCAATGCGCGGGATGCCGAGCGGCGCAACTGGACCTATCTGGCGCAAGAGCCGTTTGCGACGCTCGCCGCCTACCAGGCCTGGCTCGAGCAGGTGGCAGCCGCCGATGATCCCCTGTTTCATGCCATCATCGACGCCAAGACCGACCGGGCGGTGGGCGTGGCGACCTTCATGCGCATCGAGCCGGCGCAGGGCGTGATCGAAGTCGGCAGCATCAACTATTCACCCCTGCTGCAGCGGACACCGGCGGCGACCGAGGCCATGTTCCTGATGATGCAGCGCGTGTTCGATGACCTCGGGTACCGGCGCTATGAATGGAAGTGCGACAGCCTCAATGCGCCCTCGCGGGCAGCGGCGCTGCGGCTGGGCTTCCAGTACGAGGGGCTGTTCCGCCAGGCGATCGTCTACAAAGGCCGCAACCGTGATACCGCCTGGTTCTCGATCATCGACGGCGACTGGCCGGCCCTGGCGCGCGCCTATCGTCAGTGGCTCGGTCCCGACAATTTTGATGCTGACGGCCGGCAGCGGCGGCGGCTGAGCGCGTGCATCGCGGCCCACCGGGCCCAGCGCTGATCGGCGGGCAAACGGCATCCTGGAACGCAAGACAACAGGGACGCGGGACAAAGCCAGGATGCCGTCAAGCCGATGACCCGGAGGGGCTTCGGTGGGACGGGCTGCCGGCCCGGGTCGCAGCCACAACGGTTAAGAGGCGATCCTATTTCCTGATGTCGTCAATCCACTGTGGATAACGGTTCGCCAGCGGCGGCGCGCTGCGTGCGCAGCAGAGCCAGCAGGTCTTCGGCGTCGGTGACCGGGGCCGAGCACTGTGGCCCGATGCAGGCATAGGCGGTCGACCTTTGCCCGTCCGGGGTTTTGCCTGCCAAGGGTCCTGCAGCCGGCGTCTGACCGACAGGGACGACCTGCTGCACCGCGCCGGGAAGCGACAGCCGTAAGGGCGCGCGCGCCAGGCGCTCCGCCTCCGGGTCGGACCCGGTCTTGATGATGACGACGTGCTGCGGCGCCAGCAAATCGACGGCTGCCGCCAGCAGTCCGCAGTGGCCGACGGCGCTCCGGGCGAGATCGGCGGCGAATGCTTCGGGGATCGCCCGCGCACGGTCGAGACATCCGGTTTTGCCCGTGAGTAGGAACAGCGCCACCAGGTTCGACACCATCACCGCATTGGCGTTGGGTGTGGCATCGTCCTGGGCGCCGCGCAGGCGCACGATCACGTCTGGGGTATCGTCGGCGGTGAAGGCGTAGCCGCCGACACCGTCGACCCAGTGGTGCTGGTCGAGCGCCGCACACCAACGTTCCGCTGCCGTCAGAAACGCTGCTTCGTTGGTCGCCTCGAACAACCGCAACGCCGCCCAGATCATGTTGGCATAGTCGCTGGCGGTGGCGAGTGCGCGCGCCTGGCCGGCGCGATGGCAGTGCATCAGCCGGCCGCCGACCTCCATGTCTTGCAGCACAAAATGGAAGGCGCGTGCCGCCGCTGTCAGCCACTCGGGCCGGTCCATGACCTTGGCGGCATGCACCAACGCGGCGATCATGAGGCCGTTCCAGTCGGCCAGCACCTTGTCGTCCCAACCGGGGCGAATGCGCTCTTGACGGCGCGCCAGCAGCTTGCCGCGCAACTCGCGCAGCACTTTTTCGTCGGCCGGGCGACCCAACATCGGGTTCGACAGACGGTTGAGAATAGTATGACCGTCCCAGTTGCCGCCGTCGCTGACGTCGTAGGCAGCCGCGAACACCTCGGCATCGGCCTCGCCCAACACCGCCACGATCTCGGCCTTGGACCAGACGTAGAACTTACCCTCTTCGCCCTCCGAGTCGGCGTCGAGCGAGGCGGCAAAGGCGCCGCCCTCGGCCACCATCTCGCGCAACAGCCAGCCGACCGTTTCGTCGATGCGCTGGGCATAGAGCGGATTGCCGGTCTCGCGCACCGCCTCGCACAGCAGGTCGGTCAGCAGCGCGTTGTCGTAGAGCATCTTTTCAAAATGCGGCACCAACCAGCGTTCGTCGACGGCGTAGCGTGCAAAGCCGCCGCCCAGATGGTCATAGATGCCGCCCTGGCACATCTGAGTGAGCGTGGTATCGACGGCGAGCCTCGCCGCCGTGTTGCCGTAGCGAATGGCGCAGCGCCACAGCAACCAGAACACGCTCCATTGGGGAAATTTCGGTGCCCCCTTCAAACCGCCGTAGCGGGCATCGACGGCGCCCGCGAGCCTGCTCGACAGGTCGGCGAGGGTAGCGTCGGTGATGACCGCCGAGGCCGTCGCCTGCTCCTTGGCCGTCAGCGCCGTGAGCAGCAGCTCGGCATTGTGACGGACCTTGTCGGGCTCCTCTCGATAGGTGCGCGCGACCTCGCGCAGCACGCCAGTAAAGCCCGGCCGGCCATAGCGCGGCTCGGGTGGAAAGTAGGTGCCGCCCCAAAACGGCCGCGCCTCGGCGTCGAGAAACATGGTCAGCGGCCAGCCGCCCTGTTCGCCCAGGTTGTGCAACGCGCGCATGTAGATGGCATCGATATCAGGCCGCTCCTCGCGGTCGACCTTGATATTGACGAACAGCTCGTTCATCACCGCCGCCGTGGCAGGATCCTCAAAGCTTTCGTGCGCCATCACGTGGCACCAATGGCAGGCCGCATAACCGACCGACAGCAGGATCGGCTTGCCGGTGGTCTTGGCTTCCGCCAGCGCCTCCGGTCCCCAAGCCCACCAATGGACCGGGTTGTCCTTGTGTTGCAGCAGGTACGGGCTAACCTCGCGGGCGAGCCGGTTCTCGCTCATCGATTGGGACTTTCTGTGCGTGGCCTCGCTGATCATAGCCGAGGCGGATCGCTTCAAGAAGGCAAAGCGCACCAAGGCGGGCGCCGGAATGGAGATTGCAAAGCCCACGATCTTTGCCCTGTCGAGCGGCCACGGCCGTGCTGGGGTCGCCGTCATTCGCATCTGCGGCCCGGCAGCCGGTGGCGTGCTCGATGCCATGGCGCCACCGCGGCCGCGGCCGCGGTTTGCGGCGCTGCGCCGGCTGCGCCATCCCGCGACAGGGGAGGTGTTGGACCACGCCCTGCTCCTGTGGTTCCCGGGCCCAGGCAGCGAAACCGGCGAGGACATGGCCGAACTGCACGTGCATGGCGGGCGCGCGGTGGTTGGCGGCGTGTTCGCGGCCTTGGCGCAAATGCCCAGCTGCCGGTTGGCCGAGCCCGGCGAATTTGCCCGGCGTGCCTTTGAGAACGGCAAACTCGACCTCACCGCCGTTGAGGGCCTGGCCGATCTGATCGATGCCGAAACCGCGGCACAGCGGCGGCAGGCCCTGCGCCAAACCGAGGGGGCGCTCTATCAGCTCTACAACGGCTGGCGCGGTGGCATACTGGCGGCCATGGCGCTGATGGAAGCCGGGATCGATTTTTCCGACGAGCCGGACGTGATGGTCGATGCGGTGGCGCGGGCGTGCGCCGAGGCGGCTCCCATCGCTGCGGCGGTGCGCGCCCATCTTGCAGATGGGCACCGGGGCGAATTGGTGCGCGATGGCATGCATGTGGTGCTGGCGGGCCCACCCAATGTTGGCAAGTCGAGCCTGCTCAACGCGCTCGCCCGGCGCGATGTTGCCATCGTGTCGGAGGAACCCGGCACCACCCGCGACGTGATCGAAGTGAAGTTGGAGCTGGCGGGCCTCCCAGTGGTGCTGAGCGATACCGCCGGGCTGCGCTCGGCCGCCGGCAAGGTCGAGGCGGTGGGGATCAAGCGGGCGATGGAGCGGATGCGGGCGGCCGATCTCGTGCTGTGGCTGGTCGACGCGGCCGCGCCGCAGGCAACGCCGCCGCCGGCCGAGCTCGGCCTCGGCGCCGACCGGCTGCTGGTGCTCTTCAATAAGAGCGACCTCGTCCCTGCCACTGACCACGCCGGCGATGGCGTGCCGGGCGAAGTGGGCGGTTTGGCCATTTCCGCCCTGACGGGCTTTGGCGTGTCAGCCCTGATCGATCGGTTGACCAGGATCGCCGCTGAGCGGGTCGGTGACCAGACTGTGCCGGCGCTGACGCAGGCCCGGCACCGCCAGCAGCTGTTGGCGTGCGAGGCCGGGCTCAGCGCGTTCCTGGTCGGCCCCAAGGATGAGGTCGAACTGCGGGCAGAGGACCTGCGCCGCGCCGCACAGGCGTTGGGCCGCCTGGTCGGTGCCATCGACGTGGAAGAGGTGCTCGACCAGGTGTTCGGGCGCTTCTGCATCGGCAAGTGACGGCGCTCCCACCCGCCGGTCGCCACCGGTTGGCGCTGGGGCCACGACCCCTCGAGCGATCACGACACGTCGACGTCCTTCCAAAAGCCAATCCAGTGATCGACCGAGCGCATCGCCGCTTGCGGCGCCTCGTAGGACCAGGCGGCGCGCTGGCTGCGGCGATCGCCGTGCACCAGATCAAAGAACTGCACGCCGTGCGGACATTGCTGGTCGTGGGCGGTTTTTGCGGTGACCTGCAGCAGGTCCATGCGCACGGCCGCGCGCGGGAAATAGACGTAGCCGTCCACCGTTTCGGTCTGATCGCTCTGTGCAATGATCTCGTTTTGCCATTTCGCCTGCATCACATGGGTCCTTCCGGGACTGAGGGGTTGCGTTTCCTTGGGGTCAGTAGCCCATGGTGGCCGCCCAACAAAGTGCCAGCGCATTTCACGTGAAACACGTCTGCGCGAGCAGGCCGCCTCGCGCCTGCCAACGCTTGGCGCATGCCAGGGCGGCTGTCAGGCTTTGACCCCCGCTGCGGCCTCCAGTAGGTTGCGCGCCGATGCGCGCCACCGGTCAGGCCATGAAAGCTTCGAGCTATGACGTCATCGTGGTCGGCGGCGGTCATGCCGGCTGCGAGGCCGCGGCTGCGGCCGCGCGGCTGGGCGCGCGCACCGCGCTCGTCACCCACCGCGCCGCCACCATCGGCGAAATGTCGTGCAATCCGGCAATCGGCGGCCTGGGCAAGGGCCACCTGGTGCGCGAGATCGATGCCCTCGATGGCCTGATCGGCCGGGTTGGCGATGCGGCCGGCATCCAATTCAGGCTGCTCAACCGCTCCAAGGGGCCAGCGGTGCAAGGCCCGCGCGCGCAGGCCGACCGTAGCCTTTACCGGCGTGCCATGCAGGCCGCAATCGCCGCCACCCCCAACCTGGAGGTGATCGAGGCCGCGGTTGACGATCTGCTGGTGCACCCCGCCCTGGGCGGCGAGCGGCTCGCCGGCGTGGTGTTGGCCGATGGCCGCAGCCTTGCGGCGGGTGCCGCGGTGCTCACCACCGGTACGTTTCTGCGCGGCCTGATCCATCAGGGCGAGCGGCAGACCCCGGCCGGGCGCTACGGCGAGGCGCCGGCCAACGCGCTCTCCCGACGGCTATCGGCGCTCACGTTGCGCCTGGGGCGGCTCAAGACCGGAACACCCGCCCGGCTCGCACGCCAGTCGATCGATTGGGCCGGTCTCGACGTGCAGGCGGGCGATGATCCGCCCGTACCCCTGTCGTTTTTGACGGCGCGCATCAGCACGCCCCAGGTGTGCTGCGCCATCACCGCAACGTCACCCGCCACCCATGCCATCATCCGTGCCAATCTCGACCGGGCGCCCCTCTATGCCGGACAGATTGCCAGCATCGGCCCTCGCTACTGCCCCTCGATCGAGGACAAGGTGGTGCGCTTTGCCGACCGTTCGAGCCACCAGATCTTTCTGGAGCCGGAAGGTGTCGACGATGACACCATCTACCCCAACGGCATTTCCACCTCGTTGCCGGTCGACGTGCAGGAGGCCTTCCTGCGCACCATTCCAGGTCTGGCCCGGGTCGTGGTCAAGCGCTTCGGCTATGCCATCGAGTATGACTACGTCGATCCGCGCGAGCTGCTGCCGACCTTGGAGGTCAAGCGGCTTGCGGGCCTGTTCCTTGCCGGTCAGATCAACGGCACCACCGGTTATGAGGAGGCGGCGGGCCAGGGCATCGTCGCCGGCCTCAATGCGGCCCTGCGTGCCGCGGGCGGCGGCCGGGAGTTCATCGTCTCGCGGGCCGACGCCTACCTGGGGGTTATGATCGACGACCTGGTGAGCCGCGGCGTGTCAGAGCCCTATCGCATCTTTACCTCCCGGGCCGAGTATCGCCTGCGGCTGCGGGCCGACAACGCCGATCACCGTCTGACCCCGACCGGGATCGGACTTGGCTGCGTCGGGGCGACCCGAGCGCGGGCCTTTGCCGACAAGTGGCAGCTGCTTGACGACGTGCGCCGGCGCCTGTTGGCGCTCAACCTCACGCCCAACGCGGCGGCTCGCCATGGTCTCGATATCAACAAGGATGGTCGGCGCCGCACGGCGCTGGAGCTGTTGGCGCACCCGGACGTGACCCTGGCACGTCTTGCCGGCATCTGGCCGCAGCTTGCGGCGGTGCCGGCCTGGGCCGCCGCGCACCTTGAGGTCGATGCCCGCTATGCCGTCTATCTTGCCCAGCAGGAGGCCGACGTGGCCGTGCTGCGCAAGGAGGAGGCGATCCGGATCCCTGGCGACCTCGACTATGCCAGCATTGCGGGACTGTCGACCGAGGTCCGCCAGCGGCTGGACCGCGTCCGACCCGTGACCTTGGCCCAGGCCAGCCGTCTGGAGGGGATCACGCCGGCCGCGCTGCTGTTGTTGCTGGCGCGCGTGAAGCGGGCCCCGGACCGGCGCAGCGACGCGCCGGCGGGCTAGCCGCCACCTGGCTTGCACACCCCAATGGTCCGCTCGATGCCCCGATGACTATGGGCGCACCCCCTTGCATCCTGAGCGTTGCCGGGGGGGGGCGCCAATTAGGCCATTGGCGCCTGTTTCACGTGAAACAGGGGGACGCGAGCCCCGCAAGTGCGCTATTGCGAGGACATGCCCAGTGTCTCCGAATCCGCGATGCCAGCGGGGGCCTGCACCGGTCCAGCCGCGTTTGCGGCGCGGTTTGCGGTTTCCCCGGAAACCTTGGCGCGGCTCGAGCGCTACGAACGCGTACTGCGGCAATGGCAACCGGCCGTCAACCTGGTCGCCAACGGCACCTTGGCGCAGGTATGGCAGCGTCATTTTGCCGATTCGGCCCAGCTGCTCTCCCTTGCCCCGACCGACGCCCACACCTGGCTCGATCTGGGCTCGGGCGGCGGCTTTCCCGGGCTGGTGATCGCCATTCTGTTGGCCGATGGCAGGGACCGACAAGATCGGCGCGACGCCTCGGCCGCCGGCGGCCCGCCGGCGAAGGCCATGTCGCCGCCGCCGGTCACGCTGATCGAAAGCGATGCCCGTAAGGCCGCCTTCCTGCGCGAGGTCGCCCGGCACGCGGGTATCGCTGTGGATATCCTGTCGACAAGAATCGAATTGGCGGCGACTCACGCTACGGTGCCGCGGCCGGACGTGGTAACGGCGCGTGCACTGGCGCCCCTCGACAAGCTCCTGGGCCTTGCCGCCCCCTTCTTCTCCAAGCGTAGCATTGGCTTGTTCTTGAAGGGTCGGGAGGCCGTGAGAGAGGTCGAGGCGGCCCGCAAGGTGTGGATTTTCAACAGCGAGCTGATTCGAAGCTGCACCGACCCCAAGGCGCACATCGTCCGGGTCAGCGCGCTTGAGCCCAACAGGAAGGAGCCCCGCTCGTGACTGGCATGCTTCCCGGAGCCGGTGGGCTTCGCGTCCTTGCCATCGCCAATCAAAAGGGTGGCGTGGGCAAGACCACCACCGCCATCAACCTTGGCACCGCGCTTGCCGCCGTGGGCCAGAAGGTCCTCATTCTCGATCTCGATCCGCAGGGTAATGCATCGACCGGGGTGGGGATCGCTGAGGACGCGCGGCAACTGACGACGTTCAATGTGCTGAGCGGCCATTCGGCCATTGCCGCCGTCGCCATGCCCACCTTGGTGCCGAACTTGAGTATTGTGCCGGCCAATTCCGACCTGGTCGGCCTCGAATCCGAAATGATGAGCGAACACAACCGTCCGTTTCGCCTCCGCGACGCGGTCGTGGCGCTGATGGCAGAGCAGCGCGCGCGACCCGCCGACGTGCCCTACCAGTATCTTTTGATCGACTGCCCGCCCTCGCTCAACCTGCTGACGCTCAACGCCATGGTGGCGGCGCATGCCGTGCTGGTGCCGGTGCAGTGCGAGTTCTTCGCCCTGGAAGGCATTTCGCAGCTCAAGGACACGATCGATCAGATCAAAACGACGCTCAACCCTGGTCTGGAGATCCAAGGGGTCGTTCTCACCATGCACGATGCGCGCACCTCGCTGTCCAAGGAGGTGGCAACGGAGGTGCGGGCCTTCTTCGGCCCCAAGGTCTATGAGACCATGATCCCGCGCAATGTGCGCGTGGCCGAGGCGCCGTCGTTTGGCAAGCCGATCCTGCTCTATGACTATGAATGCCCGGGCAGCCAGGCCTACATCCGCCTTGCCACCGAGATCATCGAGCGGGAACAGCGCCTGCGCGCGGCTTAATCTTGGGTCTCGACCATGATCCCCTCGACCCATCGCAACCGCCACATCCGCGAGATCGTCTGTGTCCGACACCCTTAAGAACTGGGGACCCTCGATGCCGATACCCCTGCACAAAGGCCGGCTTGGCCGCGGCCTTGCCTCTTTGATCGGAGAGGCACCGCCGGGCGAGCCGCGCGTGCCCGCCGAGGGCGAGCAGCGGCTGTTGGGCATCGACCAATTGCATCGCAGCCAGCTCAATCCCCGCCGCGACTTCGACGACACGGAGCTGGCCGAGCTCGCCGAGTCGATCCGCACCAGGGGTTTGCTGCAGCCGATCATCGCCCGCCCCGACGCCGACCGCGGCGGCTACGAAATCGTCGCCGGCGAACGGCGCTGGCGGGCGGCGCAGCGCGCCGGCATCCACCAGATACCGGTCATTGTCCGCGATCTGAGCGATCAGGAATTGCTCGAGGTCGCCATCATCGAGAACGTGCAGCGCGCCGACCTCAACGCTATCGAGGAGGCGACCGGCTATAACGAGTTGACCGAGCGCTTCGGCTATACGCAAGAGCAGCTTGCCGACGTCATCGGCAAGAGCCGCAGCCATATCGCCAATACCTTGCGGCTCTTGAAATTGCCGGCACCGGTGCGCGCCCTGGTGGCGGATGGCTCGCTCACGGCCGGCCATGCCCGGGCGCTGGTTGGTCGCGACGATGCCGAAACCTTGGCGCAGCGCATCGTCGCCCAGGAGCTCAATGTGCGCGCGGTCGAAGCGCTGGTACAGAGCGAAGGCAAGGCTGGCGAGGGCGGCCGCGCCGGCCGGCGTGGCCCCCAAAAAGACCCCGACACCCGCGCCTTTGAGAAGGATCTGGCCGACGTGCTGGGCCTTAAGGTTGAGATCAAGCCCGGTTCCGGCGAGAGCGGCACCTTGCTGATCCGCTACGGCAACTTTGATCAGCTCGACTTTATCCGCAGCCGGCTGGTGGGCTGACGCGCCGGCACCTTGGCCCCCCAAGAGGCCGGCCGAGGTGGCCGGAGGCGCAGCCCAGCGCCGCCCAGGGTGATACTGCCCTTGACGGCCGGGTGGCATCGTAGTTTGGAGTGGGCGACGCAGCATCCGGGATAGCCGTGGTCAGCCGCAGATGCCTCAAGCCCCCGAGGTCGATGATGTCCTGGCGCGCCTGGCGGCGCTGATCGCCGCGCGCCGCGCGGCGCCGACCGGTTCCTCCTATACCAAGGAATTGCTCGATGCCGGCATCGAGCGCTGCGCCAAGAAATTCGGTGAGGAAAGCACGGAAACCATTATCGCCGCTCTGGGCAGCGACCGGCAGGCACTGCGCCGCGAGGCCGCCGATCTCCTCTATCACCTGTTGGTGCTATTGGAATGCCGGCAGGTCGCCTTGAGCGAGGTGCTGGCCGAGCTTGGCGGCCGCATGGGCACCTCCGGTCTCGCCGAAAAGGCGGCCAGGCGCGGCGCACCCTCATGACCGCCGCCAACGATCCGCTGCAACGGGATCAGGCCGCGGCCGGGCCGCGGTCGCCGATCCGTTTTTCGCCCTACCGGGTGTTCACCCGCGATGAATGGGCGAAACTGCGCGCCGACACGCCGATGACCCTGGTGCCGCGCGAGCTCGAGCAGCTGTCGGGCCTGATCGAAGATCTGTCGATGCTGGAGGTGGAGAAGATCTATCTGCCGTTGTCGCGGCTGCTCAATCTCCACGTCGCCGCGGCGCAGGAGCTGCACGCCGTCACCAATCGCTTCCTGGGCCGCAAAGATCATCGCGTGCCCTACATTCTGGGCATCGCCGGCTCGGTTGCGGTCGGCAAGAGCACCACCGCGCGCGTGCTGAAGGCGCTGCTGGCGCGCTGGCCCGATCACCCCCGTGTCGACCTCATCACCACCGACGGGTTCCTGCATCCCAACGAGGAGCTGAACCGGCGCGGCATCATGCACCGCAAGGGGTTTCCCGAGAGCTTCGACACGGCAAGGCTGTTGAATTTTCTCAACGAGGTGAAGTCGGGCAAGGAGCGGGTGGAAGCGCCGGTCTACTCGCACTTCCACTACGACATCCTTCCCAGCCAAACCTTGCTGGTCGATCGGCCCGACATCCTGATCGTCGAAGGCCTCAACGTGCTGCAGCCGGCGCGCATGCCCAAGGATGGCGAGGCGATTCCGTTCGTGTCCGATTTCTTCAACTTTTCGATCTATATCGACGCCGCCGCCAAGGTGATCGAGGAATGGTATGTGACGCGCTTCATGCGCCTGCGGCAGACGGCGTTTCGCGATCCGGCGGCGTACTTTCACCGCTACGCCCACCTCACCCCGGACCAGGCTCGGGCGCAGGCGCTCGACATCTGGCGCACCATCAACGAGAAAAATCTGGCAGAGAATATTCTGCCGACGCGGCAGCGCGCGCGCTTGATCTTGCGCAAGAGTGCCAACCACATCATCGAGGACGTGGCGCTGCGCCGAATTTGAAGAAAGCCAGGGGGTGTTGGGCATAAGAGGTTGTCCCGGCGCCCGAGCTGCGTCAAATTGCGCGGGGAGCAGGAGTATTGGGCGCGCCGGTGCGCTTGGTGCGAGCGAATGGAGACGATGATGGGCCGCAGATATGAGAATATTCTTGCAACCGTCGGCAATACGCCGGTCGTCAAGATCAATCGTCTCGCGCCGCCGGGCATCAACCTCTACGTCAAGATCGAAGCCTTCAATCCGCTGGGCTCGGTCAAGGATCGGTTGGCGCTGGGTGTCATCGAAGCGGCCGAGAAGTCGGGCGAGCTCAAGCCCGGGCAGACCGTGATCGAAGCCACCAGCGGCAATACCGGCATCGGCCTGGCGATGGTCTGTGCGCAGAAGAACTACCCGCTGGTGGTGACCATGGCGGAGCAGTTCAGCGTCGAGCGCCGCCGGTTGATGCGGTTCCTGGGCGCCAAGGTGGTGCTGACGCCGCAGGCCCAACGCGGCATGGGCATGGTGGTCAAGGCGATCGAACTCGCCAACACGCACGGCTGGTTCCTGACCCGGCAGTTCGAGAACGAAGCCAATCCCGACTTCCACTCGCGCACCACCGCCCGCGAAATCGTCGATGACTTCGCCGGCGAGCGCCTCGACTATTGGGTCACCGGCTACGGCACCGGCGGCACGCTCAAGGGTGTCTCGCGGATACTGGCCAAGGAAATGCCTGACACCAAGATCATCGTCTGCGAGCCGGAAGACGCGCAGCTGATCGGCAGCGGCGCCGAGCAGGCACGCCATCCCGACGGCTCGCCGGCGGCCGCGCATCCCGCGTTCAAGCCGCATCCGATGCAAGGCTGGACGCCGGACTTTATTCCGAAGATCACCGCTGACGCGGTGGCTCTCAAAGTCATCCACAAACTGATTGCGGTGCCCGGCGCCGAAGCCATCCGCATGAGCAACGAGCTGGCAACCAAAGAGGGGATCTTCGTCGGCATCACCTCGGGTGCCACCTTCGCCGGCGCCCTGCGGATCGCCGCCGAGGCGCCCAAGGGGTCGACCATTCTTGCCATGCTGCCAGACACCGGCGAACGCTATCTGTCGACGCCGCTGTTTGCCAATGTGCCCGCCGACATGACGCCGGAAGAGCTGGAGATCTCGCGCTCGACCCCCGCGGCCCAGTTCCCGGCCTGAAGGATCAGCGTTTCAGAAGCGGGGCAGATACCCATCGGCTCAACGAGGAGACTGGGGCTGGCGCCGGGGTGATGTCGGTGTTGTCGCCGGCATTGGCGGGGTCCGCTTGGGCGTGAGCCGTGACCGCCAGGACAAAAAAATAGGGCGCCGGGTGCGGATGCGGCGCCCTTTTTCTTGATCGGCTCGGTGCGGGAGTGAGCCGGTCGATGCAACAACGGTTGCCTGCCTCCTCTATTCCCGCGCCAACTTCCACAACTCCTATTCCACCAAGTCATCCACAGTAACCCCCAGCCTATCCCCCGGCAGGCGCGGCCTCAGCTGAGGCCTTGCGCCGGGGGCGAAGGTTGAGCCGGTGGTTACCGGCAACAACGGGCATCGCCGGTCAGGTCTCCGCCGCCGCCGGCATGCGACCGCGGGTCCAGGTTTGGTCGCGCTTCAAAAAATCATGCAGGGTCTTGCCGGCCTCGGCCCGGAAGCGGTCCGGCTGCACCTGGAAGCCATCGATGCGATCGAGCCGGAAGGTACGGAAGTCGTCGCGCAGCTCGCACCAGGCCGACAGCAGCCACACCGGACCGAAGTAGGCGAGACACAGCGGCCGCACGGTGCGCTCGGAGGGATCGCCGAAGCCATCGCGGTAGCGAAAGTGCAACTTGAGCTGGCTGCGCAAGGCGCGCCGCAGCTCGGCGACATCGAAGGTGATCTGCTCCATGTAGTGGTGAGGTGGTGCCAACAGCGCGGTATTGGCCATGTAGTCGCGCAGGCGCTCCGGGATCACCGCCTCGACCTTGGCGATCACGTCGGTGGCCGCGGCCGCCAGCTTTTCGTCGGCCCACGACTGCACGATGCGCGCGCCGAGCACGAGGGCTTCGATCTCCTGCTCGTTGAACATCAGCGGCGGCAGGTCGAACCCGGCCTTGAGCACGTAGCCGACCCCGGCCTCGCCCTCGATCGGAACGCCGCTGACGATCAGGTCTTGGATATCGCGGTAGATGGTCCGCTCCGACACCTCGAGCGCCTGGCTCAGGTCGCGGGCGCGCACCAGCTCGCGGCGGCGCATGAACTGGATGATTTCAAACAAGCGGTCGGCGCGGCGCACCTTGGGCTCCCCATGGGCAAAATCCGGTTGCCGGTCTTCTTAGCCTAGCGCTCCTGACACCACCCTGTCAGGAGCCTGTCAGGGCTCCTGACAGCAGGCTGTCATGAGCCATCTCGCATAGTGCGGGCATGCCGCGCTGCCTTTCCCGGTGCGCATGCGTCAATGGGAACGAGCGGCCAAAGAATCGACAGAAATTGCTTAACACTGAAGGAGAAGTTCATGACGTCCGCGCATGTCATTTCGCCCGCACGCCGGCCCGTTGGCGGCACCCGCTCGTGGCTCCGCCAACGCCTGGCCGGGGCCTGGCAGGCCTATTGGATCTGGCAACGGCGGCGCACCACCGTGCGCATCCTTGCCGCGCTCGATGACCGCACCTTGCGCGACATCGGCATCCATCCGAGCGAGATTACGTCCTACGCCTATGGCGATCCCGATCAGCGCCGGCGCACCTGCGAGGAGAGCTGGCGCTTCAACTCGCATGCCTGAGCGGGCGGCGAGCTGGTGGGCACCGTTTCCGGGGCGGCGCATCGGGCTGCCGCCTCGATCTTCGGGTGCGGGTGCTAGGTGAGAAGCTGCTGCGCCCGCGCCAGCTCGGCCAGGCTGACCTCGGGTCGGGCGCCGAGATGGCCAATGATCTCCGCCGCCGCCAGGCTGCCGAGGCGGCCAGCAGCCGTGAGGCCGAGCCCACGGCTGAGCCCGTAGAGGAAGCCCGCGGCATAGAGGTCGCCGGCCCCGGTGGTGTCGACCACCTTGGCCACCGGCGCGGGCGCGATGCTGATCGGCGCCGCGTCGGCGCTCAAGATCACGCTGCCCTTGTCGGACCGCGTCAACGCCGCAAGCTTGGTGTCGGTGCTGGCCCGCCGTGCCGCCTCGTCGAACGAGGCCACTTGATAGAGCGCGGTGATCTCCGCCTCGTTGGCGATCAAGATGTCGACCACGGAGCGAATCAAAGTGAGGAACTCGGCGCGATGCCGATCGACGCAGAACGCATCCGACAGCGACAGCGCCACCCGTTGCCCGGCGTTGACCGCGATCTCGGCCGCCCGCCGGAACGCCGCCTTGGCCTCTGGGCGATCAAACAGATACCCTTCCAGATAGACGATCCGCGCTGAGCTGATCAGCGCCGGGTCGAGCTCGTCGCTGCCGAGCTGCGGGCTGACGCCCAGGAAGGTGTTCATGGTGCGCTGCCCGTCCGGGGTGACGAGGATCAGCGAGCGGCCGGTCGGTTCGCTGCCGGCCGGCGCCGGCGGCGTCGTGAACGTGACCCCGGCGGCACGGATGTCGTGCGCAAAAACCTCTCCGAACGCATCGGCCGCGGTCTTGCCGATAAAGGCGGCCTTGCCGCCGAGCGAGGCCACCCCAACCATGCTGTTGGCGACCGAGCCGCCGGAGATTTCCACGCCCGGCCCCATCGCCGCGTAAAGGGCGGCAACCGCCGCCGCATCGATGAGCTGCATGCTGCCCTTGGCGCGGTGGTGGCGCGCCAAAAACGCATCATCACAGCGGCCGATGATATCGACGATGGCGTTGCCGATACCGATCACGTCGTGTGGCTGCATGCTCTCTCCCCGGGGCCCGATTGCTGCCTGTCGCCGACCCCAGTGCGGCGCGCGGCATCCGATTGATCAAGCGCTCGCCAACGCATCGCGCGTTGCCGGCAGTCGCTGCGGCAGCAGGGAGACTGCCGCCAGGATCACCGCCGCCGACAGCGCCAGCACGCGAAACAGCGCGTCGAAACCCCAATTTTCGTAAATGAAGGCGATCAAGGGCAAGGTCGCGGCCAGCGCCGTGAAGCTCACCACGTAGCGCACACCGTAGATGCGCGCCCGCCACTCGCCGTCGGCCAGCCGCCCGATCATGTAGTCGTTGATCGGGATTTGTCCGAATGCGGCCAGCATGAAGCCCATTGCGCACACCAGTGCCGCCCAGTCGGCGAGGCCCGGCATCAGCATAAAGAAGATGACCTGCAGGGCGGCCGCCGACATGAACACCGTGCGCGGGCCGACCCGATCGAGAAAGTGGCCGACGATCAGTTGACCGATCGAAGCCAGCGCGAACACCAGGAACGCCAGCCGTCCAACATCGGTGGCGGAGATGGCAACACCGGCGAGACGTTCATCGAATACTTTGGGCAGCGCGAACGTGGTTGACTGGAAGACGATGCTCGACACTGCGGTGGTCAGAAACACGATCACCGAAACGCGTTTCAGCACTGCCTTCATGTCGCCTGGCAGCGCACGCGCCGTGGCCGCCGGCTTGCCGCGCGGTGCCGGGCTGGTGATGTCGCGCCAGCGCAGCCAGGTATAGGCGATGCCGATCACGATCGAGGCCACACCCGGCGCCAGGAAGGCTGCGCGCCAGCCGCCGTGATCGATGCAATAGCCGGTGATCAAGGCGGCACTGGCAACGCCGAGATTGCCCCACACGCCGTTGACGGCGATGCGCATGCCGGTGTTCTTCCACCGCTCGACGACGATGGCGAGACCGACCGGATGGTAGATGGCGGCAAACATGCCAAGTACGAACAGGCCGAGCCCGATCTCGAGCGGCGTGCGCGCGGCGCTGGTGGCGATCGAGGTCAGGCCGATGCCGATGAAAAACACGCTCATCATGCCATCGCGGCTCCACTTGTCGGCGAGCCAGCCGGCGGGCAGGGCAAACACGCCGAAGGCAAAGAAACCGGGCGTGGCGTATTTCAGAAGGTCGGCGTAGCCCAGGCCCCACTCGCGGCTGAGCGCCAGCGCTGCCACGCTGGCAAAGATCAGCGTGAACAGATGATCCATGAAGTGGCCGACGTTGAGCAGCAGAAAATGCAGGCGCTCGCGCATGGGGCTGGGTTCCGGCCGGTGATGCTATCGGGGCAAACTAGCCGCTTTGGCCGCCGTCGCAAATACCCCGTTGTGGACACCTGGCCAGCCTGCGTGGCATAGCCTTGCCGATTCGTGGCCGCGCGCCACCACCCCCGTGCATGTGCGACGTGCCACGCGCTCGGGGCGCGGGCGCGCGCTGAGGCCTCACAGCCTTAACTCTCGCATAGGGCGCCCATGCCCACGACCTTAAATAGTGATCCCGCGCTTGGCCGTACCGCCAACGCGGCGCGCGCTTGGCCGTTCGAGGAGGCGCGGCGTGTCCTCAAGCGCCTCGAGGCGCGCCCTGACGGCGCCGACAAAACCGTGCTGTTTGAGACCGGCTATGGTCCCTCGGGGCTGCCACACATCGGCACCTTCGGGGAGGTGGCACGCACGGCCATGGTGCGGCATGCCTTCGAGGTGCTGACCGAAGGCCGGCGCACGACGCGGCTGATCTGCTTTTCCGATGACATGGATGGCTTGCGCAAGATCCCCGACAATGTGCCCAACAAGGACATGCTGGCCCGGCATCTCGATCAGCCGCTCACCTCCGTTCCCGATCCCTTCGGCAGCGAGCATCCAAGTTTTGCGCACCACAATAACGCGCGGCTTCGGCGCTTCCTCGACCAGTTCGGGTTCGAATACGACTTCTATTCGGCCACCGAATGCTATCGGGCGGGCCTGTTCGATGCCACCCTGATCAACATGTTGATCGCCTACGACAAGGTCATGGACATCATCCTGCCGACGCTCGGGCCCGAGCGTCGGCAAACCTATTCGCCGTTCCTGCCGATTTCGCCGACCTCGGGCAAGGTACTGCAGGTGCCGATGCTGGAGCGGCATCCCGGCAAGGGCACCGTGGTCTACCTCGATCCCGACAGCGGCGAGAAGGTGGAAACGGAGGTGACCGGCGGCCGCGTCAAGTGCCAGTGGAAGGCCGACTGGGCGCTGAGATGGACCGCGCTTGGGATCGATTACGAAATGTGCGGCAAGGACCTGATCGATTCGGTGACATTGTCCTCCAAAATCTGTCGGGCTCTCGGCGGCACGCCGCCGGAGAGCTTCATCTACGAACTGTTCCTCGATCAGGATGGCGGCAAGATCTCCAAGTCCAAGGGCAATGGGATCACCATCGAGGAATGGCTGACCTATGCCTCGCCCGAGAGCCTGTCGCTGTTCATGTTCCAGAAGCCGAAAGCGGCCAAACGGCTGTTCTTCGACGTGATCCCGAAGGCGGTCGATGAGTATTTGACCTACCTTGCCAAGTACCCTCAGGAGGATGCCAAAGCCAAGCTCGAGAACCCGGCCTGGCACATTCATGCCGGCGCGCCGCCCGAGGCCGAGCTGCCGATCAGTTTCGCCCTGCTGTTGAACCTGGTCGCCGTGTCGAATGCCGAATCCAAGACCACCTTGTGGGGCTTTATCCGCAAATATTCGCCGGCGGCGACGCCGCAGAAATTTCCTGTGCTTGACCAGCTGGCAGGCTACGCGCTTGCCTACTATCGCGACTTCGTCAAACCCAACAAGCGCTACCGGCTGGCAACCGAGACCGAGCGCCGGGCGCTGGAGGCACTGGCAAGCGAGCTGGCAGGGGTGCCGGCCGGGAGCAGCGGCGAGGACTTGCAGAACCTGGTCTACGAGGTCGGCAAGCGGCACGCCTTCGAACCGCTCAGAGCCTGGTTTTCGGCGCTCTATGAGGTGCTGCTCGGGCAATCCCAGGGTCCGCGCTTCGGCGGCTTTATCGAGCTGTTTGGCATCGACAATACCCGCGCCCTGATTGCCAAGGCACTCGCCGGCGAGCTGGTGGGGCGAGATTAGCGCCGGGCTACACCCTCAGTCCTGCTTGCCCTCCGGGCGCGGTCGCGTCCGCTGCGCCGGTCTCAGCGCCGCCGGCATGCCGGCGCGCGCCCGGCGCGGGGCGGCGCTCGCCACCCCCTCGAGCACGCGGCGAAACCGCTGCGCGCGGCCGGCGCCGTCCAGAAACGCCAGATAGGGTTCCCAAATCCGCCGCCGGGCGGCGAGGCGCTCGGCCGATTTGGGTTGCCGGCGATCCGGTGACAACGGCTCGAGCCGCTGGCCGCCCAGCCAGGCGAACGTCGCCTGCCAGACCTCCGGCGGGGCGCGCCGATTGCGCGCGCCGCGCAGTTGCACGATGGTCGGCATCGTCACCTCCTCATCGTGCAGCCCGATCTCGACACAGGCCACGTGCCGGTCGCCGCGGCGGATGGAGTAGATGGCGCTCAGGCGGGCATTGAGCTGGTCGGCATATTGGTCGAGGCAGTTGTCGAGCGCGGCGCTCTCGTTGATAAAGTCGTCGACCGTGCGCAGCGCCACGAAATCGAACCCGGCCACCCGCGCGTCGGCGAGCCAGGGCGCCTTGATGCCGGTGCCCAAGTATTCGCTCAAGCGCAGTCGCTGCCGCCAAGCGCCCATCTCCTCGCGCGCACGCTTGAAACCCATGTCCGCACCCCACGGACGGCGCACCAGGCGGGAGCCAAGCAACCCCGGTCGCCGGCTGTACCAGGCCCAGGCCGCCATGAAGTCGAACACCTCGTCGGGCCAGCTCGAAAGCTCCGACTGGCGCGCCATCCACAGCGCATAGTCGTTGCCGGCTATGTCCTGCGCCTGACCGACGCGCTTCAGCCACGGCACCGTCGCGGTGTCGAGGCGGGGGATCAGACTGGCGATGCGCAAGCTGTAGTCGTCGCCACCGGGAAAAGCGGCGAGCGGTTCGGTGAACGCCTGCGCCGGCAGCTTGCGCAGCCACCACGGCAAGCCAAGAGCTTCCGCGGCCTGGCGCAGGCTGGCGCCCCGGCAGATCAGCGCCAAGCTGAGCTCGCGCCGCGGCTTGGAGCCAAATTGCGTGCTGAGCGCGAACAACAACGCCGGAAAACTCTCTGCCAGATCTTCAACCGCGGGGGCGCCGTCGCTCACCTCGCGGATCGAGCGGCGATAAGAGGGATGAAAGGCTTCGATGCGCCGCCGACGGCGGGCCTCGGTGCTCTCTTGCGCGCCAGCAAGCGGGCTGTGGGGGAGGGTCATTCGAATGGATTCGCGCACTCTTCTTGTTCTCGTGTCGCCCCCTCTCGTTGCATAGCGGAACAAAGTGGCGAAACCGGGAGGGAGCCGCGCGGGCCAGCCTGGGGTGTGCGCGCCCGGCAAGGATCATCGCGCCGGTGCTGCACGATAGGCGCGGGCGAGCGTCGCGCCTTTACAGCGCTGCCAGCGCCTGGTTGAAGCCCGCGAGCGAGATCGGAATGCCGATCCCGGCTTCCTCGGTCTGAAAGATGATAAACACCGCGGTCTTGCCGGTCTTGAGCTGCTCGATCAGCGGCTCTTCCAACACCACCTGCGCATAGCAGGCAAACGAATGGCAGCGCACGAACGGGGCATGGCCGACGTCCTTGTCGTCGATCTTGAGCCCGAGACCCGGCGGTAGCAGCACGCCCAGGGGGGCAAACACGCGCAACACCCGCTTGCCGTCGGAAAAGCGCTGCACATAGACGGTGAGGCCGACGTTGCTGCGGTCTTCGGCGGTGACGCTCTGCACCATGGCGCAGGTTTCGTGCTTGGCGCCGGGCGGCGGCGGCTTGCACACGATCTGCCAATCGCCGTGCTGGGCTTTGATGGTGCCGCCCTCGGGCGTCTGTGGCGCCTGCGCCCCGACCCCGGCGCTTGCCCCCAGCGCCAGCCCAGAGGCGATGACGGCGGCCAGTACGCCGCGGCGGGGAGCGACCGGTCGGGGTGCTCGAAGGGATCGGCGCAACAAACTCGTCTTCCTTTTGAGGTGTCCGGGACTGGGACCGATCCAGGTGGAGCGGAAGCGCACTTGGCGCACCGCGGCCCCCCATTTCCGCACCTACCCGCGACTGGTTTTGATGTGGCCAACAAATCCGGCCAAAATGCGGTTGCCGCCGGCGGTTGCGCGCCGGGCGGCCGGCGGCTTTCTCACGCGTGGAAATGCCGCAGCGGGTGCCCTTGAGTCCGGCGCTGCCATTATGCTTGGTGGCGGCGAGCGAGACCTTCACGCGTTCGAGTCGAAGCTGACGCCACCCGTCACATTTTGGCCCGATCGGGCCCGGCGAGGGAACAACGGGTCTGGCCGCAGCGGGAGGATTTCGGCTTGCGCCAACCCTGGCCGCCAGGGGTGGTGCAAGGTCCAGGACCGGGAGCAACGACACATGACGATGAAGAGCCCGAGCTGGGGTGTGGTTCAACGCCTGAGCGCCGCCATGGCCGGCGCCAGCCTGGCCACCCCGGTGCTGGCCGGCGCCGGGCAGCCATCGCCACGCCAGATCGGCTTTCAGGACGCCGTCACGCCGATTGCCGCCGAGATCCACCGCGTGCACGACTACGTCAACGTCATTATTATCAGCATCACCACGTTCGTGATGCTGCTGTTGGTCTATGTGATGTGGCGCTTCAGCGAAAAGCGCAACCCGACGCCCTCGCGCACGACCCACAACACCACGGTCGAAGTGCTATGGACCGTGATCCCGGTGTTCATTCTGGTCGCCATTGCCATCCCCTCGTTCAAACTGCTGTTCGACCAGTACACCTATCCCCCGCCCGATCTCACCATCAAAGCCATCGGCCACACCTGGAACTGGACGCACGAGTACCCCGATCAGGGACTGAGCGTCGATTCGGTGATGCTGCAGGATAGCGAGCGTGAGGATGCCATCAAGGCTGGCATGCCGGCCGACCAGGTGCCACGCAATCTGGCGGTCGACAACGAGATCCTGGTTCCCGTCAACAAGGTGGTGCACATGCTCGTCACCTCGACCGACGTCATCCACTCCTGGACCATTCCCTCGTTCGGATCGAAGGTGGACGCGGTGCCCGGACGGGTGACGGCGACCTGGTTCAAGCCGACCCAGGAAGGACTATACTTCGGCCAATGCTCCGAGTTGTGCGGCAAGGACCATGCCTTCATGCCGATCGCCATCCGCGTGGTGAAGGATCAGGTGTTCGCCGATTGGGCAAGTGCGCTTAAGGCGCGCGATCGCAAGCGCGTCAAAGAAATCATCCGCAACGCCGCCCAGGAGCTGGCGGGGAGCAAACGGCTGGCCGCAACGCGCTAGACGGTTTGACCCCGCAGTGGCAGGCAAGGCAATGGAAGGCGAAGGTGCTCGAATGGCAGAGAAGTCGGCGGCTCACTCAGATCACGGCCATGACCATGCCCATACGCCTTACGGCATAGGGCGCTGGCTCAATTCCACCAACCACAAGGACATCGGCACGATGTACCTGTTGTTCGCCATTATGGGCGGACTGGTCGGTGGCTTCCTGTCGGTTGGCATGCGCATGGAGCTGCAGGAACCGGGCCTGCAGTATTTCTCCAACGGTCACCTGTTCAACGTGTTCGTCACCGGGCACGGCCTCATCATGGTGTTCTTCATGGTGATGCCGGCGATGATCGGCGGCTTCGGCAACTGGTTCGTGCCGCTGATGATCGGCGCGCCGGACATGGCCTTCCCGCGCATGAACAACATTTCGTTCTGGCTGCTGCCGGCCTCGTTCACGCTGCTCATCACCTCGATGTTCGTCGAAGGACCGCCAGGGATGGACGGCGTCGGCGCGGGCTGGACGATCTATGCGCCGCTCTCCACCAGCGGCCATCCTGGACCGGCCATGGACTTCGCGATCCTGTCCTTGCATCTGGCCGGTGCCTCCTCGATCCTGGGCGCCATCAATTTCATCACCACCATCTTCAACATGCGCGCGCCCGGCATGACCCTGCACAAGATGCCGCTGTTCGTGTGGAGCGTGCTGGTCACCGCCTTCCTGCTGCTGCTGTCGCTGCCGGTGCTCGCCGGCGCCATCACCATGCTGCTGACCGACCGCAACTTCGGCACCACCTTCTTCAATGCTGCCGGCGGCGGCGACCCGCTGCTCTACCAGCATCTGTTCTGGTTCTTCGGTCACCCGGAGGTCTACATCCTGATCCTGCCGGGGTTCGGCATGATCAGCCACATCGTTTCGACCTTCTCGAAAAAGCCGGTGTTCGGCTATCTCGGCATGGCCTACGCCATGGTCGCGATCGGCTTCATCGGCTTCATCGTCTGGGCCCACCACATGTTCGTGTCCGGAATGGGGGTCGATGCCCAGGCCTACTTCGTGTTCGCGACCATGGTGATCGCGGTGCCGACCGGCGTGAAGATCTTCTCGTGGATCGCCACCATGTGGGGCGGCTCCATCCAGTTCCGCGTGCCGATGCTGTGGGCGCTCGGCTTTATCTTCCTGTTCACCTTGGGCGGCGTCACCGGCATCATGCTGGCCAACGCCGGCGTCGATCGGGCGCTGCACGACACCTACTACGTGGTGGCGCACT